>Ga0194054_10000857_pt1 | contig 15001 bp, 15 predicted proteins | sample SepL2210m_MetaG_FD_163628 | JGI IMG/M metagenome (GOLD analysis project Ga0194054, IMG submission 163628) | Anoxic zone freshwater microbial communities from boreal shield lake in IISD Experimental Lakes Area, Ontario, Canada - Sep2016-L227-10m | ecosystem: Environmental > Aquatic > Freshwater... | reverse complement strand
CGGTATAACATGCACCTGTCACGACTCCCAGAGTTTGGTTCAGAGGTTGGGTTACAGCCCTGTTTGTCCCCACCCTTGTATCTTTTTTCTGCTTGGTAATCCCACAGCAGGCCATCCTGTTTCTATCATGCATCATTTCTGCGGGAGGTGATTAAAACGGGACACCTCCACCCAATACTACCCGGTGCAGCACACGACATGCCATCACGTTTTGAGATTCTTTCCCGCCTTCCAGGCCGCACCCGTGCAGCTACCGACATCCCAGTACCGGTTATCAGGCATGGTAAGGAGGAGCGGGTTGATCAGTTTGATATCAGGATGACCATCTGCCAGGTATTTCTCTTCGGTATACGACGCGATTATCTCACCGATATAGAAGTTATTTGTCGGATTTTCGACGGTGTTTACCAGGCGGCATTCAATAGAGAGAGGGCATTCACTGATCATCGGCGCTGACTTAAGGTCACCGTAAAAAATATCAAAGAGTCCAGATTTATCAGTAGATTTACCTGATACAAGCCCGCAGTAATCCGTTTTTTCCATCATTTCAACCGAGGGAATATTGATGCTAAAGGTTTTGTTTTCCAGGATCCCCTTGTTCGTATAGTGATGTTTTCCGACACCACAACCGATCATGGGAGGATTCGCGTTCACCCTCGACACCCAGCCGAGTGTCATAAAATTCGGTCTTCCACCCACGTTCACTCCAAGAAGGGTGACCGGCATCGGGTACATAAACACGTTTGCTTGGTAGCGTACTTTGTTCACCACGAGACTTCACCTGTATAGTTTGTGTTCGTTCCCGGGATATGGTAATGCTATCGCCTTATAACCAGGACACCTGGGTAGATGTTCTTTGAATACGTCTGCCGGTACCCCGGTACCAGGAAGGATAAAAAAAAGGAAAATTGCAGGAAACCGCCTTGGTGCCGTTATAATTTCTTTCCTGCGCAGATGGCAATTCCAAGTCCCGCAATAATTGCAGCCAGAACAATAACCCCCGAAGGTAGCGGGGCTTTTGTGGTCGGGACCGGTGTGGAAGTCGGGACGGGGTTCAGGGTCGCATAGAGGTTTACTTTCTCACCCTGGGCTGGGTATTGCGTGATTGGTGCGTTAAATGTCGTGTATCCAGGCATCTGGACACTGTAGGTCTTGTAAGGAGTCCCTGTTACGTAGACCTGCACGGTTAAGGTACCTTGTGCGATCTGCCCTTCGTTGGTCGTATCAAAGAAGACCGTCGCTCCATTGACATTGCAGTTCACCACGTACCAGCCGATATCCCCTCCAATGGGTTGCATGGGAGTCGTAGGAGCTACCTGATTTAAGGTCGCATAGAGGTCAACCTTTTCACCCTTTGCCGGATACTGGGTGATTGGTGCGTTAAATGTCGTGTATCCAGGCATCTGGACGGAATATGTTTTGTAGGGTGTCCCGGTCGAATAGACCGGTACGGTCAGAGTACCTTGGGCGATCTGTCCCTGTAAAACCCCGTCGAAATAGACATTTGCGCCATTTACATTACAATATACCACGTACCACCCTTCGTTGCCGCCAATCGGTGCAGCTGCGGAAACAGCCTGTGCCCCCGCAAGCAATGCCAGCAGGACAACCAATAATGAAATCCATTTTTTTTGCATCAGGATCAACTCTTGTAACTCTGACTGAGAGTGATTAGTATAAAAACTGTCCCGGTTGATAAGAAAGGTACATTGAATACGGGTAATAAAAAGGCAGATGGACGGTATTTGTCATAATCCAGTACCAGAACCTGATGGTCCAATAATTATCCTTGTTGGTCACCAGGTTTTATCTGAATCGGCACATTTTTCTTCTCACTTCAACGAGACTATCTATCCGATACAACTGGTTAGCCGGTGCCGGCACCATGGAGACCAGACCAGTGACCAACATGTCAAACAACGGGAGAGCTGCCCCGGGGCTCGCAACCTCGCGTGCTGATGCATTCAGCGAATCTGTAATCAGGGAGATGACCCGCCTTGCAATACAGCACAAGGCGATCAACCTTGCACAGGGATTTCCTGATTTTTCATGCCCTGATGAGTTGAAACAGGCGGCCTGCTACGCGGTGAACGCGGATATCAACCAGTATGCGATAACCTGGGGAGCGCAGGACCTCAGGGAAGCACTCGCCGCCAAGGTGAGCAGGTATAACCACATGGAATTTGACCCGGCGACCGAGATCACGGTCACCTGCGGCTCAACAGAGGCAATGATGGCATCCATGCTCGCCCTGATCTCCCCGGGAGACGAGGTGGTTGTCCCGGAACCGTTTTACGAGAATTATGGCCCGGACGCGATTATATCAGGTGCAACACCGAGATATGTCCCAATTGCCGACAATGCCCCGGTTGATGAAGAAGCCTGGAAAGAGGCGTTTTCAGAGCAGACCCGCGCAATCATTATCAATACCCCCAATAACCCGACAGGAAAAGTTTTTTCAGCAGAAGAACTGCGATTTATTGCCGATCTGTGTATCGACCATGACGTGATCGCGGTCACCGACGAGATTTATGAGCACATCCTCTATGACGGCCGGAAACACGTCTCAATCGGGTCACTTCCCGGGATGGAGGACCGGACGATTACCATCGGTAGTTTTTCGAAGACCTATAGTGTCACCGGGTGGAGAGTCGGCTATACCCTTGCCTGTGAGGCATTGTCAGTGAGGATACGAAAGATTCATGATTTCCTCACGGTAGGTGCCCCGGCACCCCTGCAGGCAGCCTGCACCGTCGCCCTCTCGCTCCCGGAGTCATATTATCGTGGCCTGGCACGGTTATACAACTCAAAGCGCCAGAAACTGTTTAAAGGACTTTCTGAGGCAGGTTTCCGGTGCCGTCTCCCTGAGGGGGCTTATTATATTTTTACTGAAATCAGTGATTTCGGAATATCTGATGTGGAATTTGCACGGTACCTTGTTGAGAAAGGCGGTATTGCAGCGGTACCGGGGAGCTCATTCTACCATGAAGGTGGCGCGGACAGGCTTCGGTTTACCTTCTCAAAAAAAGACGATACCCTTGATGAAGCATGCCGCAGGCTCAGGGAACTCAATATCCCGGGTTGATTGAATTCATCAGGTGAACATATCAGCAGTTCTGGACAGGGCACGTTGCGACAGGGGACCCGGAGAGGACTACCAAAAGGTACGCATAACCTGCAACCATGCAAATTTTTATTTCCATGCATGCAATAATTCCGAAAGAGATTTTTGTTACCGTGCGGAGTTGAAAAAATTGGCGATCGATCCGGTTTGTGGAATGAATGTGAACGAAACGCGTGCAGAAAATGAAAGCGTCTACAAGGGGATTAAGTATTATTTTTGCTCGGTAGTATGCCGCGAGGAATTTGACCGTGACCCGGACGCCTACATGTATGCAGACCCCGATGATCTCGAGGCTGATTATCGCGACGAACCATTCGATGCTGATGATTAAATGAAATAATACAATAAAAAATTACGAAAACCGGTCTGCACCAGTTTTTTATTCTTTTTTATCCATCCGGGCTGCCAGTACGCCAATTACCAGCACACCAATAAGAATGGCCGGACTAAGACCTGACGCTTTGGTAGGAACCGGTGTCGCCGTACCCGGGACCGGGGACGAAAACGGGCTCTGTGTTAGTACGGGCACCGGTGTTGCAGGGACGGCAACAGGTGCTGAAATCGTCTGGACTGATCCGGGGACTGTTTCCCCTGCGTTATTTTGCTGGACTACCTGGAGGAGGTTCACACTGGATACGCTTGACGGAACATTGCCGGTCACGGATGCTGATACTGTAACGTCATCGCTGTCCGGGTAGGATAGCAGGAAACCGTTGATAAATGCTGTGTTACCTTTTACGGGGATTACCGCGGCAGGAATACTGTTCACCATTACCTGCACGTCCCACTGGGGTTCAGCCAGTCCGGTTGTCAGTTGCAACTGGTTTCCAATGATAAAGGTTGTCGTCCCCTGCGGGATAATCGCAATAATTGCGGTTACCGACTGTTGTGCTTTAGGCTGCAGCGGTGTTGCTGAAGGGTTGAGTTCAGACTGCTGGATCTGGAACGTCGCAGAGACCGGCATAACCAGGGCAAAAATGACCATTATCACAGCACCACAGAGAATGAACGGATTATGAAAGATCTGCTTCATGGTTTACAAGACGCTATCTTAACCTGTACAACGAAATACATTATGATGCAGACACGGCAGAACGATGATGCAGCCAGTGTATGAGTGGGAAATGATGGGCGAATGCCGTGTATCCATCGTGGAGGACAGATCTTTATGGGGCACTTTGTGAGGGGAGACGTAATTATTGCACAGGTCCCGTGTTTCGGGAGGTCGGGGGCAAAACTCCGTCCGGTAGTTGTAATTGGAAGCGACCGGAATCAGGAACTTCTCGTCGTCCCGGTCAGCAGCCAGCCCTCAACTGATTCGCCGTCGTTCCCCCTTGCCCTTGACGATTTTTTAGAGGGGGGCCTCGATATGTTCAACGAAAGTTATGTCCTCATTTCTCACGTCAGTACCATTCACCCCAGGGACGTTGTCGGAAAGCGGGGCCGGCTGACCAGCGAATATATCAACCTGGTAATTACACAGGTCACTCCTGGAACATCCATTAAGAAACGACGATAACATTTTGGTAAAAATACGACAACACTAAATGCAGGAAATCAGCGATGGCGTTTCAATTACCGAAACACTCACCTTTCAGGTTTTATTATTGCAATGCTTCTTCTTATTAACGCGGTTGCTGACTGACTTCAACACTATGTGGGAATTATTGTAATCAGGGTACCATCCGACTGACCCAATCCATAGAATACCCACCTGTTCCAGGTAACTAAAACGAGGCTGTGAATATCTGCCAGGCAATAATATTTCCCAGAATTGTTGTCAAATTCGTTTGATTGGGTTCATTCTTATGCGATAACGCCGCAAAAAATTCCGGTCAAATGATCTGGGATTTATAGTATGAGACGCAAAAAATGGAATTGGTAGAAATCATGATAAAAACGCATGTAATAGGATTTTTATGCCTTGTTATTCTCGTTGCCTGCCTGGTTAGCAGCGGATGTACCACAAATCAGAATACCCAGGGGTCTGCTCAAAATACCCCTGCACAGGTGACTACACCTCTGCAAACCACCAGTTCAGCAACCACTCCGGTACCAACAGGTACTTCCATGACGCCGACCAGTGTCCCGGCGGCTATGGTATCAGCAACACAAAACCCTGATGATGGCAGTTTTAAAGTTACTCTCAATTCAGCTGAAAAGAAAATGTCACTTGGCGGGGGCAGTCCAAAACCAGGTAATATCATCCTTGTTTTGGATGTTACCATCAGGAATAATGATAAAATTAACGATTTCGCATATTCTGATGCATCATTCAGAATTTTAGATAGTTCAAAAAATGGATCATGGCGTCCCGCAAATACTACTCAATTTGGGAGGGGTTTGAATTTCCCACTTGTACCGGGATCTATTGCATCAAACACGGAAAAAACAGGACAGATCGCGTTCGTGGTTTCAGAAAACTCCACTGCTTTCAAATTTTCGGTTGTTGATTCGCAAGGAAAGGTCCTGACAACCATGAATACCATTACGGTCTCATGAAGGGGTAACAATTCCTGTTTTTCCCTTTTTTTCGAACGATTAATTCCCAAAAAGAGAGTTGAACGACGTCCCTCTAAAAAATTAATACTCCCTGAGCGGGTACCCTGCGGCACGGGCAATCCATTTTACGCCGTAATACAGGAACGGAGTCGCAACGAGTATCGTGACAACGTTGACGAGTACATTGTGCGTGACTGAATAGAGATAATCACCCAGAATAACCGCAATAACGACCGATATTAACAGGACAACCAGTTCAAGCCGTTCCATTCTGTTCACCATGTACCCGTTTCCCGTATGTATCCATCCATATTCTTACGTATAACACGAAAGGTCTGCTGGTATGGCCGGGGAACCACCAGTACCCATGCCGGGTATTTACCGTGATTTTGCCTGCACTCTCGGTTCTATCAGGGTCCAGATCCAGTCCGCCATCTCACGGATGTTCTTGGTCTGGATATACACCTCGCCAGGCCCGGTTATTTCGGTTACAAATCCTTCGCCACCCAGGACCGTCTCTTTCAGCCCGCCGAATTTTGTTACCTTGTACTCGCACGTATCGCTGAATGCGACAAGGTGGAAATTATCAACGACCAGTTTCTCACCTGCTGCAAGTATGTGTTTGTCGATAGCACCGAAGGTGTTGATAAACAGGTTCCCGGTCCCGGTTACCTTAATCATAAATAACCCCTGCCCGAAAAGTCCCTTGGTAAAGCCCTGCCATTGCACATCGAGAAGAACTGTTGCATCTGACGCAACGAATGCCGATTTCTGGATGATAAACCCATGATCAGGTCGTATCTCCAGCTTGTCAATATCCCCGATCGGTGCTGCAGAGAATGCAGCCTCCCCGGGCCCTGATGTAGCCGTGAAATCATTGACAAAAAATGACTGCCCGCCGAGCAGCGTCATTCCAAGCGAGCCAAAAAAACCTTTCTCACGTTTCCTCGTCTTTACCTCGATAGTAGGCTGCATGTAGGTCATTGAACCCGCCTCGGCTGTGATAGCTTCCCCGGGACCGAGGGTTACAACAAGAAGGGAATAGGCAGGCTGGTAACGGATTTCATACTTCATGGTTATCTCTCCTGTGATGGTCTGGAGGACACATAAGGATAACGTTCCTGAAACATGTGGCTGCAGGGCAGTTTCCCGTCATGCGTTTCCGGGATACCATCCCATACCGCATCATCTGTCCAGAAGTGACAGCACCGCGACATAGAGGGCGGTTACCACAGGGCCCATTGACTACCTGATAATTTAAACGTCAGGGCCTCCTGATATACTCTAATGGACAGGAATATTACCCGGAACCAGAAAGACACAGACCCGGCCCCAGGTAAAGGGAGCAGCCAGGAAGAGACACCTGAGGCACGTTCCGAAAGGTACCGGAGAAAGGTAGAGGCCCTGAACGACTGTATGCTTGAATGACAATGCAGTCCGGAAGAACCCCCGAAACTACCCCTGGAACGGCGGGAAAAAGGTCTGAAAAAAACGGCGGAATCGTTAATGGCGCTGCAATGAATAAGCAATTGCAGTTTATTCCCTGCCCGGGGGATTCACGTTACCGGCTCTGATGAAACCATCTCAAATCTGTCTTGCAGATTAGATTAGTCCAATAGTTAGTCACGCTCCCGGGACTCCGCCCCACCGCTGTGGCAACACCTGGTTGGGATAGGGAATAATCTCCAAATCCCTGAAATTTTCTGGAATTCCTCTATTAAACCCTGTCAATGAATACCTTATCTGGGGTTGAGCAGTGAGAGTTAAAAATCCCTCATGTCAACGTATTCCTTCTTTTTTTTTTAAATATGCTGGATTTCAACAAAGACACGTCATCTTTTTGATTTGTTATCAGACCTGGAAACGGCCAGGGTTACCTGCATGACACGTGCCGGACCACGGGTCCCACCCGGCATCAGGGTATGTACCCGGGGGGATGAAACCGGAAAACCAGAATAACCAGGAGTACCCAATTGTTTAACTAATGGACGTAATTACCGCTGTACTCCTTATTGCCACTCTGGTCCTTGGAACCGGGCTTGTCATACTCGCCTTGCGATATGCTACACTTGCCGGTGGGACAGAGTCCCGGGCACGCAAGATCTTCGAAGAATGGAGGGTGACGGCTCTCGAAAGCGAAGCCGCCGGCAGGGCAGATATGCTTAACCGTGAATGGGTGATCGAGCGGGAAAAGTCTTCAAGGGCCGAGGCGGTGAAACAGAGCAGTGCAACCATCAGGGGAAATGTAACGCAGCACCTGGTCCCGTATTTCCCTGATTTCCCCTGGAACCCGCGGGACACACGTTTTCTCGGTACACCGGTTGACCTGATCATCTTTTCTGGATTATCAGAAGAAAAGGAGCTGGATGGCATTATTTTTGTCGAAGTAAAAAGTGGAAAAACCGGGGCCCTTTCTGAAAGCCAGAAGAAAGTCAAGCGATATCTTGAAAACGGGGGCCGTGTTACATTTTACCAGATCCACACCGGTTCCGGCACAGATACACCCATTTAATGTGGCAGGGGTTCAATACACCTTTTCAGGAGAGGAGAGACAGGTATGAGTATTGAGATCCGGCTGGCGGATGAGGACGATGTACCGGTAGTGACCCTTACTGGAAGACTTGACGGGTTCGGTGCACAGCAACTGGAGGAGGGACTGAAGGAGATTGTGAGGGACGATACAAGATCGGTAATTTTCAACCTTGGCGGGGTGGACTACCTTTCAAGTGCCGGGATCCGTGTGCTCCTCGGGCTGAAGAGAAGGCTGAAACTACGGGACGGGACACTTGCCCTGATTAATGTCAGGGATTTCCCAAAGAACGTGCTTGAAATGGCCGGGTTCCTGAAAGTCCTCGATATTTACCCCACGCTCCAGGAGGCGCAGGTTGCCTGCCGGGTGAAACCCAGCGAGGAGGGGCTCCTGTTCGGTGTCAGGCACCCGTCTTTCATGGTTGACGGGATCACCTTTGCAATAGAACCGGGTTCGCCGAAAACGGCCTCGCTTATCGTGACGGGAGACCTCAAAAAAGTCCTTCAATCGACCATTACCCCACAGGACATCAGGACACTCGGGTTTAAGGAGGCGGATTATTCGCTTGGTCTCGGGGCACTGGGAAAGGATACGGAGGATGCAATGCCACTGATGGGGGAGATGATCACGCTCCACGGTTCGATGGTCTACGTCCCGACTGACGGTCATTTTACCCCGGATTTTTTTACACCGGTGAAGGAAACAGGCGAAGTAAAAATCTTCACGGGATTTAATGTGCGACTGTCCGGTCCGTTTCACGAGCTGTTCACCTTCGAGACTACCCGGGAGAACGGGGTGTCTCTGGCAGAGATCTACTCGGCAATATTTACCCTGGCACGGACAAGAAGAACAGATTTCCAAGGCATTATCAGCCTTGTCATCTGGGGGGTCGTGGAAGGTGTGGTCAGTTCTGAGATCACGCATTCCCCCCTGAAAGAACGAGCCCCGGCGAACGACAAATCGATCATGGACCCGGAAAATTACGACGACTGGAATGACACGAACAGGGAACCCAGGTACCGCGGGGACACTCTCGTGAGTTTTGGGTATGGCATCGATTTATCAGGCAACCTCTCCACATTCTCTTCAAAAGACCTCGACGCACTCCATTATATCCACCCGGCAAACAGGGAAACCATGACCATGTACCTGCATAATCACGGTGTTGTTTTCCGGAATACCCCCTTCGACCTGAAATTCGAACTTTCGCGACAGATAAAGACTATCGCGGAGGACGGGGAATTCGTTGATATGCGCCACCTGTTAGACGATACACGGCTCCGCAAGGCAAAAATCGGGGTCTCCTATATCACCTCGTTAGAACGCCGGGAATAAACCCGTACACCAGATAAAAGACTTATACAATTTCTATTTCAATTTTATTTTTACCGGTACTTTCCGGCCTCTAATCAGGTTGAGGTCCGCGGTTCAATGCATTTCAAAGAGATCTTAGCCAGGTAAGGAATGTGTACTCGGTATCCCTCCCATGACGGGTAATAGCTCACGGGATTTAGCTCATGAAAAAATTCCATCACCCTCAAGCGTCACCTGGACTCACGCGGGGGCAGGGATTAAGCCTAGCATGTAGAGGGCAATGAGGATTAAAAGAAATGCAAAAATTACCGATAGTTTCCTGGCAGGAATGTGGTTTGCAACATGTACGCCAATAATAGTAAACGGGATAGTTACAACAACAATAATCCCCCAGAACAGCAGGTTCACGTACCCGAGGGAGAATGGCGGGAGACCCTGTACACCGACCCCATTAACAATATACGCAATTGTGCTCCCGGTAGAGGAGAACATGATACATGCCGAGGAGGTTGCCATTGCTTCATGCACCGGCACCCCGAAAATACAGACTAAAATCGGGAGGATGATAAGCCCTCCTCCAATCCCGATGATCCCGGATACCATGCCGAATAAAAAACCTGCAATACTCCAGTAAATCCATGGTATTCTCTTCTTTCCCCAGTCCTGGGGAAGGGGCAGTACCATTCGTATGGCGGATATGATGAGGAACAGGCCAAAAAGGATTTTTAACGGCCCACCAGGGACGTGCGTGGCGATTGATCCCCCGATAAGTCCCCCGATAATGCCGGCACTGCCGATCAATACCACGATTTTCCAGATAATTGACCGTTCTTTGGCGTGTTCCCTGGTATTTACAGCCGATATTACCAGTGCAATGGCAACGGATGTGCCAAAAGCGACACGGACGGCCATGTCCGTACCATACCCGTAATGGGTAAGCATCCAGTACATGACCGGGTTATCAAGATACGAACCGGCAAGGCCGAGGAGCCCCGACGAAAAACCAGCGAGAACCCCGGTAATTACGAGTATCGTAGCTGCCAGCCAGGGTTCAATCATGGAGTCCGACCTGATGATTTACCGGCGGCCAGGTCTTCATCCAGCGGGAGTTCATGACCTGTATATAATCCGGCTATAAAGATTCCGGCCACCCTTCGAATTTAAAGAGAGATGAAATGTCGATGACGATAATAGTTATCCCCCCGCCCGGGGACCCGGACAGTATGGCGCCAGGTACGCCAGCCGGTAAATGCCAGGAGGATCCAGCCATGACACGGTGAAAACGGTGCATCGTTTCCATCGCCGGTGTGACGGGTAAATGCATTAACCCGGTCCTCAAAGATCGCTATTATGAGCGCTCCGCCCCAATGCTACACTGATGAGAGAGCCCCCGGTAAAGACCACCCTCTTCTGGTGCGACCTGTGCAATGTTCCGCTTATCGGCAGATCATGCAGTTGTGGCTCCAGTTGCCGGGCGATAGAGCTCCTCCAACCCTACGATGTCCGTCCCGCACTCAGGGCTGACAGGGAAATGATTCAATCCCTCGTCTCCGGGCAGTTCGGTGATGTACCACTCCCAACAATTGTCCTCCTCAATAAAGCCGGGGGCCTTGACAGGAATGACCTGGTTATTGTCAACGGCACCCGTTTCGGCTGGCTTTCCTTCGACCCTGTTTCAAGGATGTGCAGGTTCGATGTCACCCCCGAGGCCCTCCCGTTTGTCCTGCCTTACGCCACCAGGGGGATCATCGACCTCGAACAGGCCGGGGTCCTTTCCGGGGACCGTGATACCCGGGGCAGGATCGGGGGGAAACGTTTCACGATTACAACTAGTGTCCCGGACGGCACCGTGATAGTGAAATACCGTGGACGGTTTGGAACGGCGGTGCTGAAAGACGGGTCACTGCGAGTAAAAGAAGTAATGCCGGTCACCCCATTGAGGCCGAAGGACCCCGAATGGACAGAAGCAGTCGCAAGGAATACGTACCACCTGAAAAACCTTGAACGGAACGCGGTCCGCTCAATAAAACAGCATATGAACGATCGCCCGGTTGTAAATGTCTCATTCTCCGGCGGAAAAGACAGCACTGCCGTCCTCCTGCTGGCCAGGAAAGCCGGGGTGCATGATGCATTCTTCCTCGATACCGGCATCGAATTCCCGGAGACGATCGAGTTCGTCCGTTCGATGGGCGTTGCGGTGATCCGGAAGGCGGGCGATTTCTGGGCAGCCGTAGAAAAAGCGGGGCCACCCGCAAAGGACAACCGCTGGTGCTGCAAGCTCCTGAAACAGAACCCGCTCCGGCTCCACCTTGAAACTACCGGGCCCTGTGTAACAATACAGGGTAACCGGTGGTACGAGTCCTGGAACCGTGCCGACCTCGAACTTGCTGTCCAGAACCCCCTAAACCCCCTCCAGCTGAATGTTTCCCCGATCCGGAACTGGAGGGCGCTCGAAGTGTTCCTCTACCTCTGGTGGCAGGGGGCCCCCATCAATCCTCTCTACGAAATGGGGATTGAACGGATCGGGTGTTACCCGTGCCCTTCAATGCTCGAGAGCGAGTTCTCGAAACTCGGGCGGATTCACCCCGACCTGATGGCCAGGTGCACGGATTTTCTTACCCGGTGGGCAGAAAAGAAGGAACTTCCCCCGGAGTATGTAACCTTCGGGTTGTGGCGCTGGAAAGGACTGCCCAACAAGATGCAGGAACTATGCCGGCAGCACAATATCCCGCTCCGTGAGACAGCTGACGGTGTTGTAGTAGCATCGCAGTCAGCGGTCCCGGCTGCCCGGTCCGGGGAAAAAGCCCGGATATCCCCAGCCCCGGGTAAATCACCCGTTCCAAGGCAGGAAACGAGGACCATGGGGAAGATTAGTGCAGCCCGGGGTGGAAAAGTTCAGGCAGGCCACCTCATGGTAAAAGACCACCAGCAAAAGAGTCATCAGCCAGGGGCAGCTGGTCCAAAGGCCGGTCGACCGGGAGATGAAACAGGCAATGTTCCCGGTGAGATCCAGGCAACTTCCCTGGCAAAACACGACATAACTGAACCCACGGTTCGGGGAGAGAGAAACGCTGTTGAAACTCCGGGTCCACAGATGGTGGAACCAGCCATGTATCCCGTGGGAGAGGAGGACTTTTTTGAAGAGGTACGCCGTGATTTCTCCCTCCTGACCGATATCATTTACCTGGACAGTGCCTCGATGGGCCTCTCACCTGAGCCGGTGCTCCAGGTAATGCTTGAATATGAGCGGAATTACCGTTCAAACATCGGGAAAAATGCGCACCGCCTGTCAGGGATTGCTACACAGCGGTACCACCACGCCCACGAAAAGGTTGCTTCGTTCCTCGGCGGATCCACTGGTGAACTTGTTTTTACAAAAAATGCGACTGAAGCCCTGAATATCGTGGCCCACGGAATATCGTGGCAGAAGGGGGACCGCATTATTACAACAGTCCTCGAGCACCACTCCAACCTTCTGCCATGGAAAGAGACGGGAGTCCTTGGAACAACCCTTGAGGTACTTCCGGTGGGCCCGGACTACCTGCCGGACCTGTCGGCCCTCGACGAATTGCTGGACAGGGGTGGCGTTACACTGGTTGCGGTTACCCATGCATCCCATGTACTCGGCGTAATTACCCCGGTACGGGAGATCGCCCGCGCCTGCCATGAACACGGGGTACTGCTACTCGTTGACGGGTCACAGTCTGTCCCGCATATTCCTGTCAGCGTAACGGAACTGGAAGCAGACTTCTTCTGCTGTTCCGGCCATAAAATGCTCGGCCCTACCGGAACGGGCATCCTGTGGATGAAAGAACCCGGAAGCCTGTCACCATCGATGTTAGGGAGTGGAATGGCAGAAACACTGACTTCCACCGGGTATATCACGGTCAATGGGTACCAGCTGTATGAAGCGGGAACCCCCAATATTTCCGGGGGTATAGGCCTTGGTGCAGCAGTTGACTACCTTGCCAATATCGGGATGGAAAGGGTCAGGCGCCACGATATCCACTTAACGACCCGCCTTATTGACGGCCTGAACGGCATCGAAGGTGTCCGGGTGTTCGCCCCACCGGAACCCACAAAGCGGGTGGGGGTCATTTCATTCAATATCGGGAGCATTGACCCGGATGATGTCGCCCGTTACCTGGATGAAAACGCAGATATCATGGTAAAATCAGGCCTTCATGGATGTGTGCCGCTCATGGAGGAACTGGAACTTCCAAAAGGCACAGTACGTGCCAGTCTGGCTCTTTTTAATAGTGAGTACGACGTGGACATGCTCCTGACGAGCGTCGCAGAAATTGCCAGGGGAATGTAGACCAGGGGCTGCCCGGTTTTTTACAGACCCTCATTCATTCACCGTCCAGAACACTGGGGAAACGTTCATCTTCAGGGACACCTACCTCCACTCAATACGTGATCCGATATGCCTGGGCCCATCCAACAGGATGACGGCAGGTTAGCTGGAGCAAGTGGCCGTCAATGGCCCTTAATCCTCGCTGCAAGCGGGTTTAATCTCCTGTTTGAATATTCATGGCGTGCTGCGGACAGCATTCTACAGGCCCCCATGCTCCTTGCGGCCCTGTTTATCTTCAATGCGACCGGTATGCGCAGGTTATTACAACGGCCTGAACATCTGATGAAATAAAAAAGATACCTGGACTGGACCTGAAAACCTACCGGACCCGGGTTCACAGGAACTATCATTATCCCGAGTTATTTTCTTTGCAGGACGGTTGTATCCACTTTTTATACTCTTATGGTATCAAGGATAACCCTCCACCGGGTCCCATGCAGACCTACCGTGGTCCAGTAATTCTCCACGGTCCCAGTCGTCTTTGTGGTGGTATCATGCACCAGATATGTTCCCCTGCCGGAATCCGCAGAAAGTACCTGGTTAATAAAGCTGGTCATATCGGGCCGGGATATAAAAGGAGGATCCAAACGGGAGTTCATCCCGACCTGTGAGGTGTTCGTTGCATAGATAATCCGTCCATCCATCTGGATTACCGTAACCTCATAGATACGGTTGTCCAACAAAGGGACGATAGCACCAGATAACAGGCTTTCCGGAAGGAAGGGCACCGATAGAAGGCCGATAACGGTCCCGTTTGCGGACCGTACCGGGTGAACAACAGCTGATGCATTGAACCCTTCCAAGGTTTTAAATTCATCTGAAAGGGCCGGGTTACCTGTTGAAAGCACCTTCAGGATGTGCGACTGGTCCGAGACGTTGTCCCCAATGACAGCCTGGTACCTGGCGGGCATGACTGCTGCGATTGTCCCGTCATTTGCAACCGTCACGGCATCAATAACCGCTGGAGATGCTGCAAGGTGTTCAAGGGCGTTATTGGCCACATTCCCTGAAATTCCGGAATACCCTAGTGTTCTGGCAGCACCAGATATATTTCGGTCGAGTGTTTCCAGCGAGAGGTTCACCTGCACCCCGATCCGGGAGAGGAGCAATGGCATTATCGTGGTATCATTAGTCCCGGGAATAGTCCCCGGTTTACTTACCTGGTGTACAGGTG
>Ga0194054_10000851_pt1 | contig 15079 bp, 10 predicted proteins | sample SepL2210m_MetaG_FD_163628 | JGI IMG/M metagenome (GOLD analysis project Ga0194054, IMG submission 163628) | Anoxic zone freshwater microbial communities from boreal shield lake in IISD Experimental Lakes Area, Ontario, Canada - Sep2016-L227-10m | ecosystem: Environmental > Aquatic > Freshwater... | reverse complement strand
GTCACCCGAAACTGCAGACTACCTAGCGTCGTGGTTTACCAAGCCGGCCTATTCAGCCCTTTGTCACGCGATGTCCCTGCACCCACTGGCTGACTCGTCTGTGGCGGCTCACTTGAGCCTCGTTGCGCTATCCAGCGTTCTGCGGCAAGTCTCGCTTCAAGCTCCTGAAGATCTCCGTGTTAGGCGTCGGCCAGCGGGATACGTCGCTCCATCACTACGCGAAGCATATGTGGAAGCTGTAGATCGGCTTGTCGCGGGTCTGAATGAACTTCACCGAATCGATGATCCGCCGGCGTTTTCGAGCCGTATTGGCAATGCCGACGATCGCGACTTATTCGGGTCGGAACGAGGCAGGCGATTGATCGTCACTAGCCCTCCATACGCAACCGCTCTGCCATACATCGACACTGACCGACTCTCTCTCTTGATGCTGGGAATTTTGACGCCGAAACAAGTCCGTTCGGTAGAAGCCTCATTGACCGGTAGTAGAGAATGGGGTGCTGTCGAGTCTCGCAGGTGGCGATTAGCCGCGGACACCGATAGTCACAATCTTCCCGCTGTTTTGACCGATCTTTTACGGAGGATTGATAGCGCTAACCAGGGCAGCAAAGCCGGCTTTAGGCGAGCCGCGGTACCCCCACTGTTGTATCGATATTTCGTCGCAATGCGAGATGACTTCAAAGCGTGGCACGGTCAGCTCAGAGACGGTGAGCGTGCCGTTGTAGTGGTCGGCCGAAACCGGACGGGGCCTGCGGGGAGTCAGACCGTAATCGATACACCGGCGCTATTGGCGGCTTGCGCTGAGCAAGTGGGATTCCTTACGGCCTCGTTCATATCGTTAGAAACGTGGCCGCGTTACGGATTGCACGCTGCAAATGGAGTCGATTCGGAGCTGGCAGTTGTTTTGGAGCGCGGGGGAGAATGACCGAGGTTGTTAGGCTCCGTCGATGAGATACCTCGACACCGGAAGTCGCGATTCTGATCAGACACTGTACGCATGGCTTCAGTCTGTGTTGCCTGGCGCGACCTATTTTGGCTGTCAGACGGGTTACTTTTCTTTTGACGGCATCTTCCCTGTGCTCGAAGGCATCGAGGCTATCTTGCGGAGCGCGGGAACTGTTCATCTGGTTGTCGGCGCAAACGAGGCTGGTGTGCGCCGGTCAGATATCGAGGGTGTCCTCGACCTCTTTGAAGCTGCGCCATTGACCGCAAATTTCAGTCTTACTCTTGTGGCAGCTGAAGATTTGTTGATGCATCCGAAGACTTATTATGTGGAGCAACAGGATGGCACGAGGCATGCGCTGGTTGGGTCAGTGAATTTTACGCACGCGGGTTTGTCGCGAAATATCGAAGCCGCATTGGTAATCGACAGCAATGAGGACCCGAGCGGACCGTTTAGTGAAATCAAAGCTGCTATTGAACGCTGGAGTATGACAGACCCTGCTAATGCGTATCGGATCACACGCACGTCCTTGGGCAAACTTATCGATAGTGGTCTCCTTGACGTAGAGCGGACTCCGGCAAAAGTCGTTCCGAGTACCCGCAAGAATCGAGAGAAATTCTTCCCGCGACTAGGTGGGATGTTGAAGTTGCCCCGCAAAAAGCGGAAGGTTACTCCAGCCGTGAAAGTTCAACGTATAAATACCTCTCAGCCGGCGCCGGTGGGGACATTGAAATCGTTGGAGAGTGGCCAGGTTGGCATCTTGAAGCGATTGAGCAACCAGGATGTGAAGGGTTTTCGCGATAGCGTGGGGACCCCCTACATCGCCTTGCCCGTTGAACTCAGTAGCTATCTTCCGATGGAGCCGGCTGGTAGAAATCAGGAGCCTCGGCTCGACGTGGCAATAGAAGTTCGTATGGAAAGCGCCCCGAACGAAGTTGCGGACTCCGGGGTGAGCCCGACAAATATTACGTTCGTTGGAATGGGCGAAAGCGAGAAAAAGAGTCATACGGATCTCCGGCTGAACTACTTGAAAGCTGTCCGTGAGGGAGTGATGCGAATTGCAGATCACAACGGTCTGGCATATCCGCAAGAGGATGATCTGGTTGCAATTGAGTTTCTTGAGGGAACGCTGATCCGGCTTACGTTTATCAACGACGCCACCGCGATCGAGAATTTGACGCCTCTCTTAGATCAGCTGGGTGCGACATGGGGTTGGTTGCCAGCCGGTGTAGTCGGTGGGTGGGATGAATTGGAAACTTGATTCGTCCGGGTAATCCATCGGAATCTCTCGATGCTGTCAGTTCGTTGCTATAGCCTCTTAATCGGATGCGGGTTGCCCCTAGCAGAACCGCCGCGGTGTTTCGCCGTGGCAGTAGTAACGCCAGACAACCAGCATCGGCTGCCGCTCTCCCTCGGCGCCGCTTGCGCGCTGCGCTTGGGCGGCACCACTGAGGCGACTGGGAGTCCGATGCTCGCCCAAGCGCAGCTCCCTGCGCGACGCCTGCGGCCGATCGGCATCGATCACAAGCGGGAGGGTAGGGGCAACCTGCTTCCACAACCCAGGGGAGGGGGATGCGTTGGAAAGCTGGGATCACACTCGCGTACTGACGGCAGCGCAGTTCAGCGGCCGCTCCCTCCTGGTGCAAGTCATGACCGTTCGTCGCGGTGACTCAACATTGCTCAAACTCCGCATCAGCCCCAGGCAGAAATATGACTCCTTCGTCGACCGCTGGCTTTACGGCAGCCCGTGGTCCTATCCGCCAATTCCGCCGGTCTGGCCGCTCAAAGACTTCGATCCATGGGAGCGGGCAAGTTTTGGTGGTCCGCTGCCCGGAAAGTTGAAGGGTGAATCCCGCCAACCATGCCCCTCATGTGGAACCGTAACGGACAGCCAGGCGAGATACTGTAGCGAATGTGGATCCGCGGTTGATGCTGCGGAAATCTCCTTCGCCGCCCGCGTTGCTCGGCTCGCTGGTGAGGTTGCCGAGGGCTCGTCGACTGCGGGAACTGACATTGTCGCATTAATTGAGGACTACACCCCGAAGTCGTCGCGGGCCAAAAAAGGTTGGCCTGAACTTCTTCAATTCATCGGAGAAGACTTCGCCGGATTGGCGAGTGCGCACTTCGTGAGAGGTGAGCCGGCCACGGTGAGCCCCAATCTCACCCTGGCATCCGCTCAAGACATCCATCAAACCGTTATTGCCACGGGCCGGCTGGGCCCCGGGCAGATCCAGCATGCCGAGCTGCTCTTGAGATACGCCCCGCTCGAATGCGGCTATTGGGGGCCCTTCAAAGCACTCGTTAAGGTCGCACCTGCCGACGTTATGCCCGATGCCTACGCTGATGCCCTTGCAAGGCTCTCGAGCTACGACTGGTCGCGAACTGCACCTCCGTCAGTCGAGATCGAGGACGTTGGATTCCTGCGCGGATTTCTCGCTAGCGCGAGCGTGAAGACTCGGATGTACCTGGCGCGCCGGTCTCGGCGGGACCTGGCTGCCTTAGCTGACCGATCGCCGGATATCTATGCACGGGTGGCCGCCAGGATGATTCTGCGGTGGGACCAGAGTCTTTCCCACAACGCCTTTGCCCCCGCTTATGTGATGCTGGGAGCCCAAAGCCCGCTCGACGCACACAGCAAGTATGTCGTAAAAGCGGCTGATTTGAGCAGTCGCAGGGACGCTCATCCGGAGATATGGAACCAACGCCCCGAGCTGGTTCACACGATCTTCGACACCGTCACGAACTCGGTTGAAGCACACACTTGGTCGTTCCAAGTACTCGAGTCGCTTGGGCAGGCCCCGCCGATCACCGGCGATTATCTGAAGCTTGCACTGCTCAGCACATATCCGCCTTTGAGGCTCGCGGCAAGTGTCGCTTTGTCGACGCGCCCGGGCACCTGGGATTCGCTGACGTCCTCGCACTGGCTCGCGATTTTCTCAGGCGGTGATGATGCGAGCTTTGACGGAATACTCGACGCGCTATCCGTCGGACCGCTACGGCCGTCAGCGGTCGAAGCAGCACAGCTTTTCCTGGCATCAGGCCAATCCGCATCGCCACTCCGAATGTTGCGTATCGCAGTGATTTTTCTGTCGGGGGTTCAGCCGATCAACCGTCAAAGCGTCATGCCCCATGCTGCGGCATACGTATCGGCAGCTGCAGCAGTGATCAACCAATCCGCCACCAAGCACAAGAAACTTTGGCTCTCAGCCATCAGGGAGCTCGACCTTGCAGATCTTGAGCGTGTCCGTCAGAGGCTGACCGATCGCGCATCGCGCTCAGCAGTCACCGCTGTTGACGGTGAACTGATCAGGTTGCGCTTCGAACGCGCTAAACCCTCCGAAGCTATCAACTGGATCGCCTCTGACAGCCCGCTGGAATCGAGTTTGGGCTGGAAACTCGTCGCACGGGGCGATCAGATGGTCGTACTTTTAGAGAAACTCCCGCAATGGATCTCGAGGCGACGTCCCGATCCGCCTACCGTTGAGCGGGTTGTCGACGAGATTTTCAGGAGAGCGATTCTCGGGGACGCGCCGCAGCTGGCCAAGGTGGTCGAGAAGGCACTCGACGAGGGAGTGGATCCGACCCGCCTGGCCGCATCGGCGCTTAAAACACCACTGGGGCTGTTGGTTATCTGGAATTTAGCTGCATCCAAGGCAGGTTCCGCACTCGTCGAGGCGGCCCCAGATGTGGTCCGCGCAACAGGAGACAGCATCACAGCCGAACTACTCCGGTCCGGGAGCGCCGGACAGCTAGGGTTTACCTTGCGGTACATCAAGAAAAATCCCGCACGCATCGCCAGTGACGTCGACTTCGGTATCGCGGCCGCGACGAGCAGTGCCGGCACACTTCAGGCTGAATCCATCAAGCAACTGCGGGCCAATGGTCAACTGCCGGGGGTCTGGTTAACGCTCGTGGAAAGCGGGGTGCCGAAAGCTGTTGTTGCTGCACGGGATTATGTGGCCTCTCTGGAAGATGGCCGCGAGTTTCGCAGTGCAGTGCTGAAGTGCCTTGACAGCGAGGTTTCTGAGGTAAATGACTTAGGTGTCGAACTGCTTGAATTGAAACTCAGACAAAGCACGGATCGAAAATTCTGGACCGCGCTTGCAGAGTCAGAAGATGCGCGCATCGCCGCCTTCGTCACTTACAAACCTCAACTCGCAACCTATATCGACGAGGCCGTGCTTGCGGATTTCGATCGGCGCATCCTCACCTCGCCACGACGTAATCAGAGTGCGAGGGAAGCGGTGAAAGCGCGTCTCGATGGGACGCTTACTGAGGCGGTCTGGGCATCGCCAGCTCGGGTTGCGACTCTCCTAGAGATAGCGCGCGGTCAGAGAGTGGGCGATAAAGAGTGGGCGTTGGGCAAGCTGGCAGAACTCGCGCTAGCTGGAGTCGCCATAGACGGGCTCGACGTCAGTCTTGTTACAACGGGTGAAGGCTCATGACCGCGCCGACGTACCGATTGGAAGCACCAACCTATCTTGGGCGTCGCGTTTCCAGCCGACTCCAGTTCGAGGGTGGCGAACGCGAAAAGCTGATCCAGCGAAGGATTCCGGTGCTGTCAACTTTCACCGAGGTGGCGGAAGCGCTGGAGGTGTCACCATCTGAGTTGATGTGGCTTGTCTTCGAACGCGGTGCCGAGGGTTCCAGTCACTATGCCCGATTTGAGATCCCTAAGCGGGCGGGCGGCGAACGCCTCATCTCTGCACCCAAGCCGCTATTGCGTGCCGCCCAACAATGGGTCCGGGTGAATGTCCTCTCGCCGCTGCCGGTGGGATCAAGCGCGGCCGCTTTTCGACCTGGCAAGTCGATCGTCGACAACGCGAGAAGGCATTCTGGCAAGGCATGCGTAATTAGGCTCGACTTGAAGAGCTTCTTTGAGAGCGTGACATTTCCAAGGATTCGAGGCTTCTTTGAGTCGCTGGGTTACAACCCAGGTGTGGCGACAGTCCTTGCACTGATTTGTACTGACGCTCCAAGGGCTCGAGTCACGCTGGACGGCGAGACGAATTACGTCATCATCGGCGAGCGCTCACTGCCGCAGGGTGGCTGTACATCTCCCGATTTGTGCAACCTCGTCACAGCCCGACTCGATGCGCGACTAGAAGGACTCGGCCGGAAATTCGGCTACGAGTATTCGCGCTACGCAGACGACTTGGTCTTCTCCACTGACAACGAGGAGACACCGGCCAGCATGATCGTCAGTGCAGTGAAGCGGATCTGCAAGGACGAGGGATTCGAGGTGAATAACCAAAAGACAAAAACGATGCGGACGCCCAACCGTCAGTTGGTAACGGGGCTTCTGGTGAATGAAGGCGTTCGGCTGACTCGAAAAGACTTGCGGCGTATTCGGGCATTTCTGCATCGTTGTGAGACGCGCGGCGTTGATGCAGTTTCTGCAGAGATCGGCAAGGACGCAGCCGCGGTCGCGAAGGGTTACTTTGCGTACATCTTTATGGTGAGTCCGGGCGTCGCTTTGAAACTTGCCGAGCAGCATGCTTGGATTTGACGGCGCCGCCCTCCCCAATGAGATGGGTGAATCCACCGCCGCCGGCCCAGCTCACCTCGTGAGAAATGCCAGTCGGGTCCATACCGTTTACTACTCGCTCCAGGCGGGGCTTGATGAAGTTCTGTACCGTGTCGGCTTCGACCTCAACGGCCACCCATCGGCGGCCTAGTTTATGGGCAACAGCCGGGGTCGTTCCAGAGCCCGCGAAACAGTCAAGAACGAGGTCACCCGGTTGAGTTGTCAACTCGATCACGCGTTTGAGCAGCTGCTCAGGTTTGGGGGTCGCGAACTGCTCCCCGAAGAAATCCCTGCTGTCGATCGATGCCTGCTCATTTGAACCGGTGTCCCCGCTTGACCAGATGGTCTCGACGGGTCTATCGGTGCGTCCCGCCAATTCGAAGGCCTCAGTCTTGCGATAGATGTGAATGTAGTCGTGTCGTGTAGCGAAGGCCTTTTGGCCAAGACGGCGCATCTGAGTTCTGACCCAGATGATCGTTGCGACAAAGTTCTGTGCGCCGAAGACTTCATCGAGCACCAGACGCGCTCGGTGTTGCTCAGAGTCGTCCAAGTGCAGCCAAAGCGAGGCATCGTCAGATAAAAGTCGACGTGCAACGGTAACTGTTTCTTTCAGATTCGTATTCCAGCTGAATGGGTCGGTGTTGTCCCGGTAGTGCCGGAAGTTTTGTCCGGTGTTGTATGGCGGATCCAGATAGATGAGCTTGACTTGCCCTACTAGCCAGCTTGCGTAGCTCGTTTGATTTTCGAGTGCAGTCAGAGACTGATGTGCATCTCCTTGGATTAGAAGATTCTTGTCAGGGTCTAGACCGACGAAGTCGACGATCTTCATTCTGCAAAGCCTGAACCCAAAGGGTTTTCGGCCAGTAGAGATTCAAGGCGCGAGTCAATATCGTTTGGATCGCCCGATTTCGAAAAACGAAGGCACAATTTCGGACGGGCATACATCGGTCGCTGATGCGCCGGAACATCTGGGATCAAGACGTTGTAGCCACTTGCGATCGACGCTGTCTCCCATACCGGGTAAATTCCCACTTCCGCCATGGATTCAGCGAATGACCTCCAAGTGGCAATTCCATCTTGGTTTGTCGTATGTTCAATCACAAGTGCCTCACTGGCCTCAGCGACTGCCACTATCAGCGCTGATCGTTCTGCCTCTTGGCAGTCGCACTCCGCGTCGAATTCGAAGTGCGCGAGGATCGACTGTGCGATAACCACTGCGGATTTTTTCCTTGCTTCGTCAGGCAGGCTCGCCGCAGATGATTCGATAGCGCGTACGTCGACCCCAACAGCTTCCGCAACATGTGCGATAGCCGATGCCGCACCAGCGGCAGGCTCGCACGCGACAACCTCTCGTTTCGTTGCTAGTGCAATCACGGCAGCAGTGACGCCAGCGCCGGCACCGATGTCGAGCACGCTTCCATCTGGCAAGCCAGCATCGAACTGAGCTAGGACCCACTCGAGCTCTTCTCTAAAGGTGGGCATAGTGAAACCGGCGGTCAGAAGGTGGGCGTACCGGGGATCCTTGTAGGCAAACTCAATCCGCCCAGCGTTGTCGTACTCCAACTCGTCCCACCCGCGCCTCACGTCGTTGGGCAGTGCCGCGACGAGTATCCCCACTGCTACCTTCGGATCGTTGGAGGTAGAAAGTTGAAGCCTCCTGAATGCGTTGTTTAATGCCTTGTCCGACCGCACAAAACCCCCTGATTTACGTTCCTTGACACAATTTAGCGGCAGCCGCCGACAAAGCAAGGGATGGTTCCGCTTCGAATGGGATGGAAAGACCCTCATTGAAGTGATAGATCAACTGTGAGTTCTTGGGCGAGCGCCGGAGGTAGCGGAATTCGATCCTTTAGCTGGTCCGTCGACTGCTCTCCGACAGTCGGGGCGTCAACCATGACAATGCCGAACCAACGTTTGCTCCGGGGCGCTGGGATTCCAGTCGAGGTCGTGGTGGATTACATGACAGCATTCTTGTTGCAAATCGACAACCTCTGACATTACGGAACTAGCGATCAGAACTTCAGGAAAGAAGGGAGCATTGAAGGCCAACATGAGCCCACGGCGGGTCTCTGGGCTCACCGATCCGTTAGCAAGTTGCACGTTGTGCATCAGCATCTCGCCCGGCCAGCGTCATAACAACTCCCTCTTCGCCACGCGCCAACCTACTTATTCGTCAACCTGTCCGGAAGGCTTTGCGAGTGATTGTTTGGTGGAGGATGCCGTGGTAGGCCAGGCATAGTCAGGCCGCTATGCGGCACTAACGCCCACGAACCCCGGGTCTGCCCTACCCTTAGATGATGCTGCTTCTTGATGGCATTGTCGTCTACAGCGCCTCTGATCTGGCGGCAGCGGCAGATTGCGAATATGGGTTGTTGCGAGCCTTTGATGCCCGTCTGAGATGGGGTCCGCCGGTCGCAGCTAGAGACGACCTTCTCGTGCGAGCCGCCCGGCTTGGCGACGAGCATGAGCGACGCCACCTCGATGATCTGGAGGTAGAGGCAGGAGCCGAAGCCACAATCATCGAACGTCCCGCCCATACCTGGGCTGGGCTGATCGCCGCGGCGGAGAAAACGAGTGAGGCTGTGGAACGCCGGTCTCTTGTGATCGCGCAGGCAGCCATGTTCGACGGTCGCTTCCTAGGTTTTGCTGATTTCCTCCTGCTTCAAGAGGGCGGCTACCGGCTGCGCGACACCAAGCTGGCCCGCTCAGTGAAGGTGACTGCCATGCTGCAGCTGGCCGCGTACGCCGACTCGCTTAGACGGTCCGGAGTGCCGATTCTCGAGGAAGTAGAACTCGCGCTAGGTAACGACACTTTGGTGTCATACCCCGTCAACGAGTTGCTGCCGGTTTATCGCTACCGCCGTCAAGTTCTTGAGGAGTTGCTCGATCGCCACTACGCCGGCGGCGTTCCAGTCCGGTGGGGGGATGACTCGGTTCGGGCGTGCCTGCGCTGCCCGGAATGCCAGGTTGAAATCGAGGCCACCAATGACGTTCTGCTGACCGCCGGCCTCCTGACGACCCAACGTGCCCGACTGATCGATGCTGGCATCACCACCATCACCCAGTTGGCTGAGAACCAGGGACCAGTCACCGGCTTATCCGAAAAAGCGACGGACGCACTCGGCGTGCAGGCTCGACTGCAAACGTCCACCGGCGTAGACGGTAAGCCGCCGTATGAGGTCGTGGCGGCTAGCGCACTCTCGGGACTTCCACCGCCAAGCCGGGGCGATTTGTTCTTCGACTTCGAAGGTGACCCACTTTGGACGGTTGATGGCAAGTCGTGGGGGTTGGAATACCTATTTGGGGTCCTCCCCGCCGACGGGGAATTTACGCCAATCTGGGCGAACAACCGGATGGAGGAGCGTGAGGCTCTGCGGCGGTTCCTCGACATAGTTCGCGAGCGACGTGAGCGCTATCCGGATATGCACGTATACCACTATGCGAGCTACGAGAAGACAGCGTTGCTCAGGCTGGCCGGCGAGTATGGAGTCGGGGAGGAGCAGGTCGATGACATGCTGCGCGATAGCGTCCTCGTTGATCTCTACCCCTTGGTGCGTAGCAGCATTCGAGTTGGTACGACAAGCTATAGCCTCAAATATCTCGAGCCTCTGTACATGGGCGATGAGTTACGTACGGGTGACGTGACAACTGCTGCCGATTCGATCGTCATGTACGCCAAATACTGCGAACTGATCGAGCAGGGCAACGCAGTTGAGGCTGGCCCTGTGCGCATCGACATCGAGAAATACAACCGTTACGACTGCCGATCAACCCGCAAGCTTCGCGACTGGCTGTTGGACCGCGCGCGTGAGCACGGAGTCGAATATCTCGTTCCGCCGCCCCCAAAGCAGAAGACCAAGGACCCCATCGATGAGGATGAGACTGCCCGCACTTTGATGGCTTTTGCCGGCGACGAACTCGGTGAACGAACGCGTGAGCAGCAGGCGGTCGCAATGATCGCCGCCGCTCGGGGGTACCACAAGCGCGAAGACAAGCCCTACTGGCAGCGCCATTACCACCGTATGGAATACCCGGTCGATGAATGGGCCGAGACCTCCGGTGTGTTCCTGGTTAAGTGCGCGGAAATCGATGAAGACTGGCGAGATCCTCAGGGTCTTGAGAGGAATCCGCGACGCCGGTTGTTACTTCGTGGCGTACTTGAGTCTGGTCGCATCGACCCGAAGAAGATGCAGGCGATGTACGAAGAGCCCTCGCCAACGTCGCTTTTCCAACACTCCAATGGGAGGGCGTGCAACAACGTCCAGATCGTGGAGATCGATGATCCCGCTGATCCGAGTGAGGTCGTGGTTGTTGAGACCGTTAAGAAAGGGGACGAGAGGCACGGCGAGCTACCCATTGCGCTCAGCCCTCCCGTTCCGATTCCGACGGATGGTCTCAAGGCGGCTCTCGACACTGTCGCCACGGTCGTCAAAGCTGGACTGCCCCGGTTGCCGGAGGTCAGCTATGCCGACGTCCTTACTCGACGGCCGCCGCGCAGAAATTCATCACGCCCCTTGCCCCGAACCGGCGACGACATCGCTGATATAACCGCGGCCATCCTGGATCTTGACCGCTCCTACTTGGCTGTACATGGCCCCCCGGGGTCCGGGAAGACGTATACAGCGGCCAATGTGATCGCCAGACTGGTCAATGAAGGCCACTGGCGGGTTGGCGTCGTCGCACAGTCTCACAGCGTGGTGGAGAACCTCCTGGACAAGGTTGTCGAGACTGGCGTCAACCCACAACGAGTCGGTAAGCGGCCCAAGGATCCTCCAACTCAGTGGCAGCGGGCATGGCGGCCGCTCGAGGACAAGGACTATCCGGACTTCGTCGCAGGGGATCATGGTTGTGTAATTGGTGGTACAGCGTGGGATTTTGCCAACCCTCGGCGAGTTTTGCCGGGCAGCCTCGACCTCTTGGTCATCGAGGAAGCCGGCCAGTTCTGCCTTGCGCAAACGATCGCCGTCGCGTCTGCTGCGCGAAACATGTTGCTACTTGGCGATCCGCAGCAATTGCCTCAGGTCAGCCAGGGTACTCACGCGGAACCCGTTGATGTGTCCGCTTTAGGCTGGCTGGTCAATGGAAGGCCGACTCTAGACCCGGAGCTTGGGTACTTTCTTGCGCACTCCTGGCGGATGCACCCGGCTGTATGCGGTCCCGTGTCAAGGTATTCCTACGGTGGGCAGCTGAACTCGATCGAGAAGATCACCGCTGCGCGCCACCTCGCCGGCCGCCAACCTGGGCTTCGCAACATCTTGGTCGAGCATGACGGTAACTCCACCGACAGCGTTGAAGAAGCAGACCGCATCGTCGCCGAGATCAGCGAATTGCTCGGACTAACGTGGAGCGACGGTAAGGGAACTCGGCCACTCGGCGAGGGCGACGTATTGGTAGTAGCGGCCTACAACGCGCAGGTTCAGATGATCCGACGATGTCTGGCAAAGGCCGGACTCCGCAGGGTCCAGGTCGGAACCGTGGACAAGTTCCAAGGAAAGGAGGCACCGGTGGTCTTTTTTTCGCTGGCGGCTTCGTCAGTTGATGAGGTGCCGCGCGGCGTTTCTTTTCTACTAAACCGCAATCGTGTCAATGTCGCGATCAGCCGAGCGGAGTACGCGGCTTACATCGTCCGATCACCGCAACTGATCGACTACTTGCCATCGGGTCCAGCACGTCTGGTGGAATTGGGCGCTTTCTTGGCGCTGACCGAAGACAGCGATAGCGGCCAATATTCACCCTGCTTGATCGAGAAGGACCGAAAGGGGACCCATGGTGAGGAAGATGGCTGATGAGGGCTTTGCGCGACACCAATATGAGCATCGGTATGACCCGCACATTGCGCCGATCAACGAGTTTGTCGCAACCTTGCGAAATCCGGCGGGAGGCAAGTGGGTGCCAGAAGTGGCGCCGATGCATGGAGGTATCGACGCGACTATTCTCAGCGTTCTGCGCGACCCGGGACCGAAGACCCGAGAAGGTATCGGATCCGGCTTTCTTTGCATCGAGAACGAAGATCCGACGGCTGAGCGGCAATGCGAGTTGTTTGAGGAATACGGCATCTCCGCGCGATGCGTGCTTCCGTGGAACGCCTACCCGTGGTACATCAATCGTGCGCCCCGCGCGGCGGAGCGCGACGAAGGCGCTGCGGTCCTCGGTAAGTTGATCGATCTGCTGCCTGATCTGCGAGCGGTGCTGTTGCAGGGAAATGACGCCATCGACGTGTGGAGGAGGTTGATCAAGCAACGGCCGTCTCTCGCCATGGACCGTGGAATCGATGTAGTTGAGAGTATTCACCCCGGTAAGCAGGCGCTCTGGACACCTGACCTTGCTGAACGTGAGGCTCGTAAGTCCAAGCAGCAACGCGCATATGAGCGTCTTGCAGCGATCTTCAAGATGTCCACTTAGGTAGACTTCAATCACATAGGACGGGCGCTGATGCTCTGCTCGCCCGATCAACTCAATAACAGTAGGTCGGGTTGATCGCAAAATGACATCATCAAATTGAGACAGCAGGGCCATCACAAATGCTGAGCGCTTCACATTTAGATCGGCTGCGAAGCAGGGTGTCAAGAAGCTTCGTGAGCGAATAGATCGGGACTGTTAGGTCCTTCCGGAGAGAAGCCCCACGCTAGGACCCGTCGCACTTCCTCGCTAAAGCTGCAAGCGATTGCCCCTGGTAATGCCAGACGTCGGCTCCGGCAATCGAGTCTACCGACTGGCCGGTTGCTTCAAGGACTATCTGCTTGGCCAGGCTCGTCGGAGTCCGGCTTCCCGCATCCGGTGCTGCGGCTTCCCATAGGAGGGGCCGTTCTCGGTCCCGCGTCCACTTGGCAAGCCCGCGAGTCGGGTCCACCGTCACCCACTCATCCACCGCCGATGCGATGTCAGGGTTTATCCACGCGTGAAGGTTTAGTTGTATTTCTGCGCCTTCTGGAATCGCGGCGGCGTCGAAGAGTAGATACGTCGATCGTGTCCGCTTCTTGTTCTCAGCGATCTTCGTCGCGACGGCATCCGCAGCCGTCGTACCAAGCCCTGGCGTCAGCACCCGACTTGCCGGATCGACCACGGGATAGAGCCGACGGAAAACCACGCACGATTGTTGCGTAGTGGAATCCGGCAAGAGAAAAGCGTTGACCGTGTGCATTTCGATATTGAGGTTGGGTGTCAACCCCGACAACCACGCGACGGTCGTGTAGGTCTGCGCACTGAAGTCCTCAGCCAGCAGGATGATCTTGGGCACGGTCAGGATGTCATCGTCCCACGCCCCATCGACATGCGCCTCCAACAGCTCCTGGGCCTCGGTAACGGAGACCTCATTGCCCGGCCCACGATTGAGATACTCGGCGTGTGCTTCTGCCAAGGTCTCCTTGCTGAAGCCGGCCACTAGAGCCGCGTAGGTAATTGCCTGAAGATGGATGCGCGAATCGGTCTCACGTTTGAGTTCGACGATCACAAGTTGACCTGAGCTGTCCAGACCCAGGACGTCGAGCCGCTCTCGCGCGAGGTCGCCGAAGCCGGACGACCACTTGTCATATTGAGTGGTGACGATCTTTACGCCGTCTCCCAGGACCTCGGGGTGGTCAACGATCCACTTCTCCAGGTGGATGGTCTCGAGAATCCCAAGCTTCGCCAAGCGGCTGGACGGCATCGAGTCACACCGTTGGTCTGATCCTGAGACAGTGAACATCAGTATGTCGGACTGCATTAGAAGAGTGTTGCACTGACGTCTGACGCAGATTTGCTGAACTTGGAGGCGTTTTTCCCCAGAGCGTGCAACTTCAGGAAAAGCCCAGGTGGAGCTGATAACCCTTGCGCGCAGGAGGAACGGCTGTCAGGTTGTGGCTCGCTTGCGGGGGGTAACGAGCGAATTCTTCGGCGGCAATCGTTGAGACAGAATCTTTTTTATAGTTGTTGCTGTGGAGAAGCCGGATAGGACAGATCAAAGCGATGGCTCGCGTGTAATTTCCCGGGGCGAGTTGGAAGTAATCAGGACAGAGAGCGCCGTTGATTTGACCGTCAGTTTGCCACAATCAGTCTTAGACGAAGTTCTAATCAAAGCTGAGAAGAACCGCAGCTCGGTTGAGACTGTCGTTCAAGCGTGGATCACCGACAAAGTCTCCAGCGAGGCCTTGGGCGTGATGCCGGCCGACACCGCAATGCCGTTCTTCGCGTACGGCGCTTTGAAGCCCGGGGAGCTTGGCCATGACTTGATCGCCGATGAGGTCGACCGCATGGAGCCGGCAACGGTCACTGGCTATCTGTGGGTCCGCGACGGTGTCCCTCTGATTTTCACTGATTCGGATAAGGGGCAAGTTGAGGGAACCGCCATCTGGTTCAAATCACTCCGGGGTTATCGGGAAATAAGCAGATTCGAACCACGGAGCTTTTACCAATGGGGATCAGTCGAACTTAGCAACGGAGTGCAGGCCAACGTTCTTGTCCCAGCGCGCGGCTTGAAGCCAGACCGCGGGGGCGGGGATATCCAGTGGGAGCCATGGCAGACCGCCAGCGACCCGCTGTTCAACTTTGGCCTGAACACAATCTCAGCGGCCATTCGAGCCGACGGTCAGGCTCCTCTCAAGCCGACTGATTCGGATCCCGGGACGTGGGAT
>Ga0194054_10000846_pt1 | contig 15142 bp, 15 predicted proteins | sample SepL2210m_MetaG_FD_163628 | JGI IMG/M metagenome (GOLD analysis project Ga0194054, IMG submission 163628) | Anoxic zone freshwater microbial communities from boreal shield lake in IISD Experimental Lakes Area, Ontario, Canada - Sep2016-L227-10m | ecosystem: Environmental > Aquatic > Freshwater... | reverse complement strand
GCGGAGGTTGACTCGTCCGGGCCCGGCGGGACGCTGTTCCACTACACCGTGCCCGGTCAGGGTTGCGGGCGTGGGACCTGAGTCGGGTCTTTTTGGAAGACGACCGGAGAAATCGAAAACGCCTTGGGGGGATCCGGGTCGTTGTAGTCCTGCGGGCGCGGCTGGTTTTTGCCGAGGGTGGCGTCTTCCGGCTGGGTTTGGGCGATGTTGACCGGGGTGCCGATGCGGACGATCTCGAAGAGTTCGCGTCCGGCGTTTTTATGCACTCTGAGGCATCCGTGAGTGCGCGGGATCGGCCAGACCGAGCCGACATGGATTCCGTATCCCGGGGAGAACCCGACCCAGTATTGCATCGGGAACCCGATGTAGCGGTAGCCGCTTCCGGGACACTGTGAGCTTGTGGCGGCGATGATCGAAGACCCATTGCTCCAGAACCCATACGAGCCGGAACGTTTGTTCTCGATTTTTTCGATCACATGGAAGTTTCCCTTCGGGGTCGGCTTTGTTGGCAATCCGATCGCGGTGGCGCAGACGAGCAGAGGCTTGTTGCCCTCGAGGACGTAGATCATCCGGTCCTGCAGGGAAACCTTCACGCGGACGTTTCCGGGATTTTTCGGCTTGTAGCCGATCGGATCGTAAAGCGGGCGGAGCGCCGTGGTCTGGCAACCCGCGAGCGCCAGGGCGGCCAAAATCAAGGGAATCGTTTGCTTCATGACAATACTTCAAAAAGCCAAAACCGGGCGTTTGTCAAACGCGGAGAAAAAAAGATGCGTGTTGCAGGCTGTGTCCGGGCGGATATTGTCGCCCGATGTTTCACGAGCACGATTTTCAATATGCGATGGAGAACACGCGCGTTGTCGTGAGCCCGCGGGGCGGGATCGAGACGTTCGGTTCCACGCAGTTCCGGTTTTCGCTTGTGAGCGAGTTGCTCGACGAAGTGGACACCGTGAGGGTTCGCAAAGGGAGGATCGATGCCGAGCGCCCGAGAATCGTTTCGCCTCACCACTACACCAGGCTGATGCTCGACGGGTTCGGCGAGGAGGCCCGCGAATATGCGGACTGGATCGAATCGAACGGATCCGCCATCCGGATCCTGCGCTACGGGTTCCAATTTCGGAAAACCGATTTGTCCGAACATGTCGTCCGGGAATCCATGGATTCCACTCTGGATCGCCTTCAAAACCAGATCGGGGACGATCCGCTGACCGCACTGATTGCGGGAGTGGACGACGCGTGGGAGGTCTGCCTTCTGAAGTTTTCCATGGAAATGATCCAGAAGTCGGCCGGAGGGAATGTGGACGAATGGAAAAGGCGCGGGCTGATTTGATTTCCGCGTTTCCAATTTTGCCGCGCATCGCGTAGTCTCGGGAAGCATGATCATCCGAACGTTTGTCATTCTCACTTTGGTTGCCGCGATCCTTGGCGGAAGCGGCTACTTTGCCTACAAGTATTATTTGAAGCCCAGGGAGCTGGACATTCAGGAAAAGACGCTTCCTCCCGCTCCTCCTCCTCCTGACCCCAGCATCGCCGCCTTCGCAGCGCTGAAGCCGTTTTTGGAGCAGGAGACCCCCGCGGCTTCCGCGGCGATCGAGGGTTTCCTGAACTCCTATCCCGACTCGACAATGGCTCCCGCGGTTCGCGCCGCTGTCGGGCGGATTAATGCCGCCCGCCTTCTTTCCCCCGAGGCCTCTCCTGAGAATACTCCCTACACGGTCGTCTCCGGGGATTCCCTGGTGAAGATTGCCGCGAAACACAAATCCGGCGCCGAGCTGATCTACCGGGCCAACCGGCTTGCCACGATCAACCTCAAAATCGGACAGCAGTTGATGATTCCCAAGGTGGACGCCTCACTGGTCGTGGACCGTGCCGCCAAGACGGTCACCCTGCTCAACGCCGGGGTTTTTGTCCGCGAATACCCGATCCAGTCGCTGAAGCTTCCGCCGTCCGCTTCGAAAGGAACGCTCGAAACCAAAGTGACCGACAAGGTGGCGATGAAGGGCAGCGTGCGGGCCGCGTTCGGCACAAAAGATTTTGAGGGAAGCGAACGCTGGATCATGCTGGGAGTTGCGGGCGTTGTCCTGCGGGGAGTTCCGCCCGCCGGGGAAGACGGCAGCACGCCTCCGATGCCCCCGGGGATCGCGGTCGACCCGGCCGACGCCGAAGAGATCTTCGTCCTCACGACCAAGGGCACGCCTGTCACGATCAAATAACGCCTTCATGAACACCCAGCCGCTCGAATTTGAAAAGCCGATTCTCGAACTGGAAACCAAGCTCGATGAGTTGAAGCACCACCTTGTGGACAGGAAGATCGACCTGGCCCCGGAGGTCCGGCGGATGGAGGAAAAAATTGCGGCGACCCGCGTGGCGATCTACGGGCATCTGACGGCATGGCAGCGCGTTCAGATCGCCAGGCACACCGCGCGTCCGTTTTTCCTCGATTACGTGGCGGGTGCGTTCACGGATTTTATCGAACTCAAAGGGGACAGGCTGTTCGGCGAGGATGCCTCCATGCCCGGTGGGTTCGCCCGGATTGACGGCTTTCCCTGCGTTGTCATCGGCCAGCAGAAAGGCCGTGATGTCAAAGAGAACCTGCTGCGGAATTTTGGCAGTCCGCACCCGGAGGGCTATCGGAAGGCACTGCGCCTGATGCGCCTGGCAGAGAAATTCGGGTTTCCTGTGGTGTCGCTCATTGACACTCCCGGTGCCTATCCTGGTGTGGGGGCGGAAGAGCGTCACATCGCCGAAGCCATCGCCGTGAACCTCCGGGAGATGATGCTCCTGCGCACGCCGGTGGTTGCTGTTGTCATCGGCGAAGGCGGGTCCGGCGGGGCGCTTGGCATCGGCGTCGCCGACCGCGTCCTCATGCTCGAGAACTCCTACTACTCGGTGATCAGTCCGGAGGGATGTGCCGCGATTCTCTGGAAGCACCGCAAGCACGCTCCCGAGGCCGCCGAGGCGCTCAAGTTGAACGCCGATGCGCTCTTGAAAATGGGACTGGTGGATGGGGTCGTCCCCGAACCGTTCGGCGGAGCGCACCGGGATCCGGCCACCGCCGCGGAAAATCTCAAATCCGCAGTGATCTCCGCGCTCCGCGACCTGAGGAAAATCCCCACGGACAAGCTCCTCCGCCAGCGATATGAGAAATTCCGAAAAATGGGGGTCTTCCAGGAATAGTCCGTGAAGATCATTGATCGCACGGTTGGGCTTGGCGTCCTGCTCACGACGTTCTTCGGGGTTGTCGTCCTGAGCCTCGTGCTCGTGCTGGGCAACATCTTCAAGGAACTCCTCGACATCCTGATCAACAACCCGGACGTGCCGATCACGACCGTGCTGGTGTTCATTGTGCTCGTTCTCCCGTTCTCGCTGACTTTCACCATCCCCTGGGGGTTTCTGACCGCGCTCCTGCTCGTTTTCGGAAGGATGTCCGCCGACAACGAGCTCATCGCTCTGAAGTCGAACGGCGTGAGCGTGCCGCGCATTTGTGCGCCGGCTTTCCTCATCGCCATCCTGCTGACGCTTGCCTGCTTCTGGATCAATATCGAGGTTGCTCCACGCGCCGAACAGGCGATGACACGCGCGGTGACGGATATCGCCACCAGCAACCCTTCCTCGCTTTTCCGGGCGGATGAAATCGTGGACAAGTTTCCGGACCGCCGGGTTTATGTCGGGAAAAAGGACGGCGACAAGCTGTCGAACATCATCGTCTTTGAACTGGACGACGAATTCTTTCCGAAACAGATGATCTATGCCCGTGAGGGGGTTCTCAGCCCGGATCCGGCGAATTCCCGCCTGCTCCTCCGGTTGTTCAATGCCAGGTTCGAACAGCGTGACGCACATGACCCGGGCGATGTTTCCAAAATCCAACAGGGAATTGTCATGAAGGAGGGCGTCTTCCCGATCTCGCTCGCAAAGTTTTTTCAGGAATACCAGGGGAACCGCCGGTTGAGTTCCTACACGCTGCCCGAGCTCGCGGACTTCCTGGCCAAGGGGGCGGGGGACAGGCTGACCGAGGCCAGAGTGGAGTTCAACAAGCGGTTTTCCGTTTCGCTGGCGTGCATGGCCTTCGTCCTCATCGCGGTGCCTCTGGGAATCACCGCTCACCGGAAGGAAACCTCTGTGGGATTCGCTCTCAGCCTGGTCATCGCGTTCACCTACTTCTTCTTCATCATCTTGGCCGACACGTTCCGGAGCGATGCATGGGCGCACCCGGAACTGCTCATCTGGATTCCGAACGTTCTGTTCTTCTGCCTCGGATCCTACCTCTTTTCGCGCCTTGCCAAACGATGATGAAAACGTTTTTTCGAATTGCCCTGCGCGTCGTTTTCCTCCTCATCGTGGCCGCGCTTCTCGGGATCGGAGGCACGATGGCGTGGTTCCGTTCGTGGAGGACGGAAAAGTTGTCGCATCTCAACGCCGCTTCCACTGTCGCGGAGACCGCTGCCGGGAAAATCGAATTCGTGCAGACCGGGGAAGGACCGGTGGTGCTCGTCTTTCATGGTTCGCCCGGCGGCTTCGACCAGGCGATGCTTTATGGAAGCGCCCTCTCGGAGGCGGGATTCCGGATCGTTGCCCCCTCCCGCCCGGGCTACCTCCAGACGCCGCTCTCCACCGGACTCACTCCGGAGAATCAGGCGGACGCCATGGTTTCGCTTTTGGATTCACTGGACATCCGCAGCGTCGCCGTCATCGGGATCTCGCTCGGCTCCCCGGCCGCCATCGAGTTCGCAAGGCGGCATCCGGACCGCACATGGGCACTTGTGCTTCTCTCCGCCGTAACAAAGAAAATTCCTGCGTCGCCGCTGAATCCTCCGATCCCTGAGGTTCTGAACAAGGGCCTTTCCGGGGACATGGGAGCCTGGGCGCTCGTGGAGACATCCGACAGCGACCCCGCAAAAGCCCTCTGCTGGGCGTTCGATCTCGCACAGACCGGCGACTCGGCGGAGCGCGGGGCATGGGTCGGGGCGGTTCTCGAGAAGCCCGCGCAGATCGCCTGGTTTCGGGATCTCGTCGGCACGACCGCGCCGCTCAGCCCGCGTGAAACCGGTCTCCGGAATGACCTCCTCCAGTTGCGCGTTCTCGCCGATGTGCCGTATGAAAAGCTTGGCGTTCCGTCACTCTTTGTCCACGGAGTTGCAGACAAGTGGCTTCCCTTGGCCGATGTCGAGGCTGTGGTAAAACGCATGCCCCAGGCCGAACTTCTCGCTGTCCCGGCAACCGGTCACCTCGTCGAGCTCGGACCCAACAGCGCTCCTGTCATGGAGAAAATCATCGGGTTTCTCAACCGCTTTCACGGCGGTCAAGGCGCCCCCTGAGGCCGGCTACTGAACACCGGTTTCAAATTCATGACGAGCAGCCGGAAGACCGGGCAAAGAGGGTGTCGTTGTAGAAAAGCGGCGTCCCGCCGCTTGGAGAAAGCATCCAAGCGGCAAGATGCCGCTTCTAGTGTTCATCGTAATGATTCGGGCGCAACCGCTCCAAAGCCCTCCGATGCGGGGACGGCATGGCAGGAAGGTTGCCGAGAGGAAAGGAAGTCCAGGCTTTTGACGGTTTCGCCCTGATGACTTCCATGCGGATCCTGTGGCGGGTGACGGCGAACGTGATTTCGAGCAGTGGCTTCGCCCCGGGGGGCACCGGAGGCAGCAGCCAGAGCCCGCGCCAGCGGGGGCCGACGGACGGCGTGAGAAAAACGGCATCCCCCTTGGTTGCAAACCCGCGCACGTCGCGTTCGTGGATGAGAGTCTTCTTCGGGGGCTTCGGCGGAATGTTCTCCGGCGCCTTGGCCAGGCAGAATCTCCGCACCGGGCACACCCCGCAATCCGGCACTCCCGCCTTACAGATCGTCGCGCCGAGATCCATCAGCGCGGACGAGTGATCGCGCCCGCCGGTGTCCGGCAGGAGCCTGCGGGCGGCCTGATCGAGAAACAGCTTTCCGGCCGCAGTCGTCACGGGTTTTTTGAAATCAGCAAGCCGGGCGATCACGCGGAGAATATTCGCATCCAGCACCGGGACGCACTCGTCGAATGCGAATGCGGCCACGGCGGATGCCGTGTAGGTACCGATGCCGGGAAGTCCGCGCAGGACCCGCAGCTCGCGCGGGATCTTTCCGCCGAACCTTTCCGCCAACTCCCTGGCGGTGCGAAGCAGGTTGCGCCCGCGCGAGTAGTAACCAAGCCCCTCCCAGTGCTTGAGCACCTCGTGTTCGTCCGCTCCCGCCAGAAAATGCACGTTCGGAAAGGCCAGCATCCATCGCTCAAAATACGGGATGACCGCCGCAACCGTCGTCTGCTGGAGCATGAACTCCGAAACCAGAATCGCGTACGGATCACTCGTTCGCCGCCACGGAAGGTCGCGTCCGTTTTTTCGGAACCAGGCACGGAGCGCTCGATGAAAGGTCTTCGGTATCATCTCGACAGATTCCTGAGATTACGCACTGATTAGTTTGATGTCGCAATCTTTGCATTCCCATACGACACCGCTCACTTCCGCTCAGGCGGGACTTCTCAGAACGGTCCTTGCCGAGGAGGGATACGAGTTCGAGGACAAGCCGTATATGCTCTACTCGGCGCGAAAGAACAAGCTTGCGATCGCCGTTTACGAGAAGGGACCGAAGGCGGTGATCCAAGGGAGGGGGATCGAGGATTTTATCATGTTCCTGCTTGAGCCGCGCGTCCTGGGCGAGGCGAAACTGGGTTATGAGGAAGTCCATTCCCCCGAGCTTTTCGAGCCGCATTTCGGCATTGATGAAAGCGGAAAAGGCGACTTCTTCGGTCCGCTCGTGATCGCAGGTGTCTATGTGGACGCCGGTCTGGCGAGGACGCTCCGCGATGCCGGCGTGCAGGACAGCAAGGCGATCGGCTCGGACAAACGGATCCGCAGCCTCGCGGCGGCAATCCGACAATCCGGAGCACCCCACAGCGTCGTCACCATCTCCCCCCCACGCTACAACGAACTCTACCGGAAAATCGGAAACCTCAACCGCCTGCTCGCATGGGGGCATGCGCGGATCATCGAAAATCTTTGCGAGGCCCGCCCGGATTGCCCGCGAGCCCTTTCCGACAAGTTCGCCGACGTCCGGGTTCTCGAGCGCTCGCTCATGGAAAAAGGACGGAAAATCCAACTCGACCAGCGCACGAAGGCGGAGTCGGATTTCGCGGTCGCCGCAGCCTCCATCCTCGCCCGGGAAAAATTCATTGACTGGCTGGAACACGCCGCCCGCGCGTCGGGCATCAATCTCCCGCGAGGCGCCTCGTCCGCCGTCAAGACCGCCGCCGCGGAACTCGTGGCCCGCCAGGGCGCGGGGGCACTGGAGAATTTCGCGAAAACCCACTTCAAAACAGCAGCGGAGGTCGCGGGCTGAAATGATTGATTATGCGCGGCCGTTCGTGTTGACTCCCGGGTTCTATGGAAAACGTGATTATTGTCGGCACGGGATGCGCCGGGCTGACTGCGGCCATCTACACCGCCCGTGCCAATCTGACGCCGCTGGTGCTTGAGGGGCGGATGCCGGGCGGGCAGCTCACCACCACGACCGCAGTGGAAAATTTCCCGGGTTTCCCGGACGGGATTGACGGTCCGGACCTGATCCAGCAGATGCACCGGCAGGCGGAGAAATTCGGCGCGAAATTTCGCTACGGAGTTGTCGAGGAGTTTCATCCCGGCACTCCGCATCGCGTGAAGGTGGACGGAGAGTGGGTTGAAACGAAAGCCCTGATCATCGCGAGCGGGGCTTCCCCGCGTTACATCGGGATCGAGGGCGAGTCGGCTCTCATCGGCCATGGACTGACCTCGTGCGCGACCTGCGACGGTGCGTTTTATCGCAATGTCCCGGTTTGTGTCGTCGGCGGCGGAGACTCGGCTTGCGAAGAGGCGGGGTTCCTGACGCGCTTTGCCTCGAAAGTCTATCTGATCCATCGTCGCGACACGCTGCGCGCCTCGAAGATCATGGCCGGCCGCGCGCTGGCGAATCCGAAGATCCAGCCGGTTTGGAATGCGCTCGTCACCGCTTACCTCACCGATGACGCGGGCGAGGTCCGCGGGGTGCGCCTTCGCGACACGAAGACAGGCGAGGAGAGCCAACTTGAGGTCAAATGTGTGTTTTCCGCAATCGGTCACGAACCGAACACGTCGGCATTCCGTGGAATTTTGGATGCGAATGAGGCCGGATATCTCCTGCAAAAATCCGGCACGTCAACGAATCTCCCGGGCGTTTTTGCCGCGGGAGACGTGGCTGATCATGTTTACCGACAGGCGATCACGGCAGCCGGACAAGGGTGCGCGGCGGCGATTGATGCCGAGCGATGGCTTGCTTCCGGGGAATAGGCACACTCTCTTCACGCCTCTTGAAAATTTGCGACCTGACCCAGTTTTATTCTCCCGTAAGCGGGGGCGTCAGGCGGTATATCGAGCAGAAGTCGGCTTACCTGCGGGCTTGTCGTCCGGATTGCGAACACGTGATCATTGTGCCGGGCGAGACCACCGGACACTCGGGCGACGCGCGGGTGCGCAACTACACGATCGCATCGCCGCTTGTTTCCAGGACCTCCCGCTACCGGGCGCTCACGCGGCTGCACCTTATCGAGGAGGTCCTTGAGAAGGAAAGGCCGGACATCATCGAGTCCGGCGACCCCTACCAGGTGGCATGGAAGGCGGTCGCCTCCGGGCGCGGGCTGGATATTCCGGTTGTCGGATTCTACCACTCGCACTTTCCGGAATCTTATATGCGGACGATCGCGAAGTATTTCGGGCGCGTGGCGGTCGCGATCACCGACGACATTTGCAGGCGTTACGTCCGGACGCTCTACAACGCCTTCCAGTGTACGTTCGTGCCGAGTCCCGCGCTCGGCCGGTTGCTTGCGGCTTGGGGAGTCGAACGGCTTCACACCGTGGACCTCGGGGTGGATGCCGCGGTGTTCGTGCCGGGTATTCCGGATCGGGACGGGACGAGAAAAAGGCTCGGAGTTCCTCAGGACGCGTGGCTCCTTCTCTACGTCGGGCGCATGGCTCCGGAAAAAAATGTTCGCACTCTCTTCGATGCGTTCGCGATCCTGCACGCGCGTTCACCTGGGAGATTTCATCTGCTCTGCGCCGGCGACGGTTCCCAGAGGCAGTCACTCGTCCGCCTCCAGGAAGCGACCGGGGCGGTTCACTGGATCCCGTATTGCACCGACCCGATGGAACTGGCATCGATCTACCGTGCGGCCGACCTCTTCGTTCATCCCGGCGTTCAGGAAACTTTCGGGCTCGTCGCGCTGGAGAGCCAGGCCAGCGGGACCTGCGTCGTCGGCATCCGGGGGAGCTACATGGACCGGATCATCTTCAGCGACCAGGAGTTTTGGGCCGCCGAGAATTCCCCGGCGGCACTCGCGGACGCGATCAAGTCGAAGTTCACACTCGACCTCCGCGCCGCAGGGCTCAAAGCCAGTACCGAGGCGCGCGGGAAATACTCCTGGTCCACCGTCTTCTCCCGGATTTTTGAAATCTATTCCGGCGTCATTGCGAACTTCAGCAGGTGATTGCGCCGACTGTGCGGGTCGTCTAAACTCTTTCCCATGAAAATCATTGTCGTCATTTTTCTGTTGGGAGGCTCTGCGTTTGCGGACATGGTCAAGGAAGTGCCGAAGTCGCAGCGCAACGAATTGGCCGGGGGCGTGACCGTCGTGAAAAGCACCGCCGTTGCCGGTGCTCCCTGGCCCCAGCTCAGTCTCTATCGGGTCGTGAACGCCCCGCCCTCGGTCGTCTCCGATCTTTTTACCGATTACAATTCCGCGCCCTCCTATACCCCGGGAATTCTCTCCGCCCAGGTGATCGCAAACAATCCCGACGGCACCAAGGATGTGCGCTACACGGTGAAAGTTCCGGTCTTACAAAAAATCAGCTACATCGTACGGAACACGTATGCGAACTCGGGCCAGACCTACACCGTCTCATGGAAACTTCTTCAGTCGCCGCTCGCGAAACAGAGCGACGGTTCGCTGCGGATCGAACCCTATGACGGCGACCGGACGCTCCTCTGCTACACGAACCTCTGCGTCCCGATCACCAACCTCGTCGCGGGCCTCAAAAACCAGGCGCTCGTCGAAGCGAAGAACACCGTGCTCGCACTCGCTGCCGAGGCGGAACGACGCGCGAACCTGCAGAACTGAGTTTCAGGAGTGCCTTGGGTTGCAAATCCTCTCCGGTACAAATTATCAACATGCGGTTGACATCCGGCCTGTGTGTCCCTAAACAAGAAACTTTACCCACCATGAAGCTAGCGGTCACCAAAGAAGCACTCCTCGAAGGTTTGCAACGAATCCAAAACGTGGTCAGCAATCGCGCGACTCTCCCCGTTCTCTCCAACGCGCTCCTCGAAGCCACCGAATCCGGCTTGCGACTCACGACGACAGATCTTGAAGTGAGCATCCGTTGCACGATCGAGGCCAAGGTCGAACGCTCGGGGGCCACGACGCTGCCTGCAAGACGCCTGGCCGCAATTGTCCGGGAACTGCCCAGCTCGGAGGTGGTCATCGAGGTGGATGCGAAAAACGTCGCAACCATCCGCTGTGGGTCCAGCTTCTTCAAGATCTACGGGCTGCCGCAGGAGGAATTCCCGGCGTTCCCGACATTCGGCGAGCCGAAATCATTCACCCTCAAGCAGAGCGAGCTCAAGGACGGTTTGCGCAAGACCTCGTATGCGATTTCCTCGGACGAGACCCGGTACGTGCTCAACGGAATTTTATTTTCTCTGTTGGACAACAAGATGACTCTCGTGGCGACCGACGGGCGTCGGCTCGCGCTCTTTGACAGCGACATCGAATTTCCCAAGAGTCACGAGCGCGACTTCATTTTGCCAACGAAGGCGGTAACCGAGCTTCAACGACTGCTTGGCGAGACGGGCGATGTGACGATCTCGACATCCGAAAACCTGGCTTCTTATGAGCTCAACGGAGCCCAGGTCGTATCGAAGCTCGTCGAGGGAAATTATCCCAACTACCGCCAGGTGATTCCCGGCGAGGCCAAAGAACGGATCACTCTCGAACGCGAGGCCCTGCTGAATTGCGTGCGCCGTGTTTCGTTGCTCAGCAGCGACAAGACGAGTTCTGTCCGCCTGAGCTTCACAAAAAACAACCTCGACATCGCGGCCAATACGCCGGAGGTCGGAGAGGCAAAGGAATCCATGTCACTCAACTACCGCGGCAAGGATCTTTCGATCGCCTTCAATCCGGAATTCCTGATGGACCCGCTCCGCAACCTTCCGAACGACGAGGTCTTTCTGGAACTGATTGATGAGATGAGCCCCGGCGTGGTGAAAATCCAATCGCCGTTCCTCTACGTCATCATGCCGATGCGGGTTTCTGTGTGAGCCGGTTGCTTTGGGGAATCGATCTGGGCGGCACAAAAATCGAGGGCGTGATCCTCGATGAGGAGCGGCAGGGCTCCGCTCTCCACCGCCTCCGGCGTGATACCGGAACTGCACAAGGCTACGAGCATGTGATCTCGCAGATCATCGGCGTCGTACAAGATCTTGAGAAAGTCTCAGGCTTGTCCCGCCCTCCGGTCATCGGGATCGGAACTCCCGGAGCCGTGGAGCCCCCCACTGGTGCGCTGAAAAATTCCAACGCGACCTGCCTGACCGGGCGTCCACTGGGCAATGATCTTGCCTCGTTGCTCGGATGCATGGTTCGGATGGCAAATGACGCCAATTGTTTAGCACTGGCCGAGGCCTCATGGGGGGCGGCAGCCGGCGCGGAGGTCGTCATGGGACTGATCCTCGGAACCGGTGTCGGGGGCGGGATCGTTGTGCGCGGGAAAGTTCTCAACGGCCTGCATGGAATCGCCGGGGAATGGGGACACAACCCAATTCGCGGCGAGTTTCACCCGTGCTATTGCGGACGCAAGGGATGTATCGAAACCGTCATCGCTGGCCCGTCACTGGAGCGGTATTACAGGGAGTCCGGCGGAAAAAATATCCGGCTTCCAGCGATTGTCGCGAGGGCGGATTTGGGCGAACCGCTGGCGGTGGCCACGATCCGCCGTCTGCAGGAAAAATTCGCGGAAGCGATCGCGCCGGTCCTCAACATCCTCGACCCGGATGCGATTGTCATCGGCGGCGGGGTGGGGAATATAGGGGCACTTTACTCGGAGGACGTCCGCGAATGTATTCGGCGGCATCTCTTCAACTCTGTTCTCAAGACACGAATTCTCCGCCCGCAACTCGGCGATAGCGCGGGCGTCTTCGGGGCGGCCATACTCGCGAGAGACTGATGGAAAAAAAACTTCGCATCCCGGTGGCGTCCGGACTGCGCGCGGAACTGGGGAAGCCATTCGCGGAACTCGAACTCATCGGGCTGCCTCCGGGGCCGCCGGAGGCGGAGATGCCGGAGAATCGCACAATGAAGGTTCCACGCGGAAAACTGGTGTTTCGAAAAGAAAAAGCCCGGCGTGGCGGAAAGTCGGTTGTCATTGTCAGCAACTTCGATCCCGGGTTTCCGCAGGAATCCATCGAGGATCTTGCGCGCGAGGTTCGACGCCAATGCGGTTGTGGAGGAACCGTCCGCGACCGTCAGATTGAATTCCAAGGCGAAGACCCCGAGCGGTTCAGAAGAATATTTCGAGATCTTCCAGGAATCAGCGTTCTCCGAGCGGAACGTAATCTCTGAGCGTCGGGCCGGTGTAAATCTGCCGCGGGCGGTAGATGCGGGACTTCGGATCGTCCATCACTTCCTTGAAGTTGGCGATCCATCCGGGCATGCGCCCGATGGCGAACATCACCGTGAACATCTCGGTCGGGATGCCCAAAGCGCGCATGATGATTCCACTGTAAAAGTCCACGTTCGGGTAGAGTTTGCGCTCGAGGAAATACGGGTCTTTGAGCGCGGTCTCCTCAAGCTTGAGGGCGATGTCGAGGAGGGGATCGCTTTTCTTGAGGCGGTCGAGAAGTTTGTCGCAGCTGGCTTTGATGATCTGCGCCCGCGGATCGTAGTTTTTGTAAACCCGATGGCCGAACCCCATGAGCCGATGGCCGCCTTCCTTGGATTTCACGCTCTCGAGGAACTTCGATCCGTCGTCGCCCTCGTGGCGGATGTGGCCCAACATTTCGAGGACGGCTTGGTTTGCCCCGCCGTGGAGCGGGCCCCAAAGCGCGCAGACCCCGGCGGCGGCGCTCGCGAAGATGTTCGCGCGGCTGGACGCGACCATGCGAACGGTCGAAGTCGAGCAGTTCTGCTCGTGGTCGGCGTGCAGGAGAAAAATCTGGTCCAGCGCGGCAACGGCCTCGGGCTTGAGTTCGATGTCGCCATAGGGCATCGAGAACATCATGTGCAGAAAGTTCGCGGTATATTTGTATTCCGGCTTGGGATACACGATCGGCAGGCCGAGCGACTTGCGGTAGGCGAACGCCGCAATCGTGCGGACCTGCGAGATCAGGCGCGCCGTATGCCGGTTGAATTTTGCCGGATCGTAGGGCCCGGTCAGCTCGCGGGTGAAGCAACCCGACGCATTAATCATCGAGGACAGGATCGCCATGGGATGGGCGTTCGGAGGAAAACCTTCGAAGTGGTGCTTCATGTCCTCGTGGAGGATCTGATATTCCGTGAGCGTGTCGGAAAATTTTCTCAGTTCGCTGCGCGTCGGAAGGTTGCCGTGGATGAGGAGCCACGCGACCTCCACAAACGTGCTTTTCTCGGCGAGTTGCTCGATCGGATACCCGCGGTAACGCAGAATGCCTTTTTCCCCGTCGATAAATGTGATGTCACTGGAGCAGGAACCCGTGTTGCTGTATCCGTCATCGTAAGTGATCAATCCGGTTTGATCGCGCAAATGGGCAATGTTCACGCCGTGTTCGTTTTCGCTGCCAACGATCACGGGCATGTCTGTGGAGGTTCCTTTGTAGGTAAGTGTGGCATTTTTGCTCATGGATAAATTCTCGTTTTGGGGTGATTCGACACGAGACTCATAATTACATTACTCCGTTGTCTTTGTCCATTTCCACCCACAACAAATATTTTTTCGTCAGCGGATGACCCCCCAGCGGTTTGTGAACGGCCAGTAAACAAAAAGCCCCCGTCCCGCCACGTTCCGTGCGGGCACGGTCCCCCAGACCCGGCTGTCGCTCGAGTGATAACTGTTGTCCCCAAGCGCGAAGTAAGCGCGCTGCGGCACCGTAAAGGTTGCCTCCGGCGTGGCCAGGAATGAAAAACCGCCTCCTCCCTCGGGTCCGTTCGAGTATCCGTGGTAGCCGTTATTCATGCTCATGACCCTCCGGAAAGGAAACGATGCAGCCTCCTCTCCGTTGACGAAGAGATTCGGCGGTGCAATCCGCAGGGTCTGGCCGGCCGTTCCCGCCAGTCGCTTGATATAGTGCTGCGACCCCATGGACGGATCCAGGTCGTCTTCGATTTTTCTGATCCCGGTCGTCTTGAAGACGAAGACGTCCCCGGCCGCCGGCTTCACAAAGTTGTAGCTTACCTTGTCCACAAAGACCTGATCGCCGGTGTCCATGTGCCCGCAGGCGATCGTTTCGTCCGCACGGTATTCACGCCCCGGCAGGACGTGAAAACAGTCGGCCAGTGGTTTTCTGGGAACGAAAAGCGTGTAGGTTCGCTTCCGACATACGATGTCCGTAAACGTGAAAAAATTCGCGTAAGTGTGTTCATGGAGCGCGGTCACGACATCCGTCTCCTTGGCCTTCAGATCGAAATAATGACGTCCGAGCCAGACAAACTCGAACGCCCGCACCAAAATATTCGGGGGAGGGGATCCGGTCGGGGTTCCCACAATCCCGTAAAGTGTCGGCTGCATCGAACCGGTCGGAATCCGGAACGGCTGCAAAATATACGCCTTGATCCCCGCCGCAATCACAATCGCCACCAGAAAGACCTCCACATTCTCCCGCCACCCTGCGTCCCTTGGTGGAGGGGAAATCTTTCCAATCAGCCCGTCCAACTCGCCAATGGCGGATTCCACGGCTTTCTGGCTCCGCTGCTTCATCGCCACCTTTAATCCGCCAATTTTTGATTCGACGTTCGCCAGCTCCTCGGGCTTCAAGACGTCCCGCTTGTAATCCAAGAACTTCTTCGCCCCATGTGCGTAGTGCTTGGCTTCTTTGATGTATCTAGGATTTATTAAAAACATGATTATTATAATTTTATATATTATATATACT
>Ga0194054_10000845_pt1 | contig 15142 bp, 11 predicted proteins | sample SepL2210m_MetaG_FD_163628 | JGI IMG/M metagenome (GOLD analysis project Ga0194054, IMG submission 163628) | Anoxic zone freshwater microbial communities from boreal shield lake in IISD Experimental Lakes Area, Ontario, Canada - Sep2016-L227-10m | ecosystem: Environmental > Aquatic > Freshwater... | reverse complement strand
GTCTTTGACCTACCTGCCCCGGCAGGATCCCCCGCATGAACCTCACCAAACGCCCCCGCCGGATATCCTTTTCCCCACGCCCGATTCCGCTATCCTGACCCCCGCCGCCCCGGACGCCATGCCACCCTTCGCTCGCTTCGCCCCAAATCAGTGACATGAAAAAAAGCTGCCCCAATTTTCTCCCCAAGCGCGCATTTCCGGATACCCTCAAAGTCATTAACGGCATGAAATCCTACCCTGTATCTTTGGAAATCTCGGGACCCCTTTCCCCAAATTGACCGAGCCATGAATTTCAAACAACTCCTCGCTCATCCAGAGCAAGCGCTCGCTAGCCATCTCGGCGGGGTTGCACAACTTGCAGAAGACTTTGCAGGCTCGTTTGGCGCAAGCAGCCATGGGAAACTTACCGGGCTGCTCCATGATTTGGGCAAGGCCGAAAGCGTTTTCCAGGGGCGTATGGAGGCAATCAAAGCAGGCAAGAGCGACCCTGGAGGCAAAGAGGCACATGCCCATCACGGCGCGGCGCTCGCACTTGCGCAAGATCATTGGCCCGCCGCGTTTGTGGTAAACGGACATCATGCCGGATTGCACAACCGCGGAGATTTGGCGAAACGGGCGAATTATCAAGCGCGGGCAGAAGCATGTTTGGAAAAGCTCAAGCACGAGGGATTCAGCGAGATTCCTGAGAAATTCGGGCCGATTCTGCCAACATGTTTGGAAGCCTTGGGTGATGACACGCAACGCCAGATGATGGCGGTGGAACTTTTCACCCGTTTTCTGTTCAGCGCGCTGGTGGATGCGGATCGCTTGGACACAGAACGAAGTGACCCCGAATCCCTGCACGCCGTGCATGACCGGCAGGCATGGCGCACGTTCGACGCCATCAAACTGTCGGAACAGGTGAACAACTTCATCATAGGCAAGCGCCGCGATCCAGCGACGTTGGCCGGGCGCGAGCAGGATGTTCAACGAGTTCGCGATGAGGTCGCTGAACTGTGCCGTGCGGCTGCGAACGAACCTCGCGGTTCATACTCACTGACTGTGCCTACGGGTGGCGGCAAGACCCTCGCTTCAATGCTCTTTGCCCTCAACCACGCAAAGGCCCACGCGCAGGAAGAAGCGGGCCAGAGCGAAACCGTATGGAAACCGATGCGCCGCGTCATTGTGGTGATTCCCTACCTCAGCATCATCCAGCAGACGGCATTCGAGTTGCGCAAAGTATTCGGAGATTTGTTCTGGAGGAAGGATGCCGTCAACCCGCAGACCGGACAGAAATCCAAACATCCCGACACAGGCGAGGAAGGTGCTTGGATCGAGAACGACGACCCCAATCACAAACGCGTGGTTTTGGAACACCACAGCAGCGCCGCCGATCCCGTGTTGGACGAAAAGAAACTTCGCGACGGCAAGGGCAGTGACTACTCCCGCGCTCGCTCTCTTCGACAGCTTGCCGCCGAAAACTGGGATGCTCCCATCATCGTCACAACTAGCGTTCAGTTCTTCGACTCGCTGTTCTCGCGCCGCCCGGCGGACGCGCGCAAGCTCCACAACATCGCGCAGTCGGTGATCATCTTCGACGAAGTGCAAACCCTCCCGCCACATCTGCTCCAGCCGATTCTTGACGTGCTCGGCGAACTCACCAACCCCGAGCGGCCCTACGGCTGTTCAGCGGTCTTCTGCACCGCGACGCAACCGGCGCTCGGCCAAGACCCGGAAAACCCCGACGAATTTCCCTGCGGGTTGAAAAACATCCGTCCCATCGTTCCACCCACAACCGCAGCGAAGCATTTCAATGACCTCAAGCGCGTGGAGTATTCAGGCGTTCAGCAGGACAGCGAACCGGAAACTCTCACCGCCGAGCAAGTGGCCGAGCGAGCCACCGCCAACGAACGAAAGCAATGCCTGGTCATTGTCAACACTCGCAAGTCAGCGCGGCAGGTGTTCGCCGCTGTTCAGTCCCAAGCCAAAGCGATGGGTTCGCCGGATGCTGCGTTTCACCTTTCCACTTGGATGATACCCGCTCACAGATTGCAGGTGCTCGAAGCAGTCCGGCAGCGATTGGCGGAAAAGAAACCGTGTTTCCTCGTCAGCACGCAGTGCATCGAAGCAGGCGTGGACGTGGACTTTCCCGAAGTCTGGCGCGCTTACGGCCCTTACGATTCTATCGTGCAAGCGGCAGGGCGCTGTAATCGCGAAGGCAAACTCAGTGGTTTGGGCAAAGTTCATGTCTTCCGCTTGGAAGGCGATGATCCCGAAGGCCGCTCCGGCATCTACGGGACGGCCACGAATCAAACGACGCTGCTCCGCAAGATGGGCCGGGCGCTTCCCGAAGACCCAAGCTCATTCGGTGACTATTTCCGGTTGCTCTATCAAATCAGCGTCCCAGACGAATGTCTGATTCAACAGAACCGCGCCGAACTCCGTTTTGAGGAAGTCAGCAAGCTGTTCAACTTCATCGAGTCGTTCACGACCCCACTGCTCATCGTCGAACAAGTCGTCAACGGCGAACCCGTCAGGACTCCAGCGTGGGCAATTTATGATGCCGCCCGCAAGCGCCCGATTCCGGGAGAGCAGGGCTATGGCTGGTTCACTCGTGACGAGTGGCGACAGCTTCAACCTTACATTCTCAACCTTGATTACCGAAACAAAACGGTGCGAGCGGCCCTCGGCCTCTATGCCCGACCAGTGTTCGATTCGGACGATGATGAACTTAAAATCTGGGGTGCGGGGAATTCCGGTTACAACGGTGGTCTCAACGGAACTGGAATCGAATTTGCACCGGACTCAACCAATTTGCTCAAGGAGATTTATTGATTATGATTTCCGACCCCATCTGTCTTCGCGTCAAAGGCCCGTTCGCCTGTTTCACGATGCCGGAGTTTCACGTCGAGCGCGTGAGCTATCCCGTCATCACACCGTCCGCCGCGCGTGGCATCCTGGAGGCCATCCTTATGAAGCCTGTGGAGAAACCCGATGCGGCGAAGCGCCAGAACAAGACCGGCTTCCGCTGGCACATTCTGCGTCTGGGTGTCATTCGCAAAGGTGTCCTCATGCCACTGCTTCGCAATGAACTCGGTTACGAAAGCCATCCGGCATACGGCAATGCTCGCGGCTTCGACATTGCGGACAAGCGCGCTCAACGCCACAGCCTGATTCTTTCTGGCGGCGCGGATAACAGCGGCAACCGCCTGATGCTCGATTACCTGATCGAAGCGTGCCTCGAAATTGAAGACGACCTCGGACTGGGCGGCGTCCGCAATCGCCAGCCCCGTTGGAAGACCGTTCAGGTCATGGCGAAATATCACCAGATGTTCCTGCGCCGCGCCCGCACCGGCCAATGCTTCTATCAACCGTTCTTTGGCTGCCGGGAATTCTCGGTGGCTGAATGGGAACTCGTCGAAGATTTCGACAAGGAAGCCCACGACTGGCGGCTACCGGCTGACGTTCAAGCGCAGATGCAGACCATGAACGACCACTTTGGTTTCACGTTCCGGGATTTCGATTTCGGACGCTTCTGGAACGATTTCGACGGACGCGCCTTCAACCCTGAAACCGGAATGCCGAGACTGACCGCCGCTCGTTCGCTCAACGCGAAAGCCAACGCCGGTTGGATCGCCGTCAGTCGCGTCGAGAGCGGAAAGGTGGTGGCGGTATGATCTGCGAACTCATTCGCGTTGCCGAGTTGAACGGCATCACGGGCTGGGAGGCAATTCGTCGCCGCCCGATCCACTGGTTCATTGACTTGGATTGCAATGGGCGAGTTTGGAACTTTAGTCCTACTACCGTCTCCGTCTTCACGAAAAGCGGCGAACGCAAGGATACGCGAGGGAAAAAGTTCACAGTTGCGGCGAACTACCACATGCAGTGGAAGAATCAAAAGGTGCAGGGCGTCTGCCTGAACGATAGCAACTGGTTGCCAGATTTCCTTTCCGGGCCAGCCAATGAGATATTTCCTGCGGGAGTTACCGAAGATCGCATCCACGGTTTGCGCGACGTGATCAAGGCGAGAAAGCAAGGCGGCAAGAAGTTTCCAGATCGCAACCGGCTCTCCAAGTTGAGTCTGTGGCGGCGGTTGGTGTTCAAGGCCGAGCGCGAGAATCCAGATAATGCGATTATCAAAGCAATCGCGACCTATATCCGTATTCCCAACAAGCTGCGGTTTTCGGATTTGCCGGTTTCATTCGCCGGAGATGGAGGGCAACGCCTTCTCGATGACTTGGACGGTGGAAAGGAAACCATCTCCTTCCGCGTCAATGGGCGCATTGCAGTTGCAGACCCCGAATTGCGCCGCTGGTGGATGGAGCAAGTGCGGAAGCAAAGGGTGGAGGTCATGGAGCAACTGCCGGTGGGCGCAGATGCTTACCAATCCGGCGAAGGCCCTGTAACGCAATATTTCCCCACAGTGTTCTCTAGCATCCCGTTTGCATCATTCAACGCCGCGCCGTTTACCAGCTATGGGCTTGGCAGCCAGACGGCGACGATGCGTTTGGAAACTGCCGAGAAGACATCGGCTGGACTGAACTGGCTTCTGTCGCGGGATGATACCCGGCTCAACCTCGCGGACGAAACCGCTGTGTTCTGGGCGATGCCGGAAGCTCAGATATTGGGTAAGGCACGAGCCTCCGCCGTGCCGTTCGTCCGGCTTTTGGAGAAAGCAGACACCTTGGCCGTTCGAGATTTTTTGCGCGGTATCTGGGGTGGCCGACCCGTTCAGATAGAAGCCGGACGATTCTACGCGGCGACTTTGTTGCCAGGCCAAGGCCGTTTTTCCGTTCGCTCCTGGCACACGGACACGCTTCCACGCGCACAGGACAACCTCAAGAAATGGTTCACTGCTCTGAGCTTGGATTCGCAGGAAGAAGGAACTCCCACACTGAACCAACTCGCAGAAGCAACGATCTCGAAGGCAAAACGCCAGAAGTCGAAACCCGCTCCAGCTACCTATTCCGCCCTGTTCGAATCTGCTCTCTTTGGTCAGCCGCTGCCGCATCAAATCTTCGCCGCCGCCATTTCCCGGCAGGAGGTTGAGATGACTGGCCAGGATCACAACGCGAAACCTTTCAGTGAGCGACTGCGCGCCCGCACCAGCCTGATACAACTCTACTTCACCCTCAACAAAGGCATCACCATGAACGAAACCTATGACAAAACCGCCGTTCGGCCTGAGCATCGCACGGCTTTTCTCTGCGGGCGATTGCTCGCCGTGCTCGATCACATCCACAACGAGGCCCATGAGGGAAAGTCGGCGTCTTCGCCAGCCACCCGGCTTTACGGCGCGGCATCCAAAACTCCGGCGCTGGCCTTTCCGCAACTCTGCCAGCTTGTCCGCCACCATCTGGACAAACTCGGCAAATACGACCGCGACCGATTCCAGGATGGTGTGCCAGCGGCAAAGCGTGCCGACGGCGTGAACGAAGATTTTGAGGGATTGTCCGATGTCGTCTCCCAACTCAAGGAAGCGGCTGGTGGAGCTTTTCCCCGGATGCTCTCGTTGGAAGAACAGGGCGTCTTTGCCATCGGCTTCTACCACCAGCGCAAACGCTGTGAGAACTGGCCGCATTTCAAGAAGAGCGAGAAACCAAACAAACAACCTGAAACCTCAACCCCGACAGCCTGATTTATGAACAACGAAATCCAACTGCATCACAAACTCATCACACTGCCGACCGGCAAGCGGGCATCTGACTTCGTGGCCGAGCGCCATGACATCGTGTTCCTGTTCGACTGCGCCAAGTCGAATCCGAACGGTGACCCCGACACGGGCAATATGCCTCGCGTCCAGCCAGATTCGCTCAAAGGCCTGGTCACGGACGTTTGCCAGAAGCGCAAGGCTCGCAACTTCTTCAGTCTCTACAACCCCGACGGGACTCCGCGCCCCGACGGAACAACCGCATTTGGCTACCAGATTTTCATCCGAGAGAACGCTGTGCTCCAAGAATCAATGGAGTCACCCGAAATCGAAGCGCTTGCCCGGAAAATATTCGCCGAAGAACTGGGACAGAAGCCGGAAGCGTGGGATGCAAAGGGCAAAAAGAAAGGTGGTAAAGGTAAGAAGTCAGAGAAAACAGAACCAGAGCAGCCGGACGAGGCGGAGAAAGAGGAGATCAGTCCGGCGGACGATTTCAAGAAGCAGTCATATCGCGCCGCGCTGCTCCGCACTTTTTTCGATCTCCGTGCCTTCGGCGGCGTCATTTCAACAGAAGGTCCGCTCAAGGGAAGTTTCTATGGGCAAGTCCGTGGGCCGATCCAGTTCACTTTTGCAGAGAGCCTAGACAAGGTGCTGCAACTTGACTCGACGATCACCCGTTGTGCGGTTGCGAGTGTAAAAGAGAAGGACAAGCAACAAAAGGAGGAGGACGGCGATAGCAGTGGAAATCGAACGATGGGCCGCAAGCACGGCATTGATTACGGCCTTTACCGCTGCCACATCCACTTCTCGCCCGCGTTCGCGGCCAAGACCGGCTTCACCTATTACGATTTGGACAACTTTCTGTTCGCGCTCGCGAATATGTTCCGTGATGACCCGGCCTCGGGCCGCTTCCTGCGGGTGGTTGGCCTCGTGGATTTTCAGCACCAATCAGCACTCGGCAATGCGCCTGCGCACAAGTTGTTTGAACTGGTGGACGTAAAGGGCAAAAAGAAAACGCAAGACGGCAAGGAGGTTTTTGAATCGTCCGGCAGCGAGTTCCCGCGCGCCGGTGAGGCGGGGCAGATTGTGGATTATCACGGTTCAGCTCCGGGCGAACTGGATGAACATACAGATGTTCCCGGCTACGAAAACAAAGGCATCACAGCTCGGAAAATCGTTTGGGAAATCCCGCAGGATCACCTCCCGTGAAGCCATGAGCGCAATGACCCAGGCCCTGATACAGGAAATCCAAAGCGCGCCGGAAAGCGTCCGGCGGGAGGTCTTCGATTTCCTGATGTGCCTGAAAGGCTGGCCGCAAGCGGAAGGAGCCGGGAGTCTGCTGCCATTGGCACAAACGGCATGGGCCGCTGACTGGAACACCACGGAGGAGGATGAGGCATGGCGCGAATTGTAAGCGGGGATTAGCCATGTCCGACCCGCTCCCCCTCTCTCTGCTGAACGACTATCTCTACTGCCCGCGCCGGGCGGCACTGAAGATCAACGATGGTCTGCGGAGCGCGAACGAGCACACGCTTCGAGGCGACCTGAACCACGAGCATGCGGATCTGCCGGGATTCGAGCACCGGGCGGGATGGAAGCTGCTGCGCGCCCTGCCGGTCTGGTCCGACAGGCTCGGGCTCAATGGCAAGGCGGACATCGTCGAGGTGCGGGAGTCCGGCGGGCGCGTCGCCGAGGCGCGCCCGGTGGAATACAAATCCGGAAAAAAAGCGAAGTGGCTGAACGACCGGGTCCAGCTCTGCGCCCAGGCGATCTGCCTGGAGGAAATGCTCGGCATCGGCATCCCGGAAGGCATGATCTTCCACGCGAAATCCCAGCAGCGCACGCGGGTGGATTTTGATTCCGCATTGCGGGACGAAACGCTCGAGGCCAACCGGCAGCTTCACGCGCTTCTGGCCGCAGGCACCGTTCCACCCGCCGAACCGAAGCCCCAATGCGAAGGCTGCTCGCTGCACGATGTCTGCCTGCCGGAAGCGGCCTGCCATCGACGGTTCCACTTGTTTGAGGCGTCATAAACTCTGATGCCGGAAATCATCCAGAACGTCCTCTACCTCACGACCCCCGGCCTCTTCGTGCAGCGGGATCATCTCACGCTGCGCATCGAGCGTGACCGCTCGCTGGTGCTTTCCCTTCCCATCCACCACGTCGAGAGCGTCTGCATCATGGGCGATGAAATCATCCTCAGCCACGGTGCCATGCAGCTCTCGCTCGAACACGCCGTCCCGGTCAACTACCTTGATGCGAACGGCCGCCTGCGGGCGCGTGTGTCCGGCGTGCCGGATACGAGTGTCACGCTCCGCCGCGCGCAGTTCCGCGCCAGCGAGAACCCGGAGCTTCAAACCCGCCTCTGCCGCAGCATCGTCGCCGGGAAACTTCACAACGCCCGCAACTCGCTTCTGCGCGGCGCACGGGAGACGACCGATCCGGCGGCAGCGGAGTCCATCGCCTCGGTTTGCGATGCGATGGCCCGCCTCATCACCCGGCTCCCGGATGCGGAAAATCCCGACTCCGTCCGCGGGCTCGAAGGCGCGGGAGCCCAGGCCTACTTCTCGGTTTTCGGCCTCCTGCTCAAACAGCAACAAGCGGACTTCGTCTTCAAAATCCGCACCCGCCAGCCTCCGCTCGACCGCGTGAATTGCCTCCTTTCTTTTCTCTACGCTCTCGTGCGTCACGATTGCATCTCAGCCCTCACCGTCGCCGGCCTCGACCCGTTCGTCGGCTTCCTGCACGCCGAGCGTGCCAACCGCCCTTCGCTGGCTCTTGACCTCATGGAGGAGTTCCGCCCCTGGCTCGCCGACCGGCTCGCCGTCACCCTCATCAACCGCCAGCAAATCCAGCCGTCTCATTTTGCCCTCCGCGAAGGCGGCGCCGTCGAACTCACCGCCGACGGACGCAAGACTCTCATCAAGGCCTATCAGGAACGCAAACGCGAATGCCTCCAGCACCCGATGCTCGGACAACAGGTCGCCATCGCCCGGAGTTTTTTTGTCCAGGCCAGGCTTCTGGCTCGCGTCCTGCGCAACGATGTCGCAGAATACGAACCGCTGATCCCAAAATGAAATGCTTGTCCTCGTCACCTACGATGTCGCCACTTCCGATGAGGGCGGAATCCGCCGCCTCCGCCGCGTCGCCCGCGCCTGCTCGGACTACGGGATCCGGGTCCAAAAATCCGTCTTTGAATGCCAGGTCGGTCAGAAAGAGTGGGTCGCCCTCCGCGCCCGCCTCCTCGATGAAGCCAAGTTTGATAAAGATTCCGTCCGCTTCTATTTTCTCGACTCCGATGCCATCCGACGCACCGAACACCATGGCGTCGGCAAACCGATCGACCTCGAAGAACCGCTTGTCCTGTGACTGCTCTCCGCGAACCCCCGGCTTCGCCTGCCGCCCCAAGACTTCGCGATCTTCAGAAACCCCTCCACAAAAGGGAATTCGTTTCGCTTGGCTCTTTGACATTCCGAATGTATGAACCTCCTCTCGCGACGTTCGCGATCCTTGGCTCTCATCACCATTAGGGTCAGTGGATTGCGGATGCCGTGATCGCCCCGTGAGAAATCACGGGGCGCGGATTGAAACCGCTCGTATGCCGCCGCAATCGGCGTCCACGAGGAATCGCCCCGTGAGAAATCACGGGGCGCGGATTGAAACATGATCCAGTTCTCTGATTATATAGAATAGATCCGATCGCCCCGTGAGAAATCACGGGGCGCGGATTGAAACATATCCCGCAAAAATAACCACACAAACGAAAATTAATCGCCCCGTGAGAAATCACGGGGCGCGGATTGAAACAAGGGCCGCAACGACAACCGCGAGCAGCAGGTCAGATCGCCCCGTGAGAAATCACGGGGCGCGGATTGAAACGAGAAAGAATCCGGCTCCGAGGACGAGGAGGGTGATCGCCCCGTGAGAAATCACGGGGCGCGGATTGAAACAGGATTGCTGATTCCCTTCGATCGGAGCGCGAGCATCGCCCCGTGAGAAATCACGGGGCGCGGATTGAAACCAGGTTGCCGAGGTAATCAAGAACGATAGGACATAATCGCCCCGTGAGAAATCACGGGGCGCGGATTGAAACACGATGGGCGCGGAAGTCCTCTCCATCGAGCCGATCGCCCCGTGAGAAATCACGGGGCGCGGATTGAAACAAGACCTCAACGACTGGCCTGCCTACCCGCAGGAATCGCCCCGTGAGAAATCACGGGGCGCGGATTGAAACCCGAACACACCCGGCATCTTCTTTGACCTCCCGGAATCGCCCCGTGAGAAATCACGGGGCGCGGATTGAAACACGACAACGAGTCTTTTTGAAATTAAGGTAGATGATCGCCCCGTGAGAAATCACGGGGCGCGGATTGAAACGCTTCGGATCGCGGGTCAAATATTTGCATGTTCCATCGCCCCGTGAGAAATCACGGGGCGCGGATTGAAACTAAAATATGACAAGCAACAATCCACTCACAATCGAATCGCCCCGTGAGAAATCACGGGGCGCGGATTGAAACAAATGGTGCGGCACTCTCTGCGACAAACCGGGCGAATCGCCCCGTGAGAAATCACGGGGCGCGGATTGAAACTGCGCAATCGTGGCCAGCTACGGGGGATATACCGATCGCCCCGTGAGAAATCACGGGGCGCGGATTGAAACTCGATGACGATCACAACCGGGTCACGCATCACCGGATCGCCCCGTGAGAAATCACGGGGCGCGGATTGAAACCCGCAGCAATGCCGCAGGGGAACCGCGTGGACTAATCGCCCCGTGAGAAATCACGGGGCGCGGATTGAAACAATTACCTCAACCTGCACGACCTCTGGCATGACCAATCGCCCCGTGAGAAATCACGGGGCGCGGATTGAAACAGTCTCTAGTTGACTACTACGCCAACGAGATGCTATCGCCCCGTGAGAAATCACGGGGCGCGGATTGAAACGCCAGTGAGGGACGGCGTAGCGAAGCGTAGCCGTATCGCCCCGTGAGAAATCACGGGGCGCGGATTGAAACATATCCGCAGGTCAACGCTGCAACGGATTGCTGCATCGCCCCGTGAGAAATCACGGGGCGCGGATTGAAACTTCGTCACCACGTCCCCCGGCTTCGTCCTGCCTTGATCGCCCCGTGAGAAATCACGGGGCGCGGATTGAAACCCTCAGTTCGTTGAACGGAGAAGAACGATACGAAATCGCCCCGTGAGAAATCACGGGGCGCGGATTGAAACTCATATTTCCCGGCAATACCAACACCGCACCCCAATCGCCCCGTGAGAAATCACGGGGCGCGGATTGAAACCAGCGGAAAAACGTCCGGCATGTCGAGAAAACCCCGATCGCCCCGTGAGAAATCACGGGGCGCGGATTGAAACAATTGCCGTTCAGGTGCTCAATCAGTGGTAAATGATCGCCCCGTGAGAAATCACGGGGCGCGGATTGAAACAGAATCAGACACAAACCAGACCCTAAAACAGAATCATCGCCCCGTGAGAAATCACGGGGCGCGGATTGAAACTGTGTGGCGGCTTATCTGGAAGACAAGAAGGGCGAATCGCCCCGTGAGAAATCACGGGGCGCGGATTGAAACAGCTTGGAGGTAAGCAGGCTGAAAACATCAAGATATCGCCCCGTGAGAAATCACGGGGCGCGGATTGAAACGCGACGAGCAGGAAGCCACCGCAGCCGCAGCCCCTGATCGCCCCGTGAGAAATCACGGGGCGCGGATTGAAACGATGAATAAGCGCAGCGGGCTCCCCGTTGGATGGCCGATCGCCCCGTGAGAAATCACGGGGCGCGGATTGAAACGCAGGAAGGCCGGTAGAGCCCCCCGGCGTCCTCACATCGCCCCGTGAGAAATCACGGGGCGCGGATTGAAACCCGACAACGCACAGCGGATAAGCGGCGAGAGTGAATCGCCCCGTGAGAAATCACGGGGCGCGGATTGAAACCACATTGACAGGGCCGCCAAGCGCAAGATGATAAATCGCCCCGTGAGAAATCACGGGGCGCGGATTGAAACCACTGTCACGAGTGACATCCATCATGTCCGCCAAATCGCCCCGTGAGAAATCACGGGGCGCGGATTGAAACACCCCATCAATAAAAACGCGATACAGGGCATCCTGATCGCCCCGTGAGAAATCACGGGGCGCGGATTGAAACATATCCGCAGGTCAACGCTGCAACGGATTGCTGCATCGCCCCGTGAGAAATCACGGGGCGCGGATTGAAACAGCGTCAAGCCGGTAGGCACCTGGAAATGCGGTTATCGCCCCGTGAGAAATCACGGGGCGCGGATTGAAACCACCCCGGCCAGATCCGCCACGTTTTCAACGATGATCGCCCCGTGAGAAATCACGGGGCGCGGATTGAAACTCCGGTAAACGTGCAGCCGGTCGCCGTCGTGCTGATCGCCCCGTGAGAAATCACGGGGCGCGGATTGAAACATCGACCTCGACGACCGCACGATTCGGACATGGGATCGCCCCGTGAGAAATCACGGGGCGCGGATTGAAACAAGGATGTCGTAGTCCACGGTGATCGTGGCTGCGGATCGCCCCGTGAGAAATCACGGGGCGCGGATTGAAACCTCTCAACAAACCCGGCACGCGACCCTCATATAGAATCGCCCCGTGAGAAATCACGGGGCGCGGATTGAAACCCAACGAACCCTGGCGCGCTCTTCCAGTCCACGAATCGCCCCGTGAGAAATCACGGGGCGCGGATTGAAACCTAACAGGCGCATCGAGCGAACCGCCACGCGGTTATCGCCCCGTGAGAAATCACGGGGCGCGGATTGAAACACTACAAACGCACGAGACGGAAAGGAGGTTGTGGAATCGCCCCGTGAGAAATCACGGGGCGCGGATTGAAACTCCTGAAAGATCGAAGGCGTGGTCGTTGGGATCGATCGCCCCGTGAGAAATCACGGGGCGCGGATTGAAACTGGAATAGTTGGCGTAATCAAACCACGATTGGAGAATCGCCCCGTGAGAAATCACGGGGCGCGGATTGAAACATCAGGGTTGATGATCTCCACGACGGGAACGACTATCGCCCCGTGAGAAATCACGGGGCGCGGATTGAAACCGGATCCATCCCCGGCAGGCGAGTGGATCAAGCCATCGCCCCGTGAGAAATCACGGGGCGCGGATTGAAACATCGTAGACTACCTGCAAATCGTCACCATGCCCAATCGCCCCGTGAGAAATCACGGGGCGCGGATTGAAACTTTTTGCAAAAGACCGCAGATTGATATAATGTGGAATCGCCCCGTGAGAAATCACGGGGCGCGGATTGAAACGCTGACCATGAGGGCCGAGGGTGTGATGTCGGTTATCGCCCCGTGAGAAATCACGGGGCGCGGATTGAAACATCGTCGTCGAGCCGGGAGGCCGCGCGCGATGCGTATCGCCCCGTGAGAAATCACGGGGCGCGGATTGAAACATTCGGATTTCCACGCACTGTTTTTCCACGCCTTATCGCCCCGTGAGAAATCACGGGGCGCGGATTGAAACGCATCGTGTCTCCAAAGTCAGGATTCGCGTCGAGATCGCCCCGTGAGAAATCACGGGGCGCGGATTGAAACCACGGCGTCAGAGGGGAGGAAAGGAGGGCTGTCAATCGCCCCGTGAGAAATCACGGGGCGCGGATTGAAACCCAGAAAAGAACGTCGGAATGTGGGAGGTCATGTATCGCCCCGTGAGAAATCACGGGGCGCGGATTGAAACTGATCCGAACGCTTCACCTTGCTCGTGTAATCGGATCGCCCCGTGAGAAATCACGGGGCGCGGATTGAAACCACGGCGTCAGAGGGGAGGAAAGGAGGGCTGTCATCGCCCCGTGAGAAATCACGGGGCGCGGATTGAAACCGCCATGCGCCAGCTCTCGATGCAGAACGACGAGATCGCCCCGTGAGAAATCACGGGGCGCGGATTGAAACATTGTCACAACCTCTGAAGCCCTCGAAACTCATAATCGCCCCGTGAGAAATCACGGGGCGCGGATTGAAACATCCAATTCCTCCGCATCCTATTTCCCAGCAATAGATCGCCCCGTGAGAAATCACGGGGCGCGGATTGAAACTGGAATAGTTGGCGTAATCAAACCACGATTGGAGAATCGCCCCGTGAGAAATCACGGGGCGCGGATTGAAACCCGAAGCATGGGCACGAACGCTCTCGGGGGCAAAATCGCCCCGTGAGAAATCACGGGGCGCGGATTGAAACGATTCTTCGATGATTTGCAGATGGCTGAGATTTGATCGCCCCGTGAGAAATCACGGGGCGCGGATTGAAACACCTGCTGTGAGTGCAAACATATCAGTATTCATGGATCGCCCCGTGAGAAATCACGGGGCGCGGATTGAAACCCCGGCGTTCGGCCCGCCGGGGAGCCCGGCGCGGTATCGCCCCGTGAGAAATCACGGGGCGCGGATTGAAACAACAGAAAGAAAGTCCAGGCCGCACCGCAGCCGGAATCGCCCCGTGAGAAATCACGGGGCGCGGATTGAAACTGCATGGAAGACCACTTCGCGGAGAAGTGGGCGGATCGCCCCGTGAGAAATCACGGGGCGCGGATTGAAACAAGGTTGAGAAGATCGAAGCGCAGGCGTCGCCGGATCGCCCCGTGAGAAATCACGGGGCGCGGATTGAAACTTCACGGTTCCCGTGCGGCACGTTGCCACCAGAGGATCGCCCCGTGAGAAATCACGGGGCGCGGATTGAAACACACAAAAAGACAACATCAGGGACGCGGTAAGTCGATCGCCCCGTGAGAAATCACGGGGCGCGGATTGAAACAACGGAGCCAAGGCCAACCAAGCCATCCGCCCCATCGCCCCGTGAGAAATCACGGGGCGCGGATTGAAACGACATGAAGGCGGGCGACGGCGTGGACGTGGTGAATCGCCCCGTGAGAAATCACGGGGCGCGGATTGAAACCCCTCACCCCGCAGGCGTCCAGACGAGCAATTAAATCGCCCCGTGAGAAATCACGGGGCGCGGATTGAAACTCTCGATGGGCCAACAGGCCGCTAAAGGCCATACAATCGCCCCGTGAGAAATCACGGGGCGCGGATTGAAACCACATCATACCGACCGCCGGTCGCCCACTCGCGAATCGCCCCGTGAGAAATCACGGGGCGCGGATTGAAACTATTCTAGTGTTCGCAGAAGAAACCAGCGTCTTATCGCCCCGTGAGAAATCACGGGGCGCGGATTGAAACAGAACGAATCCCACGGAGCGCGTTCAGACTCCATTATCGCCCCGTGAGAAATCACGGGGCGCGGATTGAAACATGACCGGGTTCACCGTCACAGAGGTAGGGTTTGATCGCCCCGTGAGAAATCACGGGGCGCGGATTGAAACGTGATCGGTGACGAACCGGGCGCGGAGAACCCGAAATCGCCCCGTGAGAAATCACGGGGCGCGGATTGAAACGTCATCACCAACGCGGCTGACGGCTCCGCAACCAATCGCCCCGTGAGAAATCACGGGGCGATTGGT
>Ga0194054_10000833_pt1 | contig 15277 bp, 12 predicted proteins | sample SepL2210m_MetaG_FD_163628 | JGI IMG/M metagenome (GOLD analysis project Ga0194054, IMG submission 163628) | Anoxic zone freshwater microbial communities from boreal shield lake in IISD Experimental Lakes Area, Ontario, Canada - Sep2016-L227-10m | ecosystem: Environmental > Aquatic > Freshwater... | reverse complement strand
GCGGAAGAGTTCAAGCGCTACACGGCCTATCTGACAAAGAACCCGGCAATCCAAGCCTGGGAATGGAGCCCGGCCGTCGCCGCGGCTGACAAGCTCCGCTTCGAGGGGGAGGCCCGCGCAGCGGGATGGAAGGGTTTTGAAATCTGGCAGAAGGACGCGCAAGGGAAACGGATCCCGGTCACAGAACGGGATTTCTATTATCCTATCTTTCGGGTGGCTCCCTTGGCAGGCAACGAACGCGCCGTGGGCTACGACGCCGGCTCGGAGCTGCGGCGCCGCGCGGCGCTGGAAAAGGCGGCGCGCACCGGACTGGTCACCGGCACCGAACCCATCACCCTGGTGCAGGAGACGGGCAGCCAGAAAGGGATGTTGATTTTCCGTCCTGTCTTCGGCGGGGAAAATCCCAAGCGCCTGCTCGGTTTCGCCATTGCCGTGCTGCGGATGGGCTCTCTTTTGGGGAGCGAGAATACGGCACCCTCGCTGCCTATGCAGCTTTCTCTCCTGCGCAAGGATGCGGCGCCGGAACTGCTCGCCGCCACTGGCGATACCGGCGGAGATCTCGTCGCGAGACCTTCCGTCCAGCGCCTCGTCTTCGCCTTCGGGGAAGTCTTCGCTGCGACCATCTACTCCGAGAGGGAGCTCATGCTTCTGTTGCACCGTCCCGAGCAGGCGAGCCTGCTGGCCGTTCTCATCGGGCTGGTCCTGACGTCGGCGCTTGCCATTCTGGTCGGCGTGCTCCTCCGTCGCCGGGAGGAACTCGAGAGGTTGGTCACCGAGATGACCAAGAACCAACTGATCGCCCGGCACGCCCGCGACCCTCTGCTTCTGATGACGTTGGACGGCAGGATTATCGAGTGCAACCATGCCGCCGAGAAACTCTACGGCTACAGCCGCGCGGAGCTGTTGCAGTTGCGCATCGAGGATTTGCGAGCCCACGAATCACCCGAAACGGTGAGCCGCCAGATGCGGCAGGCGCAGAAGCACGGCATCCTTTTTGAAGCCACGCATGTTTGCAAGAATGGAGCCGCCGTGCCTGCGGAGGTGAATTCCCAGAGCATCTTTTTCGAAGGGCAGGTAATGCTCCTCAGCGTGATCCGGGACATCACGGAGCGCAAGCTGGCGCAAGATGCTTTGCTGCATGCCCATTTGGAGTTGGAAGAGCGGGTGAAAAACCGCACCGAGGAACTGAAACGCAGCAACGCTCAACTCCAACTCCTGCTGGATTCCACGGCAGAAGCCATCTACGGCATCGACACGCATGGAGAATGCACCTTTTGCAACTCGGCCTGCCTGCGGATGCTGGGATATGAGCGCGAAGACGAGTTGCTCGGAAAGAACATGCATTGGCAGATCCACCACAAGCATGCGGATGGCACCTATTTCCCGGTCGAAGAGTGCTGCATTTTTCGCGCGTTCCAAGCGAACGAAGGCTCGCACGTGGATGATGAGGTGCTATGGAGGGCGGACGGCACCAGTTTTTCTGCGGAATATTGGTCCTACCCGCAGCGCATTGGTGGCGTGGCGGTGGGGGCGGTCGTGACGTTCATCGATATCACCAAGCGCAAGCGCGCGGAAAGCACCGTCCTCCAGAACCTGGCCCGCGCCGAGGAACTCACCCGGCTCAAGTCGCGGTTCGTCTCGATGGCAAGCCACGAGCTCCGAACCCCACTCGCCAATATCATGCTCGCCTGCGAACTCCTGAAAAATTTCGGGGCCGGCATGCCCGCGCAGCGCTCGCAGTCGATCCTGGCCGATCTGATGACTGGCGTGTCCTCCATGGTGCAGACCCTCGACGACCTCCTCCTTGCCGGAAAGCTCGAGGAGGGGAAGCTGCCCTTCACCCCGGCCCGTTTCGCCCTGCTCGACTTCCTGAGAATGTGCTGCCTGGAGGTCCAGCCCGACTTGAAACTTCCCTCGCGGATCGAGATTGCCTTCCGCGATGCCGGGCTGGGCGTCACGGCCGACGAGCGCCTGCTCCACCACGTCCTGAAAAATTTCCTGGAAAACGCGCTGAAATACTCGCCTGACGACACCAAGGTCGAACTCGGGGTGGAGGCCGGACCGGACTCGCTCACGCTCTCGGTTCGAGACCGTGGGATCGGGGTTCCAGTGGCGGAGAGGGAATTCCTCTTCGACGCGTTTTCGCGGGCGTCGAATGTCGGGGACAAACCCGGCTCCGGGCTCGGCCTCTTCGTCGCGCAGAAATGCGCGCAGGCCCACGGGGGCGGGCTGCGATACACCCCGCAACCCGACGGGTCGGTTTTTTCTGTCACCATCCCGCTTGCCGCCACCACCGGTTTGAATCCAACCACCTGACTGTTTATGCCAACCCTGATCCTTATCGAAGACAACGCCCCCCTGCGGGAAAACACCAAGATGCTCATCGAGCTGAACGGCTACGAAGTTCACGCTTTCGACTCCGGCCCGCCGGCCCTGCAGAAGATCGAGGAAGGTGTCCCCGACCTCGTGCTGTGCGATATCGTCCTTCCGGGAATGACCGGTTACGACATCCTCGACCGCGTCAGGAAAATGCCGTCAGGTGGCGAGGTCCCGTTCATTTTCCTCAGCGCCCTCGCCGAGAAGGATCAGGTGCGCGAGGGCATGAACCTCGGGGCTGACGACTACGTGACCAAGCCGTTCACCAGCGACGGGCTCCTCGCCGCCATAAAGTCCCGGCTCGAACGCTCGGAGAAACGCCGGACTGCGGCGGAACTCGAACGCCAGCGGTTCCAGGCCCAGAAACTGGAGTATTTTCCACACGAAATCCGGACCCCGCTCAACGGCATTATCGGCGGGATCGGGATCCTTCGCGCGGATGAAAAAAAATTCGGGGGCGACGTGAAGGAGATTCTGGACCTCATGGAAGATGCCGCGAACAGGCTCGAACGGACCGCCTTGAACTATATCCTGTATCTCTCGCTGAGCGCCGGAATCGACCCCTTCCATTCCACAACTCCCGTGGAGGCGGGGTTGCTGGTCGCGTCCGTCGCCACCAGGCTGGCCCAGGAGGCCGGACGGGAAAACGACCTCGTCCTCCACACGGTCGAAACCCCGACGCACTGCGGGAACTGCCTCGACCGCATCGCGAGCGAGGTGGTTTCCAACGCGTTTAAATTCTCCCCGCCAGGCTCGAAGGTCGAAGTGAAGATGTCCAAGAGCGGCGGGCACCTCACTCTGACGTGCCGGGACCACGGCTGCGGGATGACCGAGGAGGAAATCGCCGCGATCGGACCGTTCAAGCAGTTCCATCGCGACGAGCGCGAACAGCAGGGTCTCGGGCTCGGGCTCGCAATCTGCAAGGCCCAGATCAAATGCAGCGGCTGCCACCTCTCGATCAAATCCGCCGGACCCGGACTCGCGGTCGAACTCTGCCTCCCGGAACAATGATTGCCCGCCGTACCGGCATCTGAAAGGATCGATTTTCTCATGAAACTTCGCTGCCTCGTCGTGGAAGACCAACTCATGTTTCTTGAGCTCCTTGTGGCGACTCTCAAAACTGTTCCTCACATCGAGATCGTCGCCACCGCCACCAGCGTCCAGGAGGGCCTGCTGGCCGTGGAGCGCCACAAGCCGGACCTCGGCATCTTCGATCTCGTCCTCCCGGGGGGGGACGGCCTGAAACTCGCCCAGCGGGCAAAATCGATAGTGCCCGGGATCGAGTGCATTCTCCTGACCGCGCAGCCCGGACAGATCGAGTGGAGCGAGGAGCTGGGGAAATGCTTCCGCGCGATCGTGGACAAGGTGCGCGCGTTCGATGTCCTGCTCCACGAGGTGGACGCCATCCTCAACGAGAAGTTCCCCGCGCTGAAAAATACCGCTGGAACCGACCCCACGATTCTCCTCACGCCCCGCGAATTCGAGATCTTCCAGATGATCGGGCAGGGCCGCATCAACAAGCAGATCGCCGCCGAACTTTTCATCTCCCAGCGCACGGTCGAGTCCCACAGAAAGTCCATCTCACGGAAGCTCCAATCCAGCGGCTCGGAGCTTGTCCGCACGGCCGCTCTCTACAGCCGCATGGCGCTGCCCAGAACAAAAAATCGCTAGAGCAGGCCGCCAAGCTGATGACATATTCTCCATGTCGTGCGACATGGCTTATTGTAGAAACCCTTGTCTCAAGGGTCTGTAGTTAGTCTGTAGGCGGTTGGCACAACCGCCTCTACAACACAACCCGCAATCCGTTGGGGAGCCTACACCAGCCACATTCCCGGGGGGGCATACACCCATTCTTCCAGGCAGCAAAATACCGTCATCACGGTATAGCTGCCTGAGCCGCCTCCGGTCTATTCTGGAGGCAGCTTGGCGGAATGCGCTCGGTTCTCCCATGATACTTCTGGAAAAACTTTTGCAGGAAATGATAGCCGCGCGCTATGGGAAGAAAACGTGGCTCCTCATCCTGCAAAGATGTCTTGTCCGGCAGGATTTTGACCTGCACCTCGACTCGTATGGCGAGCAAAGAGTCACGGCTCCGGAGCGGAAGGCATGCGGCCCGGAGCCCGGCCAGAAAAGTTGCGGCGGGGCTTTGCTCGTCCATTCCGCCGCCGGGTTTCTCGGCTCGACCGTTCCCGGTTTGATGGAGGAACTCGGCAGGCATCGGGCGCGCGGCTTGCGAAAAAATGAATTCCCGCATCTCGCGCCCGCTTCGGATGCGGACCTTGGTGCGGCGATCATTTTTATTTGCGCCTCCTGCCCGTGGATCCCCGAGATCATCGCCTCGGGAAGCGGCCCTGACCCGTCGGACCGCCAGTCGGCCAGAGGCATCCTGCGCGAGGAGGATCTGCTGGCCTTCCTCAATGGGTTCCTTTCGGAAATCCGGAACCGATCCGCCCGCCCGGGGACAACCGTTCCCGGGGGAGTGCCCGTCTCCTCGCTTGTGGGCAGGAATAAACCGGCCTGCCTGGAGCAAAGCCCGGAAGAATATTTGGCGGTGTCCAAATGACGAGAAATTCCCAGGCCATTCCCCCGTTCGGCGGATGGAACCGCCGCTCTCCCTCGATCGCGGGACGGAGCGTTCCCCTGCCTTTTCACGGGATTGTGGAGCAGGCTGTCGGAACGTTTCACAGCATGCCCCGAGTGCGCAGACCCGAAGCTGCTGCCTCGCATCCTACGGTGTCTCCCGCTTCGAATCGCGTAGACAAAACCAAACCGCTCACCCGCCTCCCGTGGTATCACAGGGACCTGTTCTCGCTGCTGCGCAGCAGGCGGCACGGGAGAGACCGGTTTCTCCGGTATGTCCTGCTTCCAGTGCTCGTGATCGTCACCGCAACCGGGGTTTTTGTCCTTTTGAGAAGCTGAAACATCGGAGATGATCTCGTTTGCAATTTGTGGGTTTCCGTTCCCTCCTTAATTCGCAGCACGCATGCGCCAACTGAATTACTTTCAAGATCCCCGATACCGAAAAGACAGGATCACCATGGTGGCCGTTCTCGGCGTTGCCGTCATTCTGCTTGCCGGTGCCGCGTTCCTTCTCCGTCCGAAACCCCCGCTGCCCGAGGGGATAACCCCTCCCGCAGATGCGGCCGCGGAAGCGGCGAAAGCGCGCAAGGGGATCGACGAGGCGACCCGCCTCTTTTCGGAAGGAAACCTCGACGCCGCGCGAAGGGTTTTGCTGCAGGTCGACCTGAACAGCGCTCGTTCGGCGGAGGGGTGGGAGCTTGCCGGGATGCTCGAGGAATCCGTCGGGAACAGCCAATCCGCCCTGACCCAATACACCAGGGGACTCGCCATCCGGCAGTCGGGGAGCCTCTATTGGCATCGCGCCCACCTGCTCCGGCAGAGGGGGGATTTTCTTCCCGCGATGAAGGACATGGATCTTGCTGCAGCCCGTGCACCGGCGGATATGTCCATCTCGAACGAGCGCCTGCTTTTGATGGTCCAGTCCGGGCGCGCCGACCAGGCGAACGCCGAGATCAAGGCGCTCCGCGAACATGACGGCACCGGGACTGCCGGCGCATGGATCTTCGGGCTTTGCGGCGTCGCCCTCCAAAACGGCGAATTCTCCGAGGCCAAAAAACTCCTCGCCGTCGCCAAGGCGTCGGTCCCGCCACAAATCTTCGACCGGATGCTCAAAGACCCGAGCCTCGTGCGCCACATGGCGCGGCCGGAAATCACGGAATTCTATCTCAGCAACCTGCCGAAATAGGGCGGGCTAAGAAAACCTATAGCGTCTATCCGGTAGAAAAAATACTGCATTCCGGGTATTGCGACATCATGGAACAGGGGAGACTGTCTTCGCTCATTATGAGCAACGGATCCGATCAGGAATTTCCCTCCCGCGTGAAGCCGCAACCGCAGGATCAAGACGAGGAACAGGCGGCCGCTCTCCCGAATTCAGGCGAGGACTTCCCGGTATTTTCGCGGACTGGCGAACTCCCTGGAACCATCTCGCTCTCGTTTATCTGGCTCATCCTCATTGCCGCCCTCAGCTTCATCGCGGGCTTGATCGCGGCGAACGGATTCGTTCATTCCCTTTAGGGTTAGATGCCCCGAAGCGTGCTTCGGCTTGGATGCTGGAGGGACGACCGCCGTGTCGTCCGTGGATACCCTTCGGCACGCTCAGGGCCTTGAGCCTGTCGAAACGGCGAAGGACCGGACAGCGCCGGTCCCTCCAAATGCCTCGGGGCTTGCCCAAGGTTTTTTACTCCTATCCCGCTGTGCGCTCGGGCTTAGACGATCAGACAGAAAGATGTCTTTTCTACGCGCGCCGGCGGCGGACGGCCAGCAGGATCACCCCGCCCGCAACCGCCAGAAGCCCGATCGTTCCCGGCTCGGGAACCGCAGTGTAGGTGTAGGTCACCGTCATCTTCGTGCTGGCGCCGAGGGCGCTGGAATTCACAGAGTAGATGCTGCCAGTCGTTGTGATAATCTGACTGTCATTTGCAGAAAGAACCACTGTGCCCAAACCTCCGGCTGACTGGTAGGCGCTGAAATAATCTGACAAAATGTTCTCGGTATAGTTGGTAGCCAGATTTTGTGCGGAAACAGTGAATGTCTGAGTTCCTCCCGCCGCAATAACTGTTGTTTGCCAAGCCGGCGATGTCGTCACAGTTTTAGAAGGATTGTATTCGGCAACCCCCAATGTTAAATTTTCCGCCAGATCAAAATAGCTTTTGAACTGGCCGACAGTCACCGTCACAACTTCACCATTTGTCACCGTCATGGACCCGGCCAGCGTGCTGAAGTCCACTTTGATCTGCACGCCGGTCAGCGCGCCAAGTCCGGAGTCGAATTTCGCGAGAGAGAAATCAGCGTAGGTCGACCCGATCGTATGGGTGTCGGAAAACGAAACGGTGGCTGCTGGCGCGGATGCGGCGATGAGGATGGCGGCGAGGCAGGTCAGGATGCCGGTTGTTGTTGTGAAATGGCGTGAGATCTTCTTCATTCAACCGCCAAATTATTGCCTGGCACCGAATCCGACAATACCCACATGTGGGTATTTTGTATGAGTAATAGCAGGCATGCTTTCGAGCTGAAAAAATACCCACTTGACGGGATTGCGGGGGCTAAGAGAATTCCCTATTTAGATTGAGTTGTGAAGGCATTTGCCACCAGCGGTATGTTAGCTGAAGAACACGCATGTTCTTCATTTGAGTGCCCCGTATTTTCCAAAATCAACAAGACACCGGCGCAATCTTCCCGGGCTTTCCATGTGCAGCACGGACCCGAGAACCGCTTCCACAACAGAATGTCGCCTGCCGAACGTGCATGCCCGACATTTTACGAAATTAAAAAGACGCCGATGTCATCTTCCTGGGCCTTCCAGGTGCAGCGCAGGCCCGAAAACCGCCCCCACTACAGTTACCGGGCTTCACGGGGTTCTGGCAACGCATACGGATGGGTGTTCCTTATCGTTTTTCTGAGTTTTAGTTTCGGGTTTCTCGTGGCGGATGTCATTTATCACCTGCGCTAAAATGGTGCCGGGCAGAATGGGTTTCACCCAAGCCGGCTGTTCGAGGTTCAAGCCGGAAGGCAGGCGGGATTTATAGCGTTGACTCCACGGCGCACGGCCGACATGGTATTTTCAATGATCCAGCCGGACCGCCAGGGCATTATGCCGCCGCACAGGAAGGGTGGGCTCCGTTGTCCCAGCAGCCACAGCACTCGTGTTTCCCCGGTTTCGGGAAAGGCTGTGAACGGGGCCGCGCAGCGTCCGGGGGCAAGGCGATGATTCGAGGCGGCACAACCATCGGGCATGTCAACAAGGCGTGGAACGCAGACTGGTGGTGGGTCGCGCTGACCGTCCTGCTGACTGGGCTGGCTATCACGGCTTTGGTGTTCCATCAGCAGTATCGCCAAGCCGAGGACTCAGCCAGCAGGCAGTTCGAAATCGTCTGCCGGGAAGTCGAGTTGAAGGTCGTCGATCGCCTCGCCGCCCACGAGCAGATCCTGCGCAGCGGCGCGGCATTCTTCGCGGGGACGGACGATGTCTCCCGAAAGGACTGGCACGAATTTGCGGCTCAACAGAAAGTCAACCAGACGCTTCCCGGCATACAGGGCATCGGTTTCGCGAAACTTGTGCCCCGCGAGGAGTTGGATCTGCAGACGCGGAAAATTCGAGCGGAGGGATTCCCGGACTTCAGGATCTGGCCGGAGGGCAAACGCGACAGCTACTCCTCGATTGTTTTTCTCGAGCCTTTCTCTGGGCGCAACCTCCGTGCTTTCGGTTACGACATGCTCAGTGAACCTGTCCGCCGCGCAGCGATGGAAGGGGCGCGCGACAGCGATTCGGCGGTGCTCTCTGGCAAGGTCGTCCTGGTTCAGGAGGACGAGCAGGATGCTCAGGCAGGCACGTTGATGTATGTGCCGGTTTTTCGCAGGGGCGCACCGCATGCCACCGCCGCGGAGCGCCGCAGCGCGATCCAAGGCTGGGTTTACAGCCCCTACCGCATGACCGATCTCATGAAAGGAATCCTGGGATACCGGGACCTGGCCGGCAGCAGCAGTCGCATCCGCTTGGAAATATTCGACGGAGAGAACCCTTCCCCGGAGTTTCTGCTCTACGACAGCCAGCGTGGCGCTGCCAAAAGAAATTCCGGAGCATCCGATCTGACCCGCCAGATCGTGATTGATGCGGCGGGGAGCAAGTGGCTCCTGAGCCTCAGCCTGTTCAGCACGGTGGATTCCAGCGTGGCCTGGCTGGTGCTGGGCGGAGGAACTGCCCTCAGCCTACTTATCGCGGGACTTGTGTATTCCACTTCCCGCACCAGTTCCCAGGCCCGGAAACTGGCCCAGCAGCTGACCGCGCAGCTGAGCGAGAGCGAGACGCGCTGGAGGATCGCCGTCGAGGGGACCGGCGACGGACTCTTCGACTGGGATGTGCCCTCCGGCACGGGATTCTACTCCCGCCAGTGGAAGGAAATGCTCGGCTATTCCGAGGCGGACATCGGCACGAGCATCGAAGAGTGGGAGAGCCGCATCCACCCGGAGGACAAGGAGCGAATCATGGCCTCCGCGCACGCACTTCTCGGTGGCTCGATCCCCCTCTATTCCCAGGAGCACCGCATGCGCTGCAAGGATGGAAACTGGAAATGGATTCTTTCCCGGGGAGTCGTTATCAGGCGAGATCCCGAAGGCAAACCGCTGCGCGTTGTCGGCACGCACTCCGATATCACGGAAAAACGCCAGACGGCCGAAATCAAAAGCCGGCTAATTTCCATGGCATCGCACGAATTCCGGACCCCGCTGGCCACGATCCGGCTCGCCGCAGACCTCCTTTCCTCCCGCCGCGACAAGATGGACGAGGCGGGGATTCAGCGGGCGCTGGGAACGATCATGAAGACAGCGGACGATATGACCAATATCGTTGCGGATGTCTTGGATCTCAGCGCCATCGAACGCTCCTCGCAGTCGGAAGCCATTTCTGAAATCGCGCTGGAGAGCTTCCTGCGTCAGCTCGCCGCGGAGTTTCATACCGCGATGCCGGATGCCCAGCGACCCGTGTTCGAGTGGAACGGAGACACGGTTTCCTGCAAGGGGATCCCCACCCTGCTCAGGCGGGCGGTGCTCAACCTCCTCGACAATGCCGTCAAATACTCGCCCCCGGGAGCTCCCGTGGTCTTGCGGCTGCTGCGCGACGACCGGATGGCGGTCATTCAGGTGGAAGATCAGGGAATAGGAATCCCCGAGGGGGAGCTTTCATTTCTGAGCGATCCATTTTACAGGGCTTCGAATACCGCGGGAATCCCCGGCACAGGCCTCGGCCTCGCGATCGTCTCCGAGGCCCTGCAACGCATGGGCGGCAGCGTCAGGTGTGCCAAGCGCGATGGCGGCGGCTCCATATTTGCTCTTCGACTGCCGCTTGCCACGGATTCGGATCGGATCGGAAGCAGCTGATGCGGGGCCCTCATACCACCTCTCGGAATTATGCAGACGGTAAGTGAGGAGAGCCAAACAGGGGGCACAGGCGTCCCGCCTGTGAAAGACGCCGGCCTGCGCATGCGGAGTCAGCGCCCAAACGGGCAAGACGCCCGTTCCCCCCTGATCAACTGCTGAGTCCGATGATTTCCGAGAGGTGGTATCATAGCAAACACCAGAATTAACCGGACTGGTAATGCTCCGAGATGTTGGGGCGGTTATGCCAACCGCCCAGCGTGAGGACAGGCGGTTGGCACAACCGCCTCTACACCATCCAGCAAACTCGAGGATTTGGTATCGAATCGCTTGCCGGGGCATCCTGTTACGGTTGTGCCCCTGCACCAAACGCTTAACTTTCCCAATTCAAAAAGCGCTATCGCGGTGGTTTTTCGTGTTTCGTTACAAGAACGACCGTTTCGGGATAATCGCGATGCTCACCCGACCCAATCGAAGCGGACGATCTGCTCGATGTCCGGATGCAGGCTGTGGTGGACCGGGCAGGCCAGCGCGGCGTTCTCGAGGGTTTTGCGTTTCGGAAAATCCGGCGGCAGAGGAATTGTGAAGGCGACTTCGAGCTTCACAATCCGGCGTGGGGAATTCGTGGACATCACCTTGTCCACGCTGACCTTCACTTTCCCCAGTGTGACTCCATGATGCTCGGCGGAGATCCCCATGATTGTCGCCATGCAGGCGCCGAGCGAGGCCGCGGCAAGGTCAGTCGGCGAGAAGGACTCTCCCTTGCCGTGGTTGTCCACCGGAGCGTCGGTCAAAATCTTCGCGCCCGACGGACCATGCACCACCTCGCACCGGAGGCCGCCCAAATATGTGATGTCAATGTGAACCATTTTTTAATCTCCGCAGAATTTTTCCGCTTTCGCAATAACTCCCTTCAAAATCGACCGCCAGGCAAACCTCCGGAAGCCTCACTCATCGGTCGAGCGCAGCTTGGTGAGGACGCTAAAGTCCTCGAGCGTCGTGGTGTCCCCGGTGATCGCGGTGCCGGCAGCGACCTGCTTGAGGAGGCGGCGCATGATTTTTCCGCTGCGGGTTTTCGGGAGCGCCTCGGTGAAGCGGATGTCATCCGGCTTGGCGATGGCTCCAATGGTATGGGCGACGTGCCGGCGGAGTGCCTCAGCGAGCTCGTTGCTGGCTTTGAAGCCGGAGCGGAGCGTGACGAATGCCACGACCGCCTGCCCTTTGATATCATCCGGGCGCCCGACGACCGCCGCCTCGGCGACATCGTGGTGCGAGACCAGGGCGCTTTCCACCTCGGCTGTGCCCAGGCGGTGCCCGGCAACATTCAGGACGTCGTCGATGCGCCCGACGATCCAAAAATATCCATCCTTGTCCCTGCGGGCCCCGTCGCCGGTGAAGTAGAATCCTTTAACCTCGCTCCAGTATTCTTTCCGGTAGCGAGGCTTGTCTCCGTAAATGGTCCTGAGCATGGATGGCCATGGCTTGCGGATGACCAGCTTGCCACCCTCGAGCGGGCCGACTTCCCGTCCGTTGTCATCCACAATCGCGGCATCGATCCCGAAAAACGGGAGCGTGGCAGTGCCCGGTTTGAGCGGGGTCACGCCCGGCAGCGGGGAAATCATGATCGCGCCGGTCTCGGTCTGCCACCAGGTGTCCACGATCGGGCAGCGCGCGTGGCCGATGTGTTTAAAATACCACATCCATGCCTCGGGGTTGATCGGTTCCCCGACCGTTCCCAGCAGGCGGAGCGAGGAGAGGTCGTGCTTCTTCGGCCAGTCGTCGCCCCACTTCATGAACGCCCGGATGGCGGTCGGGGCGGTGTAAAGAATCGTGACCCCGAATTCCTCGACAATCTTCCAGAACCGGTCCGGCTCCGGCCAATTCGGTGCGCCCTCATACATCACGCACGTAGCCCCGTTAGCAAGCGGCCCGTAAACGAGATAGCTGTGCCCGGTAATCCACCCGACATCGGCCGTGCACCAGTAAACGTCGTCCTCGCGCAGGTCGAAAACGTATTTCGTCGTCGAGGCGGTGCCCGTGAGATAGCCGCCAGTCGTGTGGAGAACGCCCTTCGGTTTGCCGGTTGATCCGCTGGTGTAAAGGATGAAGAGCGGGTGCTCGCTGTCCACCGGAAGCGGCGGGCATTTCGCGTCCACGTATTCGGCCTCGCGGTGCCACCACACGTCGCGCCCTTCCTGGATGTGGATGTCCAGGTGCGTGCGTCGGAAAACGATCACGCGCCGGACCTGCTTCGACCCTTCGAGCGCGTGGTCCACATTTTGTTTGAGCGTCACGATCTGGCCGCGGCGGTAGCCACCGTCGGCGGTGACGACCACGGTCGCCCCGCTGTCGGCGATCCGGTCCTTGATGCTCTCGCTGCTGAACCCGCCGAACACCACGCTGTGAACAGCCCCGATGCGCGCGCACCCCAGCATGGCGATCGACGCCTCCGGAATCAGCGGCATATATATCAGCACCCGGTCGCCCGACTTGACTCCGTTCCGCTTGAGGATGTTTGCGAAAATACAGACCTCGCGGTGGAGCTGGTGGTAGGTCAGCGTGCGGCGGTCGCCGGGCTCACCCTCCCAGATGATCGCGGCCTTGTTCCGGCGCGGCCCGTCGAGATGACGGTCCAGGCAGTTCTCGCTCGCGTTCAGCTTTCCGCCGACAAACCACTTCGCGAACGGCACCTTCCAGTCCAGCACGCGCGTCCACTTTTTCTGCCACGTCAACGTGGAGGCTTCCTTCGCCCAAAACTTTTCCGGAGACTTGATCGACTCCGCGTGAAGCTTTTTGTAGGTGGCGGGGTTCGAGATCAGCGACTTTTTTGCAAATTCCCTCGAGGGTTTGAAAACGCGCTTTTCAATCAGGTGTGACTCGATGCCGGTGGATGCGGTGCTTTTGGCCATAGGGGATGGAAGTGGGGGGAATCTAGACACGAAACCGCCCCAGATGCAACCGGCGTTTTTGATCTCCATCAAAACGGACGGGCTCGTCGCGAGGGGAAGCTGCCGTGCCCGCGAGACCTACCGGGCAAAGGCCTCGCGCATCCGGTCACAATAATACCGGACAAGATCCCACTCGGCCTCGAGCGGAATCCGGTGGTCGGGGCACGGGATGTAGCCGCCCAAGTCCACGAGCGGCCTCAACCGTTCGATCTCGGCATCTATCGCCGGACGGTCGAGCGCGAACACCCGCTTGTCCATCCCCCCCACACCGCGGATCTCGCACCCGTATTTCTCGCGCCACGGGCGGATGCTGGCCGACCATGTGCCGACCTCGATGGGAAACATGATGTTCACTCCGCTCTCGAGCCAGATCGGCACCAGCGTGTCGATGCACCCGTCGCAATCAACCGAGGCAAACTCGACGCCATGCTTCCGTGCAACATCTGTAATCTTCGCATACCATGGCGCGCAAACCTCGCGGAAGAACGCGGGGTTGACGAGCGGGCCTTTGTTGAAACAGATGTCCTCCCAGAAATGCAGGTAATCGGGTTTCGCTCCCCGTGCGAGAGCCTCCCCGATCACGCGCAAAAGCAATCCGCCCACGGTATCGACGATTTCCCGCACCAAATCCGGATCATCGGCGAGCATGTAGGACAGCCCCTCGATCCCGACCCAGTTGCGGGGCCACCCGATGAGGCTTCCCGCGTGCAATGCCTGGAGTTCGGACCGATCCACCCGCTGGAGAACGGCCAGATCCGCATCTTTGATCCGCTCCGGGAACCATTGAAGACGCGGCAGGTAATGCTCCTCCCAAGAGGCCCGGTCTTTCAGTAGATGCTCGACCTCCGACGGAATGGAAAGCACGCCCGGATGGTCCATGACGGTCACACCGTCGGATTGCCGGATATGTCGGGAGCCGTCCGGAAACGTCTGGAGAATTTCCCACTGGAACCCCGGGTCCAGCCCGATGGAAGGAAACGCCCCGTCTCCCCACCCGATATCGAACCCGAGCTTCTCGGCCACCATCCGCTCGCCCGAACCCCGCCCGAGTTCCTTCCGCTCCGCTCCGCACGGGATCCGGCCCTCGGCCTCCCACTTGTCATAGAGTTCGTCCCAGAACCCGAAATGCACGACCGGCATCCAGTCGTATTCCTCGTAGCGAAGGATGCGCAGGACTCGTTCCCGCATAGTCATCTGCACTTCGGTCACGGACGTCACAGCGGGAGAGTTGGTTCGCATGTCACAAAACTGAAAAATCGCGCGGTTTTTTGCCATAGCATAACTTGTCAAATACCTATAATATCCTGCTATGCGCCGAGACATCGAATTTTTCGATCCGCTGTGGAAACCGGGCGACCGCCGCATCTCGGCCGGCGAATTCCGGCAGGGCACACGCTATTCCACCACGCGGCCAAAAGGGCGGGGCGACTACCTCCTGCTCGCCACGGTCGGCGGGTCGGGCCTGCTGGAGTCCGGCGGAGCCAAGCTGGAAACGCACGCGGGAACGGTCGCGCTTTTCGAGCCGGACGCCCCCCAGCACTATCAGACCAATCCCAAATGCACGCATTGGCACTTGGTCTGGACGCATTTTCAAACCCGACCGACATGGATCGCCTGGCTCGACTGGCCGTCACCAAGCCGCGGGTTCCGAATAGCCGAGGTCCCGGATGGCGAAGCCCGGGCCAACTGCTGGAAATCCCTCCGGCGGATCCGCCGCTCACTCGAACTGGCCGGCACATCGAGCGAGGACCTTGCCCTGAACGCGCTCGAAACCGCCCTGCTCTGGGTCCGCGAATCGCTCGCGCAGGAAGGAAGGTTCCGCCTGGATCCAAGAATCCGCCGCGCGCTCGACATCATGGGGTCGGATCTTTCCTCCCCGTTTTCCGTGGCCGCCCTCGCCAAGGCCTGCGGGCTTTCCGCTTCGCGGTTGACCCATCTGTTCCGTGCCCAGGTGGGATCGAGCCCTCAGCGGTTCAGCGAGCGCTTCCGCCTGAACCGCG
>Ga0194054_10000830_pt1 | contig 15319 bp, 14 predicted proteins | sample SepL2210m_MetaG_FD_163628 | JGI IMG/M metagenome (GOLD analysis project Ga0194054, IMG submission 163628) | Anoxic zone freshwater microbial communities from boreal shield lake in IISD Experimental Lakes Area, Ontario, Canada - Sep2016-L227-10m | ecosystem: Environmental > Aquatic > Freshwater... | reverse complement strand
CCTGTAAAGCAAATTTATTTAAACAAATTTTCGCTCGACGCACTCCGGAATACGAGTTACAACTTCGTAGTTGATAGTACCAAGTAAATCCGCCAATTCATCAGCCGTAATTTCCTCTTGACCATCCTGACCAATAATTGTAACTTCCTGTCCAGCTTTTAATTTTGAACTTTCAGCCTTAAGCTCGATTATCGCCAAATTCATGCAAACTCGGCCAATAATCGGACAACGTACACCACCGACTAAAACTTCACCCATATCACCTAAACCACGGTCGATGCCCTCATAATAACCAACCGGAATTATGCCGATAGTCATATCGTGCTCAGCTTCGTAAACGCAACCATAACCAATTTTTTCACCAGCCTTAACTTCTTTAATTTGATCGATACTGGTTTTATAACTCATGACCGGCAAAAGAAAATCATCTTTGCCAAAAGCTTCTTTGCTATCAGCGCTCGGCCACAAACCATATAAACCAATCCCACAACGCACCATATCAAAATGCGCTTCCGGCTTTAATAACGTACCAGAAGTAGCCGCCAAATGCTTAACCAAATCTTTATAACCAAGTCCTTCGACAATTTTTATACTGTCACGGAAGTTCTTAATTTGAAAATCAGTATAGTCCATATCGCCTTCTTCGACTGAAGCAAGATGTGAATAAATTCCTTCAATAATGATATTGGTATTACTTTTTAAAACTTTGACTGCCTCTTCAATTTCAGAGTTTTCCATACCTAAACGATTCAACCCAGTATCAATTTTTAAATGAACTTTAAGCGGTTTATCAAACGCAATATCAGCAATTTCGTGAGCCTGCGAGAGTGAAATAATCGGCACACTAATATCTTGATTGGCAGCCTGGCGAGCCTCAAGCGCAGACACGCTCTTAATAATCAAGATTGGCTTAACGATCCCGGCTTTACGAAGAGACATCGCTTCTTCCAGATAAACCACGCCAAACCAATTAGCACCGGCCTGACTGGCGGCCTGAGCGCATTCAACTAGACCGTGACCGTAAGCATTACTTTTCACAACTGCTAAAAATTTAGTTTCGGCCTTTAAAAGTGACTTCAAATTTTTCACATTCTTCTTCAGGTTTTCCAAATTAATTTCTAAATACGTTTCCAAAACCACTCCTTTATCTGGTTAAATATTTTTCTGACTTCATATCTTTTTGATGAATATTTTTCAAGTAATAACTGGTAACAATCTGAATTTCGCTAATCAGATCCGGTGTAACTTGAATTTTTTTAATTTTACTAAAATCATGATCTAAAAATAATCGAATCATTTTAATCGCTTTATCGGAAATAGATCTGCCAGTCCCACAAGAACCACAAACCAACCCGCCATGATTAAAATCAAAATTATTCTCGCCCGATTCAATTTTAGTTTGACAACTAACACACTCGTAAAGCTCTGGCTTGAACCCCATTTCAGCCAAAAAGTTGATCTCAAAATAACTAATTAATAACGGACTAATTAATTCATCGGCGTGCGAAAAAGTTAAATCTAAAAGTTCAAAAATTTCTTCATGAACTACACTTTCCTCAACCATTTTATCGACAATTTCAGCCATATAAAAACATGCATTGGTTTTTTCTAAATCAGATCGAAGTCCAAAAAAACATTTTTCTACGGTCGCACCTGTAATCGTGTCCAAATTTCTGCCTTCAACAATCTGAAAATTAGTTAAACAAAATGGCTCTAAATGTCCGGCCATTTTACTTAGAGTCTTCCTTACACCCTTAGCTACGACCTTAATTTTACCAAATTTCTGAGTAAAAATTGTAACAATACGATCGGCCTCGCCAAGATTTGTACGCTTTAAAATTATGCCTTTAGTTTTGTAGATCATCGCGGTTAGTGATTATTTCCTCCGCTTCTTTCAATTGTTCTTGGTTATTCACACCCAAAGCCTCGTTTTCATCGGTCACCGAAGTAGCGCAAACTCTCATACCCTGACTTTTAGCAATATGAATCATGTCAGTCAAATAATACTCTTTTTGCGCATTATTGGCCTCAAGTTTGGAAATATTACTCCAAAGCCATTCGCTATTAAAAATATAAAATCCCGGGTTCCATTCACGACACTCGAGTTGTTCTGGAGTACAGTCTTTATGTTCAATAATATCGGCGACATGACCCAATTCATTACGGAAAACCCGGCCATAACCAGTCAAATCACCTTCTGGCGAAACCACGGTTAACATCGAAATAGTGGCTTTCTGCTCCTCATGCATATTCATCAAACGTTTGATACTTCCAGGAGTATAAAGTGGACTATCACCATAAAAAACAATGACTTGTTCTGTCTGACTAGCCAGCAAAAGCCTGGCCTGTGCCACTGCATGTCCCGTCCCAAGCTGTTCTTCTTGAATCGCGTATTCTAATTTATCACCAAAATAATCCTGAATCATTTCACGCTTATAACCCACCACTAGCACGATTCTATTTACACCAACATCTTTGATCGACTGAACAGCCCAATCAATAATCGGCTTACCATGAAGTTCAAACATAACTTTAGGAATCGGACTAGCTAAGCCCTCATTCATTCGAGTACCTTTACCGGCGGCTAAAATCACTGCGGCATATTTTTCCATTTTCTCTCCTTATTCGATCTAAAACGGACCGGGTCATCCCCTGACCCGCTCTATAAATTTAACTTGATTAACTCTTTTACTATAACTAAATTTTAAATCAATGGCAATATTTAAAATAGATTAAGTTTTAAAAAACCCCACACTGAACGTGCGGGGCAATTAAAGTTAATCGTTAAAAAGATTGGCCTGATACTTAAACAAGCCGGGAAAATAGTCTAAAAACAAATTGTACAAACCGACTTGCGTCAAAGCAAGATTTGCTTCTTCAAACTGTTGTCGATATCGCCAAAAAGTATCAGCGACCAAAACATGATTATTTTGACGATAATAATGCTCAGCCACTCTAAAACCCCTCAATGTCGACTCGAGCAAGTCGTTTGGAGTGATATATAAATCACCCACCAGAGAAACCTGAAATGTAGCACAATGCTGGAGCAAATTTGCCACTTGAATATGAACATCGGCCTTTTTCGATCTTCTGACAATATTTTGCCAGAAAAACTCTCGAGCCACCCGAATCTCTTCTTCACGAAGATGTTGAACTACAATTTGATTCATTTTCCTTCTCCCTTTAAAATAGATTTTTAAATTGCGAAATTGGTCGGGAGGGCTACTTGGCTTTCGTGATGTTTGCACTAATTACCAAGTAGACCGTGTAAACGTTTTGCTTTTGGCCGTTTACAAATACCCAATATTAATTTATTGGCCCCCGAAGATATGCACAATATTTATTATGGATATCATTCGGAAAACAAAAAACCGCCTCGAGGCGGAATTGTTATGGTAAATATTTCATCTTAACTAAACAAGCCGCCTCTTATGAGTGGTAAGTGGAAGGACGACGAGTAGAATGTTAGAATTAATATTTATCATGATAAATAAATTATCTCACTATTTTTGATTTTGTCAAGACTAAAAAAGCGCCTAGCTAAAGGCGCTTTGATAAATTTAGGGAATTAAAACTTGGATCTTATTAACATTTTTAATTCCTTTGGCCGGATGACAATCCATAAATTGCGCGAACAATTTAGGATTTGAAGTTTTTTGGGCCAGTTCGTCGCGCTGGGCGTCATATTCTTTCTGATTGATTTGGCCCAAAATAAATTTCTGAACAATTACACTTGCTTTACAAAGTTGTTCAGCCGAAAATGTTCTTTCGGCAATAAGGTGTAAATCGTTGATCGTTGATACCATGGTACCCCCCTTTTTTTTAAATATCGATGTCACCCCACACACTTCTTACTGAAAAAGTAATTCCATTCTCTACTTTCAGTGCGAATTGCGAGGGGTTGTTTTATCCCGCTACCCAGCAGGATAAAACAAAAACCGGCTTGAGCCGGCAAATTTGAACTTATATTATGATACTAAAACTAGCCGGCTAGAGTCGGTGGGTAAAATAAAAGCTAAACCAGTTATTAGTTAATATATTGTTCATTAAATTTATTATATCACTTATAAATTTTTTCGCAAGATTTTCAAAAAAATCCCGTACTTTCGTACGGGAAATGTTTTAATTCCAATTAGAATGAGGTTTTACTCGCCGATGATTTATTTTATAAAAATCGGGTTTTGAATTTTGGCCAACCACTACTCTTTCTTTTTTGAGTCGTTTTCGACCAATTGTTTTTTCGATTGTCCATTCATGACCGCATCTTAAACATTTAAATTTAGTCAAAACCGCAAATTCATCGACACTCATCACTTCACCCTGAAATTCACCATAAATCTTGCCACACCGAGCGCAAAGCTTATAATTAGCTCTGATCACGCCGGCATAATCACAAATTCCGTAAACCTCCTGAGTATTTTTATTCCAAATATGGGTCGTATCAATCTTCGGAAAATGTAACCTTAAATAACCTTTACTGGTAAAACCAGCCTTGGCTCCAGTAATTTTCCACACATCCCACTCCTTGACGCTATATTTCTTGAAAAAATTTCTTTCCATCCAGGTCGACACTTCCACTAATTCAATCTCGCATCTGTTTCTTAAATTCAATGGAAGATAAAAAAATTGTGTACCCTTTTTTACATAGACAAAGCACGCCTTATCACGATTTTCCATAAACACCTTCCTTTCGTAACTGCAGGATCTGGCAAAATCACCAGTCAGAATATCATCGAGATAAATCTGATCGATTTTCTCTTGGAACAATACAATGGGTTTTTCTCGGACAATCCGGACCACAAAGAATTTTGTAATTACCAGAACACGGATCAGGCATTAATACAGTTTTAATGTGTAACATGCAAGTCTGAACCATATCTGGATCCTGGGCGATTAGTTGAAACAAATCGCACTCGAATTCACCACACCTATAAGGTCTGCATTCTTTTTCCAGAACACACCCTTCATCTAAAGATAAAAACGGACAAACAGTTTGACCCTTAGTATTTGGTGTAATAATTCCAGTCATAAGTTGGAGTAACTCAGGATTATTAGCCCGAACTTCCCGCTCAAATTCTTCGGCGGTAGCCACGGGTAATTTTTTACAGCACTTACCTTTACAAAGGTAACAGGCAGTGGCATCTGAAACATAAGACATAATACGTCCCCCTTTAAAAAATTGATTTGTTAAAGAACTACTCATAATAATACTTTTATGGGTAAATGTCAAGAGTGTTACTTCTGGCAATTGGCGCAAAAATGAGTACCGCGGCCACCGACGACCATGCGTTCGATTTTGCCGCCGCAATTGTTGGCGCAAGGCTCACCGACCTTGTGGTAAACTTTTAGGTAATCTTGCATCCCGCCCTTTTTGCCATCGACATTTACATAGTCTGAATCAGTGGTACCGCCATGCTCGATACCTAATTTGAGAACTTTTTGAACTTTCAGTATTAATACGGGCCATTCTGACATTTTAATTTCTTTGACTTTCCTGGTCGGCATGATACCGGCGCCAAACAAAGCTTCGTCAGTATAAATATTGCCCATGCCGGCGGCAATAGTTTGATCAAGTAAAAACTGTTTGATAGTTCTATTAGGGATATTTTTGGCTTTGGCTAATAAATAATCTGTATCAAAATCTTCATCCAAAGGCTCGAGTCCATAATCTTTTTTATAAATTTCTTCAACTTCTAAATCAGTCAAAACCTTACACCAACCGAATTTGCGCATATCATTAAAAAACAATTTTGAATAATCGTTAAAAGTAAAAATAATTCTGGTATTGGAGTTTGGCATTTGGGCATGCCAATCATGACTTGGATGACCGCCGGCGAAATCGATAACATCCTCGCCCGATTTTATTTCATGCTCATGGATAATTTGACCTGTCAATTTTAAGTGAAATAAGAGATTTAAATTATTACTCAGTTTAATTTGGATGACTTTCGCACGGCGCGCAATTTCAACTACCTCAAAACCGATGACACTTTTTTTATCACCAATAAAACTCTTGTGCCACAAAATATCGATATCGGTAATCTTCCGACCAACAATTTTATCGCTCAATCCTCGTTTAATTGTTTCGACTTCTGGTAATTCAGGCATGTCACTTTTCCAATATTTTAACCAAGGCTTTAACTAATTTTTTGCTATCGTGGTAAAGTGGATTTTCCTCACTAATTAAATCTGCTGTAACTATATTGTACCCCTTAATTTTCGATTCGTCAGTAGTGATATTTTTGACTTCGCCCAAGCGCTTGCCGGAAGTTTTTAATACAATATTAGAATTAACTAAAACCGTATCAAAAATTTTGTGTTTGGCGTGGGCTTCTAAAACTTCAATATGATCCGCGACCGAATAATTTTCGGTTTCGCCACGCTCAGTACTAACATTGCAAATATAAATTTTGCGGGCTTTGCTTTTAGCGACCGCTTTGGCAATATCACTCAATAGAAAATTAGGAATAATACTTGAGTACAAACTACCGGGACCAATCAAAATCACATCGGCTTCATTGATAGCCACAATCGCGTCTGGGTTAGCCTCGGCTTTTTCAGGGTGCAACTGAACTTCGCGAATCGGAGAACGGTGGCCAGCCACCGAAATAGCGACTTGTCCCCAAACTGTCCGACCATTAGTAAGTTTGGCCGAAATTATCACATCTTCATAGGTACTTGGCAAAACCTGACCTTTGATGTTTAAGATTTTGGAAATTTCCTGCGTGGCTTTTTTAAAACTACCAGTGATATCTTCGAGCGCAACCAAAAGTAAATTACCTAAATTATGCCCCTTGAGCCCCCTACCATGCGGAAAACGATAAGTAAAAAGTTTGTGGTAAAGTTGCTCTTCGTCGGCCATGGCTACGATACAGTTACGCACATCGCCTGGAGCCAAGACATTAAAATCGCGCCTTAAGCGCCCTGTTGAACGGCCATCATCGGACATATCCACAATAGCCGAAATATGTTCGGTTTCATGCTTAAGTCCACGAATTAAAGTTGATAATCCCGTTCCCCCACCAATAACGACCACTTTTAAATTTTCAATACCAATGTTTTGAAAATTACGCGACAAGCGCACCTTGTCTATATCTTTAATGTTTTTTTGCATTTAATTCCCCTATCCTGTCATTCCGGACTCGATCCGGAATCCAGAACTGGATCCCCGATATCGAATTATGACCAAAGGTCTGGTCACCATTCGATTCGAGGATGACATAATTAATTCATTTACAATAATTATTGCGCATTTGCGATTTATTGTCAAAATTTGCAAGATATTTAAATACAAAAACGGCCCCGATTTTAATCGAGGCCGTTTTAATCATCACCTTAAAAATATTATTTCGCTTTTCCGGTTACAACCTTGCCAGTCTCTGGATCAGTGTAGGTATAATTACTATCATTAACCCATCCGAATTCAAAATCCTTACCACCAGCCGTAGCTATAACTTTTCTTTTGCCAGTACTTAAATCATATAAATATAGGTTAACTTTTGTTTTATCAATTTCAAACTGTTTTGCGCTGTCAACATCAAACATGCGTGGAAAATCGCTTCCAATCACGAATGTCCCTGTTGAATTTATAGAAATACGACGATTAGGAGAAGAAAAATTATACTCTTTTAGAGTTAAGCTATTAAGATCGATTTTTGCCAGTCCAGTTATATTTGATAGCTCTACCTTATCAATCCATAAAGAATCTTTTTTCCATTCATCGAAATCAAGTCCCGCTACTGACAAGATCTGGCCTTCAACGTTAATCGTAAAAGTCTTGAGCTCCTTGCCCGAACCATCAAGTAGAACGATCTTTCCTGTCTTATCACTATTATTTACATGTGGTGTAACACCAATATATTTCTCGTCTGGCGACACGTAAAATCCGAAACCCTCTTTATCTGTAAACAACTTTGTACCTATCAAATTAGTCCGACTGTACTTCCAGATTTCACCTTGACCGTTAATGACAGCATAAATATAAACATTGCCATTTCTATACGCATCACTCGCCCCATTGGCTTCAATTTTTTTATTTGTACTGTCTACTGTCGCAAAAAACAATTCTGTATCTGTCTTAAGATTCTTCAAATAAATATCAATTTTGTTAATATCGTTATTATCTTTAATCGTTATTCGATAGTCACTAGCTGGAATTGGATTTTGAGATAATTCGGGCTTCACCAAAACACTCGAGCCCTGCTGGTTAGGCATATTTGAACGTTTTTGCTGACTCAATCTCTGCCAACCCAAAAATCCGCCCCCAAGCACGATTACAACGATTAAAATTCCTAAAAGCCATTTTGTCGTAGAACGCATTTTTCTCCTTTACTTCGAGCCATATCGAGAAGTTATATTATTTATTATATATTCATCATCTCACACATTTAAGCAAAAAAGACGAAAAGATGTCCACAAGCGGACATCTAAACTGCCATCTTCTTTTTTAGTAACGCCACATCCTTATATATAACCTGAATATCTTCTGTTTCCATTTGTTTGACTTCTTCGATTTTCTCCAAAACTTCTCGATGATTTGAGCTCATTTCTTGACATACATCATCAAACCGCTGATTTATTTCCAACCTTAATGAACCAAACCCTTGATTCATTTCCGTTCGCAAAGAACCGATTTCGCCAGCTATCATTACTGGTACTTTTGTGTCGATAGCTTTATTGATTTTTTCATCCACAATTTGACCAATTTTTTCGAGATCTTTATCACTTAAAGGCATTATCTCTCCTTTTTATCTTGCCCCAATATTATAACACGCGTACATTTTAAAACAAAGATTTTTATTGCTTTTGACCCAAGTCCTCATCGCGGAAGATGTGAACTTTACCGTAAATTCCGTCGTAGCCAGGGTCAATAGTTAAATCGTTATTTTTAACATTGATAATACCTTGAGCAATGCGTTCTGGAAAATTATCGGTCAGGTATTTTTCATCGAGATCCAGTAAAATATGAAACTCGCTACCGAACTCATTAATCAATCGATCATATTCAGCATTAACTTTTTTACTTTGTACGCCCACACCGAACGAATTCGCAATGATTTCGCGAAGCGGCACCAAGTGTTGAGAATCAGGAAAGTTTTTAAGCTGTTTACTTGTTTTTCTGTCCGCTAGTTTGGCCACTTGACTAGCCACGCCAATAGTCATGGGTCGGCGACAAATCGGACAGCGACCATCAACGTATTTTTCTTCAAACGGATTAACCACCAATTTACAATTAGCATGACCATCAAAATGGTACTTCCCTTCTTCCGGGTAAAACTCCAGGGTTTTTGGAAACCGCTTTTTATCTTTGGTTTTAATAATATCGCAAATTTCATCATAAGTAATATCGCCATCAATCTCAAACACATTGGCCTCGCGGCCCAGGTTCTGCATGGAGTGCGCGTCGGAGTTTGATATTAGCGTGATGTTATCGAGCGCCGACAATCGCCAGTTCATTTCAGGATCCGAACTTAAGCCGGTTTCAATGGCATAGATTTTACTCGTTAAATCACCAAAACACTCCTCGATAGAACTAAATCCAGACTTTGAGCCAAATATACTAAACCATGGAGTCCAGGCATGGGCTGGGATCACCATACAGCGCTCATCGATCTCAAAAATTAATTTTGCCAAATTATAAGCCGAAATTCCTAAAATCGGTCGCCCGTCAGAGTGAATATTGCCAATTTTTGCCAATTCTGAATTGATTTTTTCAACCGTGGCAATACTTGGCGCAAATACTATTAGATGAATTTTTCTAACCTTATCACCCTGCTTGTAAATACATGAAATTTCCGAAGTCAACATGAATTTTTGCCGATATTTGTCGCGCGATACCAAAAGTCCCGACCCATCTTCTTTCAACTTTAATTTAATTTCTTCCAGCCATTTGAAATGGGTAAAATCGCCAGTACCGACTAAATCGATACCTTTAATTTTGGCCCACTGACAAATATGGTCAATGTCCATCATTTTACTAACGGCCCGTGAGTATTTGGAATGAATATGTAAATCAGCAATTATTCGCATTCGGCCTCGGCTAATTCGGTCACGAAATTCTTAATATCATTATAATTACCTTTATTCACAACTTTGACCGCGCCGCGCGCCAATAAATCTTCATTGCTTTGAGAACTAGTACTAAAGGCAACAATGTCCGGCAAATCTACATTGTATTTTTGCGCCACATCTTTAAGCCCATCGATAGCCTCGACCCCAGTTTTAATTTTCGCTTGCGGCACATTGCCAGTCAAATTACCATCCATCAAAATCAGTTCTGGCCGATTCAAATCCTCTGAACAAATCTTTTCAAATTCATTGATAGCATGTTCAGCCTCAAAAAAGTGCGTTAATTCTAATTGACCATTTGAACAACGTCCAACCAACCTCACTAAAGCTTCTGACATATCGGCATTATCGTCGATTAACCAAGCAAAACGATTCGTTTGCTTTTCGCCCGTTTCACCAACTTCATTAAGGTTCAAATTTTGTTCTAAATTTTCGCGCATTTTTGTCCTTTCTTAAAATTAACCACAAACTCATTAAACCATATTTTTTAAATTAAAAAAACACCCGGTTAAGGGTGCTCTGTTAGGGCTTGAGGTAAAGGATTAGCCTCGGGATTAACTAAAAAAGAAAATTCTCTTAAACCATGTTCAAGATTAATCATGTCTTGCATCCGCTGTCCGATATCAGCCACTTTGTCAAAGGTGTAACTATTAAACCCGTATTCAGTCTCAGAAACTTCATGAACCCTACACTCGATTTTTGTAAATCCAGCATGAGCCCTACCGATAGGCCTCCAACTATAAGCTTCTTGAAATTCGCCGGTATCTAAAGCATATTTAACATGGCCATTTTCACCAGTTTCACGATTAATACAAGTTTCGATATAGTAATTACCGGAAAAATCTATCTTAAATTGCTTGGTTGGCCGACGCATTTCGATCAAATGAATCGCACCAATTCGAGCAATACCAAAACCATCGTCAGTACGACACGATATAGGGTCAAACCAATACATGTCTCTGGTTAGATCCAAAGACTTTTCATCTAACCAATCAGAAAGACCAAAATTCAAATAAGCAGTGGTGTCTTCTGTTGCATCATACCGACAAAAGAAGTCGCCAAACTTACCCTTTCTCGCCGAACAAGCGCAACAGCCAAATTTCGGCACAATCGACAAAAGTCGTTGGCGCATTTCACTCAAAACCAGAACCTGCTGACTAGCCATATTTTCCCCTCCTTCAATTTTCTTTATTTTAAAGTTACTATGAATATTATACCTATTTCAACCTTAAAAGTCAACTTAACCACCACAAAAACGGCAAACGCCTCAATGGACTGAGGCGTTTAAAAAAACACCCGGATTAAGGGGTGTTTTTTAATTTGAATGCTTCGTCCCAGCGTCGTCCTACTTTCCAGGGCCCTTGCGGACCGAGTATCATCGGGGCTGACTGGCTTAACTACTCTGTTCGGAATGGGAAGAGGTGTGGCCCAATCGCTACTGACACCAGGACGAAATTTTCAAATATCTTGCCAAAAGAATGTATAATTGTTAATTATGAATATTTTAGTCATCTTGGTAGTTGCCCAACTGAATAAAATTCTCGATCAATTAGTACTCCTCGGCTGAAATGGTTACCCATCTTACACCTAGAGCCTATCAACCCGATAGTCTATCGGGAATCTATAACGAAACCTGATCTTGAGGTGTGCTTCCCGCTTATATGCCTTCAGCGGTTATCACGGCCGAATATAGCTACCCAGCATTGCCCTTGGTAGAACAACTGGTACACCAGAGATTCGTTCCGACCGGTCCTCTCGTACTAGGCCGAAGTCCTCTCAAGTTTCAACGCGCACAGCAGATTAGGACCGAACTGTCTTACGACGTTCTGAACCCAGCTCGCGTACCCTTTTAATTGGCGAACAGCCAAACCCTTGGGACCTACTACAGCCCCAGGATAGGATGAGCCGACATCGAGGTGCCAAACCGCGCCGTCTATGTGGACTATTGGGCGCGATCAGCCTGTTATCCCCGGAGTAGCTTTTATCCGTTGAGCTCTGGCCACATCATACTGTGCCAGAGGATCACTAACTCCTGCTTTCGCATCTGCGCGGGGTGTATCCCTTGCAGTTAAGCTGGCTTATGCGTTTGCACTTTCAGCCCGATTTCCATCCGGGCCAAGCCAACCTTTGAACGACTCCGTTACAATTTAGGAGTCAACCGCCCCAGTTAAACTACCCACCTGACACTGTCCCTTCTTTTCGAGGGTTAGAGTCAAAACTTCAACAGGGTGGTGTTACATTGTCGCCCGAAGGCTTCCACCTACACTATACAATTGAAATGTTGACCCAATATCAAGCTATAGTAAAGCTTCACGGGGTCTTTCCGTCTTGCTGCGCGTAACCGGCATCTTTACCGGCATTGTAATTTCACCGAGCCCTTCCCAGAGACAGTTTTCAGACCGTTATGCCATTCGTGCGGGTCGGAACTTACCCGACAAGGAATTTCGCTACCATAGAACGGTTATAGTTACCGCTGCCGTTCACTAGGGCTTAAGTTCAAAGCTCACCCCGGATAAATCCGAAGATCACCTCTCCCCGTAACCTACTAGCACTGGGCAGGCATCAGCCCATATACATCCCCATAAAGGGTTCGCATAGACCTAAGTTTTTGGTAAACAGTCGCCTGAAAGTCGTTGGTTGCAGCCTCTCTTTCGAGTAGGCAGGGCATATCCCTAAGTTACGCCCGTTTTTTTGCCGAGTTCCTTTGGGAAAGTTAGCTCGATCACCTTGGTGTTCTCCACCCGTCTACCTGAGTCGGTTTGCGGTACGGGTGCTATAAGTAGTGGATAGCGACTTTTCTTGTCCAAACTTCAACCAGTGCTCGCAACCATACGCTCACACTGACATCCGTTCGGCGTCATCGCTATATAATCTTATAACAGTGCCGGAATATCAACCGGCTGTCCATCGCATTACGCTTAGGCCCGACTAACCCCCCGCCGATTATCGTTGCGGGGGAAACCTCAGACATTTGGTGGGCAGGTTTCTCGCCTGCCTAATTCGTTACTCATACCTACATTCGCACTTCTTAATCGTCCAGCAAACCTCACGGTTTACCTTCACCCAATTAAGAACGCTCCCCTACCACTCCTGTGTAAACACAGAAATCCGCATCTTCGGTGGAAACTTTGAGCCCCGTTAAATTTTCGGCGCAATTATCCTTGACTAGTGAGCTGTTACGCTTTCTTTAAAGGATGGCTGCTTCTAAGCCAACCTCCTAGTTGTCTAAGGATGATCACATCCTTTTCCACTTAAGTTTCACTTTGGGACCTTAGATGGCGGTCTGGACTGTTTTCCTCTCGACCATAGAGCTTAGCCCCTACAGTCTGACTGATTTATCCTTTGACCTGAAGAATTTGGAGTTTGATTGGATTCCCGGCTTGCGCCGGAAGATCCATCCAGAGCTCTACCGCTTCAGATGTAATAAACCGCTATACCTAAATATATTTCGGGGAGAACCAGCTATTTCCGGGTTCGATTAGTATTTTACCACTATCCACAAGTCATCGCATAGTTTTGCAACGCTATAGCGTTCGGTCCTCCTCCCACCTTTCGGTGGGACTCAACCTGCTCATGGATAGATCACCCGGTTTCGGGTTTAGTGACAATGACAAACGCGCTATTAACACTCGGTTTCCCTACGGCTTCGTCCCTCACGGAACTTAACCAAGCCACTGCCAGCTAACTCGTAGGTTCATTCTACAAAAGGCACGCCGTCACCCTTGCGGGCTCCGACTTCTTGTAAGCACATGGTTTCAGGTACTATTTCACTCCCCTGTTAGGGGTACTTTTCACCTTTCCCTCACGGTACTAGTTCACTATCGGTCATAGAAGATATTTAGCCTTGGGGGACGATCCCCCCGTCTTCCCACTAGTTTTCACGTGTCTAGTGGTACTTTCCTACAGGACCGAAGTCCAGTAAGAAGTGATAGGAGTTCAAATATAACTTTCGTCGACGGGACTTTTACCCTCTACGGTCGTCCTTTCCAGGATCGTTTGACTAGTATATATTTACTTGCTATCACCAGGCTGATCCCTTTTCGCTCGCCGCTACTAAGGGAATCACAGTTTTAACAGATAAATCTGTTAAAACTCTCAATTTTGTTGAGTATTGTTTTCTTTTCCTCTGGGTACTAAGATGTTTCAGTTCCCCAGGTGCCCGTCCAACACCTATCCCCCAGCGCGAAATGATTAATAACCAATTGTCTTGATCCCTATAAATTTAAATGGATCAGGTTGGCTCATTCGTACTGAAGGGATAGATGCTGGATATCTAGCTCTTCGCTAGATGGGTTTCCCCATTCGGAAATCCTCGGATCAAAGCTTGTTTGGCAGCTCCCCGAGGCGTATCGCACGCCTACTACGTCCTTCATCGGTCTTCTATGCCAAGGCATCCTCCATGTGCTCTTAACGAATTTTATTTTAGTTGGACAACAACCAAGATACTAAAATATTCAAACTTTTACAATTACGTCGGTGATGATCGTAATTGTAATTCAAAAATCATGTAATTACAGGTCTACGAAACCTATAATTACAAATATATTTAACAATTTCTACTATTCTTTTGTTAAAGAACAAGGAATAAAAATAATATTTTTACATCTCTGTTCTTTAATCTGTGAGGTACAAAAAAGCCGCTTTTGGCGGACTAAACAAAATCGCAAATCAAAATTGCTACTTTGTATTAGTCGACTCCCCCTTTCACTTGGTTTAAAACAACCATCCTTGGAGCCTTTCTTTATCTAAAAAGATAATACCAAAACACTGTTTCTTTGTCAATAGCAATGTTTTCTTTTATCTTTTCTTAAGGTAAAATAAGTATATCAAACAATTAATAATCTTGCAAGGGTTTAAGGAGAAAAAATATTAAACTCTCGAAGAAAATGAGGAGGAAAACTTGGAAGAAATTTTAAAACCACTAATTGATGCTCTCGGCCCAACACTAGGATACGTATCAGAAAACGGAATGGTAAAACCAGAATATAATAATCTCGTAGTAATGTACACTTTTATTTTCTTGGGATTTACGGTCCTTTTTGTTTATCTGTATTCAGCCATAACTTTACAAAAAATTGCCAAAAATCTTAATAATCGATCGAGCTGGCTCGCCTGGATCCCATATGCCAACTTTTTCCTCCTTTGGCAACTTTCTGAAACTAAAAATTGGACTCTTGTTGTTTTTCTAATCACCATATTTCTCGGGTACGTCACACCCTTACTTTTTGTTTCAACAGCTATTGGTATTTAC
>Ga0194054_10000826_pt1 | contig 15348 bp, 10 predicted proteins | sample SepL2210m_MetaG_FD_163628 | JGI IMG/M metagenome (GOLD analysis project Ga0194054, IMG submission 163628) | Anoxic zone freshwater microbial communities from boreal shield lake in IISD Experimental Lakes Area, Ontario, Canada - Sep2016-L227-10m | ecosystem: Environmental > Aquatic > Freshwater... | reverse complement strand
GTTGGAGGTTGCTAAGCACCAAACTGCTGGAAGTCGCTCCGGTGATCGATACACCGTTGGCGGACCACTGGTAACACAAGGGCGGGCTGCCCGCCGCCACGACTTTGAAGGTCAGGTTGCTGCCACTCGTGCCGATCTGGTCACGCGGCGCAGATGTGATCGTGGGGGGCGTATCTTGAGGGATGTAAGCGGAGCGAGTAAGCGTGAACTTGCCGCTGCCCGAGGCGCTGGTAAAGGTGCCGGCGATGGTGGCTTTGATCCCGGTGTTGGTGAGGGCACCGCTGTATTCTGTTCCGCTCATGCTCGAGGAGGTAAAGCGACCGCCGTCATCGAGCTGGCCCGACCCGCCATCGTCCGGTTGTCCACTCGAATCGGAATGGCAATAGTAGAGCTGGCCATCGGCGGACAAAATCGCCGAGAGCTTCCCAGTTCCGCCCGCGCCCGACGAGGTTCCGGCATAATAACCGCCGGCGCTCTGGAAAGCGCCCACTGCGGGGGAAATATCGCCCAGCATGTCTTCCCACCATAAATAATCGATTGCGTCAAAAGTGGTTCCATGAACCGAGCCGTCTTTTTGTATCGCTACCACAACCACGACTCCGTTTGTGTAAAACTGCCAATTGCCGCTCTTGCTGGCCGGGAATTTTACGGTATAGCTGCCCGTTCCCAGGTTGGTGCCGTAGGCCACCAGGGTGGCCTCCTGACTTATGTTGACAAAAAGGGCAAAACCGCCGTCGGGCACGAAATTGGCTGGGTAGGAATTGTAATCGTAATAGCCCAATTGACCGATATAGATGCCAGCGTAGGGAATGGGAGCCAGCTCCTTTCTAAGAAGCGCCTCCGTGAAATAGGCCGGCTCATCCAAAAGTGTGCCGCCGAAGGTATAATCCGGCAACGAGTTCGAGACGTAGCGATTGGCGCTGAACTGCGGCAACAGGCTGCGCAATGACTTGGACCCGGCGAAGTAGGCCCCGCCATAGACGCGGCCCGGGTTGTTGGAGACAACCATCACCGGATGGTCCAGCGACGCCAGCGCGTTGGTCAGGGCGTCACGGAAAATGGCTTCTTTCGCCTCCTCCTCCGGCAACAGCTCAAAGAGGCCCACGCCAGGCTGACGATCGTTGCGAATGAAATCTGAGGCCGCCAGGTAGCTCAGGATCGCATTGGTCAATTCGGCCTTCGAGGCATCGAGATCGCTCTTGCTTATCAGGGCGAACAAACTGGGATAGTCGGCCAGCACCTTCTGAACAGTGAGTTGACTGGGCTTGGCGTTCCCAAGAGTCTGCAAATGAGTAATCACCACACTTAAATTGTGCGCGTTCAGCGTATGACCCGCAAACTCCGCCGCATGGAGCCCGACTCGCATGAGTTCGATGTCCCCCCAATCCAGCGTAACCGGCTGCACGCGCGTTTCGTCGGTCGTTAGACTCAGCGTGAAGGCTCGGTTCGTGATGCGGTTCAGGTTCGTCAACGAAGCCCGGATGGCGGGCAGGAGGTTTGTGTTGCATAAAGCGATTGCCTCCGCCGAATTGAGATTGGCCGGCAGCACCACCTGCCCGCTGTTGTTGGTTTGGAAATGGGCCGTCCAATTGAAAACATCTCGTCCGTGAGCCGACACCCCCAAACGATTGAGGGCGTTGCTGGCTCCCGCTTGTTGCGGCAGCAAGGCGAGCCGCGTGGCCGCGACCAATACATTGGCCGCCTCATGGTTTGGCGATAACCCCACTGCCGCATTAAAATCCGCGTAGGCGGCCGGCAGGTTGGCGTAGGCGGCCGCATCATCGTTGGTAGCCAGCAAGGCACGGCCGGCGGCTACCAGGTTATCGGCGGTTTGGCCCGGCAGGTGCGAAGCAGCCGCCAGCAGTGCGATCGTCAACAGACTTTGTATCTTCTTCATAGTTCCTCTTATTGGTTTATAGTTAGCTTTTTAGATGGTTCTGAAATCAGGCTGCGCGTAAACAAATCCCATTGCTGGACGCCGCCCGGGCTTTCCCAGACGACCCGTCCGGTCAGCCCATTGAGCAGAAGCCTGGCTCTGGAAACGTGCAACGCTCCGGCATCGGTTCGAAGCGTGACATTTTCAAGCAGGCACGACTCTCCGTCCGTCCGGGTGGGCGGGTGGAGTTGTCCGGCCTGCAGTCGAGGCTGGACGTCTTGAGGGAATCGCACGCTGACATCGCGCCACTCCAGGCTGGTGCCGGGCCGGGCTAAAGGCGCTGGATTGACGCGGAAGCCGGCCGGCCAGTTTGTATTCGGCATGGATTCGGTGAACTCCAAGCGGACGCCTTGCACAACCAACACCGGCAGCAACTTGACGCGGAAGAAACCCAGCCGCCGGTTTTCGGTGAAGATTCTGCCAACCTTTAGAAGCGCAACCATCGACGATGAGTCGCCGGTGTAAATCCCGACCGTCACGTTCCTAGCTTCGGAAGTCCGGACTGCCGCCGCCCGGCTGCTCGACAGCGGCATCAGTGCCACCACCGCGCAGCAAAGTGCTGCTGCCCAGCGCCCGCAGCAGGCTGCAACATCCCAATTAGCCGCTCTGCATTTCATTGAGCGTGGTCACTATCACAGGTTGCTTTTTGCGACACAAGACATTTATTTTCCGTATTTAGCTGATGGACCGCAGACTCCGTTCCGTGTCAGAAAGGCGCTGGCAGGAAATCGCGAGGCTATCGAGACCCTGTCCAAGTGCCGAGACGAACCGCTCACGCGCGCGGATGCGCATCGTCGTAGGCCCGTTTGAGTCGTTCCATGGTCAGGTGGGTGTAAACTTGCGTCGTAACCAAATGGGCGTGACCGAGGAGTTCCTGCACGCTGCGCAAATCCGCCCCGGCGTCCAGCAGGTGGGTCGCGTAGCTGTGCCGCAGCTTGTGCGGTGTCGTATGCGGATCCAGCCCGGCAATCGCGAGGTACTTTTTCAAGCGCATTTGCAGGTTCCGGGGGCTGGCCGGAGTGAACATTCTTGCGTTCGAGAAGAAAACCGGGCCCTCGCCGGTCGGCGGTTGCGGCAGCGAGTTCCAGTAGGTCTGGATTGCGGCCAGCGCCGGATTGCCAATCGGAATGAGGCGTTCTTTTTTCCCTTTGCCGCGCACGCGCACCAGGCGCTCGTTCCAATCAAGGTCTGTCGTCACCAATCCGCAAAGCTCGCTAATGCGCAGACCGCAAGAGTAAATCGTCTCCAGAATGGCCACATCGCGACGGCTAAGCATGGCGGCGTCCGGCCGGACTGGATTTTCGGCGTCCGATGCGGGCAAAAGCTTGAGCGGCGCTGCCAGCAGGTCGGTCATCTGCGGCGGCGTCAGGAATTTTGGCAGGCGTTTGGCGAGCTTTGGCAACGCGAGGTTTTTGATCGGCGAACTGGCCAACGCGCCATGACGAACGAGGAATTTGTAAAAGGTTCGCAAGGCACTAAAGCGAAGTTGAATCGCTGCCCGGCCCAGATCGTGCCGGCCCAGGAAGCGGAGGTAGCTGCGAAAATCATCCCGCTGCAGCGTCTCCCAAACTGGCGGCTGCTGCCGCTCCTTCTGGTGCCAGCGCTGAAATTCGAGCATGGCCTGCCGATAATTGCGCTGCGTGTAGGGCGACGCGCCTCGGTCGGTGGCCAAGTGCTGGAGGAATTTAGTAATCCACTTGTCTTCTGGCGTCGTCTGAGCTTGGGTTGACTCGGATATTTCAGCCGGCATGGCTCTGGCTGGCCTCGGCGCCACGTTCCGGAAAATCGAAGGTGACCTTGCCGGAGTCGTTCATCACCAGGTAGGCCGAGAAGGCTCGGCCGGTCTTGCTGGAAATGAATTTGAGGAGCAGATCGGTCTTGCTTTCGGCCAGCAGTTTGGCCGCCTGCGCCCGGGCGATGGGCTGCTGCAAAATCGCCTTGTTGATCTTGAACTTGCAGGGGCGAGTGTCTGACTGGGACTTTTCACAAATGTAACCGTCCTCAACTTCAAACACCCGCTTGCGGCACTTCGGACATTTGCCTACCGCCTTCTGATCGGAGAAATCAATCTTAGGCGCAGGCTCTTTTGGTTCCTCCGTTTTCGCGCTTGCAGCCTTCGTTTTCTTTTCGCGCGGCTCGAATTCGAAACTGACATCCCCATCTTTGGCCACGAGGAAGGCTTTGAATGGGCGGCCCTTTTTCGAGATGAATCTCTGCAGCAAATCGGTCTTGCCCGTGGCCAGCAGCTTTTGCATCTGGGCGCGCTCGACCGGTTGCTGCAAAATGACCTTGCCGGATCGGAACGAGCAGGTGCGGGCGTTGCCGGTGCCCTTCTCGCAGACATAATGCATTGCTGTTTCAAAAACGCGGCTGCCGCACTGCGGACATTTGCCCACCGGCTCTTGTCCGGTGAAATCGACTTCTGCAACGACGCCATTGGCATCGGGTTTGTCCTGGCCGAAATCGAACTCGAACTTCAGTTCTGACGTGAGCTTGATGACTGCAGCGAACGGCTTGCCCGCCCGGCTGCGGAACCCTTGCAGCGGTCCGACCTGGCGTTTGGAAATGATCTCTTCGACCTCGGGAATTTCGAGCTGCCGTCCCGCCACGATCTTCCACAGGCTGAAGTCGCACTTCTGACACTGAAACTTCTTATAGTTCTCGAGTATCTCGCCGCCGCACTTGGGGCACGGAACCTTCAGTGCGCCAAAATCGCCCGGCACAGTATCGCTTTCGTGGCGCTTCGCCTTCGCCACGATCTGCCGGGTCATATTGGCGATTTCTTCCATAAAATCAGGGCGTTTCATCTGCCCGCGCGCCATGCTGCGCAACTTGAATTCCCAATTGCCGGTCAGCTCGGGCGAAGCAAGCTCGGGGATTTCCAATCCGCGCAAAAGCGTAATCAGCGAAAACGCTTTGGCCGTCGGTTGCAGTTCACGCGCCTGCCGCAGGACGTACTTTTCGTAAATCAAACCCTCAATGACTTGGGCGCGCGTCGCGGGGGTGCCCAGTCCCTTCTCCCGCATCGCTTCCCGCAGTTCTTCGTCCTCGACCAGTTTGCCGGCGCCTTCCATCGCGCTGAGCAGTGTGGCTTCCGTGAAGCGCGGCGGCGGCTTGGTCTGGTTGGCAATCACCTCGACATTGATGGTCTTGACCGTTTCGCTCGGTTGCACCGGCGTGAGTGTCGGGGTGTCATCGGTCTGAGCTTCCTTGCCGTAAACCGCCAGCCAACCCGCGTTCACCAGCACCTTGCCTTCGGACTTGAACGGCTCACCCTCCACACGCGTGATGCGCGTGGTCACCAGAAACTCCGCCGCGGGATAAAACACCGCCAGGAACCGCTTGGCAACCATGTCGTAAAGTTTGGCCTCCATCTCGTTCATATGTCTTGGGGCCAGCGAGGTCGGGATGATCGCAAAGTGGTCCGAGACCTTGGCGTTGTTGAAAATCCGCTTGTTCGGTCTCACCCAGCCGCTCTTGAGAATCTGGTCGGCAAAGGTTCCGTAATTGGTTCCGACCAACATGCCGAGTGTCTGCTTGACCGTGTCGAGATAATCTTCCGGCAGCGCCCGCGAGTCGGTGCGCGGATAGGTCAGCACCTTGTGCCTCTCGTACAACGCCTGGGCCAGCGACAAGGTCGTCTTGGCGGAAAATCCAAATCGTCCGTTCGCCTCCCGCTGCAAGCTGGTCAGATCATACAGCAACGGTGAAAGTTGCGTCGTCGGCTTGCTTTCTTCGGTGACGATCCCGGGCTTGCCAAGGCACTTGGCGCGGATGGCGTCGGCCGGTTTGACATCCCAGACGCGCTCAGGTTTCAGCTCGTTCTCGCCGTCCTTCTTGACAAACTTCTCGTCGAACCAGCGTCCGGCGTATTCACCCGCTTTGACCCCAAACGTGCCGTGGATTTCCCAATAGTCCTTGGACACGAATTTCTTGATGTGCTCCTCCCGCTCGACAAGGATTGCTAGCGTAGGCGTTTGCACCCGGCCCACCGTGGTGAGATGGAAACCGCCGCTCTTTGAATTGAACGCCGTCATCGCTCGCGTCCCGTTGATGCCTACCAGCCAATCGGACTCCGAACGGCAAACCGCGGCGGCGGCCAGCGGCAGCATCGAAGCATCGTCACGCAGATGCGCGAACCCATCGCGGATGGCCGCAGGCGTCATCGACTGCAGCCAGAGCCGTTTGATCGGTTTCGCGGCCTTCGAGTATTGCACGATGTAGCGGAAAATCAGTTCCCCCTCGCGGCCGGCGTCGCAGGCATTAACCAGCGCGCCCACGTCTGGCCGTTTGATGAGCTTGAGCAGCACCTTCAGCCGCGCCTCGTTTCGCTCGATGGGCAGGAGATCGAAATACGGCGGAATGATCGGCAAATGGGTAAACGTCCACTTGCCGCGTTTGACCTCAAACTGGTCAGGCACGCACAACTGGAGCAAGTGGCCTACCGCCGACGACAGCACGAACGCGTCGCTTTCGTAGTATTCACCCTGTTTCGTAAAACCGCCCAATGCCTTGGCGATGTCGCTGGCAACGGACGGCTTCTCGGCAATGATCAATGCCTTGTCCATATTAAGTCTATTGACACTAAAACCCTGACCGCGGATCGAGCAATATCCGCGCAAGTCGTTGGAAAGTGGCCCAGAGTGGTCTCTATGTCAAAGGATTCGTTTTGACAAAACACCCTTCTCACGGCTCATTCCTCAAGCAGACACTCAATTATGCGCACTTTTTTGGCCTTGGTTTTCGGCGCGGCACTGCTTGCCGCAGTGGCCGGCGCGGAATCACCGCGCTTTGTTATCGATGACGACGAATACGCCGATAAAGTCACCGACGCCAGCGCCAAACTGCTGAGGGATGGCAAACTCAAACCGGTGGCCGCCTTGCGCAGCCAGGTCCAAATGAAGAGTTTCCCCTTCCCCGTCAAGTTGGCCCCGCTTGCCCACCGTCCGCTTGCCGCGCCCGAGTTGTACGACCACTTGCGAGAGAGCACGCTGGCGGTTGGCAGCTACTACAAATGCCCGGATTGCAGCAACTGGCACTTCAACGGCGCCGCCGGTTTTGTCGTGGGCGAGGGCGGCGTCGTCTGCACCTGTTGTCATGTCGTGCAGGCCGAGGACGAAGGGGTTAAAGAAAGCTACTTGATCGCAGCCGACGCGGCCGGCCGGGTATTTCCGGTGCAATCGGTGTTGGCCGCCGACACCGACTCCGACACGTGCCTGGTGCAAATCGACGGCCCTGGCCTCAAGCCGCTTCCACTGCGTTCCGGTGTCCGCACCGGTGAACGGGTGTACTGCCTGAGCCATCCGGGCGGCTACTATTACACGTTCACACAGGGCATGGTGTCGCGCTTGAACCGCCGACGCAACGATGTGATCGACGAGCATGGCCACACTAACGGTCTGTTGACCCGCCCCGTCCTGCTGCTCAATGTCACCACCGAATTCGCTCCAGGCTCCAGCGGCGCCCCCATCACCGACGATGCCGGCAACGTCGTCGGCCAGGTCGCCAGTATCGCCGACGCCGGTGAACCCGGCATCGGCGATACCAATGCGCCTCCTTCTCCCAGCGTGCCCGTCCGCTTCTGCATCGCGACCGAGGAAATCCTCCGCCTGACCAAGGCGCGCGCGGGGGCCACCAATGAGGCGGCCGCCTCAAAGGCTCCCGCCGCCAAGCCGAAGCAGCGTGCAGCGCATTGAATCGTGCGCATCTTAGCATCACCACCAGAGCATGGCCCCAGGTGCTGGCTTCGAGTCGAACATGCACCGGCCGCATTTCCAACCCCACCGTTTTACACGTGCGAAAATTCTGTTCGACCAGCGCCAGATCCTTGACCTGGGTTTTGGGCTTCTGTTCCAGACGCGTGTTTTTTGTCTGTAACGATGCGCTAGCTTTTTCGCCCCGATTCCTCCAGTCGCCCCAGCAATCGGAGCAGGCCGTCGAGAATGGTCAGCGGATGGGGCGGACAGCCGGGAATGAATAAGTCCACGGGCAGCAATGCGGCAACGCCATTGTGGACCTGGGGGTGGCCGACAAACGGTCCGCCAGCGATCGCACAAGCCCCACCGCGATGACAATCTTTGGCTCGGGCACGGCAGCATAGGTTTTCTTGAGTGCCAGTTCCATGTTCTTCGAGACGGGGCCGGTGATGAGCAGCCCATCGGCATGGCGGGGCGAGGCGACGAACTGGATGCCGAACCGGCCGAGATCCCAGCCGATGGTGCCGAGCACGTTCGTGTCCGCCTCGCAGGCGGCGCAGCCGCCGGCGCTCACCTGCCGCAACTTCAGCGAGCGCCCGAAAAGCCGGCGCAACTCTTCGCCCAGCGCCGCTGCCAGGCGCAACTGTTCCTTGCCAGCATCACCCAGCTTAAGATCCTCGCGGCGGCGCACCGCCATGCGATGGTCGCCGGTTTGCGTGATGGCCCCGGCGGAACACACCTTGACGCACTCGGCGCAGAAGATACAGCGGCCCAGATCAAGCGCGACGGGCTGCCTCGGCGGCCGCGTCATCGCCTCGGTGGGACAGACGGCCACGCACGCACTGCAGCCGGCCTGGCATTTCGCAGCTTCCACCCGCAACGCGCCGCCGTGGCCGTCGGGCAGCGCGGGGGCCGGGCCGGCGGGATAAGCCATCGTTTCGCAACCGCGCTTCAAACGATTCAGCAGAGTGTCGTGAACGAACATAGGGTGTCGGGTGGCGCTACAGGTCGAAGCCGCAGTAGCTCAGGTTAAAACTCTTGTTGCACACCGGGAAGTCCGAGATGGCCTGCCCACGCAAGGCGAGCGCCAGCCCGGTCCAGTTGTGGAAGGACGGGTCGGTGATCTTGTAGCGTCGCAACCGGCCGTCCGTGCCGGTCAGCGCCACGTGGCAGACTTCACCGCGCCAGCCTTCCACGAGCGCCACCGCGAGCGTGTTCGGGGCCAGCGCAGGCAGGGACGACAGCGTTTTACCATCGGGCGCCGCGTCCAACTGCTCCCGCAGAAATTCGCCGGAGCGTTGGATTTCAAGCCAGCGCACCCGGGCGCGGGCAAAGACATCGCCGTCCGGCCAGACCGACACGGGCACCTGGGCAAAGCGGAACCAGCCGGACGGGTGATCGAAGCGCACGTCCCGCACCAGTCCGCACGCGCGCGCCGCAGGGCCGACCAAGCCAACTTCGGCCGCTTGTTTGGCGTGCAGGTGGCCCGTGTGCTCAAAGCGCGTCCGTACGGACGCCGCATCCCACAGCCAGACCGCCGCTTGTTGCACTTCTGCCAGCGCTGTTTCGAGCCGCTCGCGCAGCCTGCCAAGACGATCTGGGTCCCCATCCCGCGGGCAGCCGCCGGGCCGCACCAGGCCGCGCCCAAAGCGGTTGCCGCAAAGCATCGCAGTGAGATTGAGAAAATCACCGCGAATCTTGCCGCAGGCCGAAGAGGTCGGCAGAAACGCCACGTCGCCGGCCAGCGCGCCAAGGTCGCCGGTGTGGTTGGCGAGTCGTTCCAGTTCCAGCGCGATGGCCCGGAGCCATTGGGCGCGCAACGGCGCTTCGGTCCCGGCCAGAGCTTCGAGGGCGCTCGCATAAGCCGTGGCATGGGCGATGGTCGTGTCGCCCGCCACGGTTTCCATCTGATAAACCGTGGCGCGATGCGGGCCGCCTGCGAGGGCTTCCTCGATGCCCCGATGCTGAAAGCCCAGCGCGATTTCGAGATGCAGCACTTCTTCGCCCGCGCACTGAAAACGGAAGTGCCCCGGCTCGATAATGCCCGCATGTACCGGCCCAACGGCCACCTCGTGGATCTCTCGGCCATCCACGCGGAAGAATTCTCCCACGGCGGGACCGGCCCCGTGGTCTTTGCGCACCGCCTTCAGCCACGGATGGTTCTCGGGAACAGCGCCGTGCTGTTCCCAGATTTCGCGCTCGAACAGGTGCGCCTGGGAATGCGTGGCGGTCAGCGATGGAAAGTTCCCGGAGAACGGTTGGCTGCGGGCGACGGCCAGCGTGTTGCCGGCGTCGAAGGCCAGCACGGCGACCAACCGCAACGCCCCGCCCTCCGGCACGCCGAAAAGGCTGCTCAGACGTTCGCCTCGATCCAACTCGGTGCCGACATTGCGGAGAAACTCAAGCAACGGCCACTCGGGCACGTCGGCCCACGGAAGGGCGTTACTGTTGGTCAGCAGGGCGAAAGGGGTGGTTCGGTTCATGGCTTCGGAGAAAGTTGGCTGACCGCCGCCGTCCACGCCTCGCGCAGCACTTCCGGGGTGGCCAGGCCCAGCCACAGTGACAGCAGCAGCAACACCACCGGTGGCACAATCACGGCAAGGGTCTCCCGGAACCGATGGGCCATCGCGCGCGCGGCATTGCGCGGCCGGCCATACACGATGGCAAACACCACTCGGGTCAGACCGAAAAACGCCAGCAGCAGACAGACCAGAAAGAAAGCCGCCGCCCACCCGTGCCCGGTGGCAAAGGCGCTCTTCACAATGAGCAGTTCGCTGAAAAACGGGCCGAAAGGCGGACAAGCCGTCACGGCGAATAGCCCCGCCACAAACAACGCCGCCGAACGCGGGGCGAGGACCGACATGCCGCTGACTTCGTCAATGGTTCGCCCGCCGGCAGCGCGGCGGATGTTGCCTGCGCTCAGGAAAAGCGCGCCTTTGGTCATGCTGTTGTTCCAGACGTGGAAGAACGCCGCCCACAGGCCGACACCACCCAGCGCTGCGCCGAAGCTGAGAATACCCATGTGCTCGACGCTCGAATAGGCCAGCATCCGCTTGAAGTCGCGCGCGGAAAGCAGGAACAGCGCGGCCACAAGGGTCGAAAACAACCCGATGACCAGCAGCGTCCGGCTGGCAACCACGCCGGCGCCCGCGGCATCCACCACCGCGCGCACGCGTAGCACGGCCGTAAAGGCCACCGTGGTCACGCCGCCCGCCAGCATCGCACCAACAATTCCGGGCGCTTCGCCGTACGCATCCGGTTTCCAGGTATGCATCGGCGCCAGGCCCATCTTGGTGCCGTAGCCGACCAAGAGCAAAACCCAGGCGATCAACACCCACGGGCGAGACAGGCCGGCGCCTTGGGCCATCAACGCCGTAAACGTCAGATCTCCCGCCCCGCCGCCGTGCAGCGAGGCGTAACCCAGGCAGAACGACCCCAGCAGGGAGAGCGCAATGCCGGTGCCACCGACCAGCAGATACTTCCAGGTGGCCTCAAAGGCGCGCGGGGTATTGTTGAAATGCAGCAGCGGCACGGAGCACAAAGTTACCGCTTCGGTCGCAATCCACAGCACGCCAAGATGCCGTGCCATGTGGGCCGCGCTCATAAGGCCCAACGCCGCAAGGAAACTCGCCACGAAAACGCGGTTCGGACGCTCGGCGCGCAATCGTAAATACGGCACGCCGTAGAACGCGCAGCCCAGGAACAACAGTGACACCGCCGGCAACATCGCCCGGGCCAGTGGGTCGTAACCGAGCCACGGATGGAATGGAGCAGCAGGCGGACGCAGCAGCAGCCCAAACGCCAGGAGCACATGCGCGACCCCCGCCACCGGCAAGAACCACGGACGCGTGCGGTCGTTCGGCCAGAGGGCCGACATGGCCGCTGCCACCAGCGGCACGATGATTAAAAGCAGTTCATTCATTCTCGGAGCACAGTCAGTTTCCGCGTGTCGAGCGAATCGAACGCCCGTTGAATGCGGTCCATGATGATGCCGGTCACAAACACAGCCACCGTCAGGTCCAGGAGGATGCCGCCCTCGACCATCAAAGGGGTCGAATGAATCAGCAGCAGACCGAAAAGATAAATGCCGTTTTCCAGGATCAGGTAGCCGCACACCTGCGAAATGGCCTTGGAACGTCCAATCAGCAACAGCAGGCCCGTGAGTACGGACGCCAATGAGCCGGCCACCAACAGGGACTCGCCATGCTCCGGCAGCAAGGGCAGCCGGCGAGCCAGCACCACGGCGCCGATCATACCCGCCGCGCCGAGCAGCAACGATGGCAGGAAGCCGATCAGTGGGTTTAGATCGCGGTCGATGTTGGCCGTGCGCATCGCCCGGCGCAGCAGCGCGGGGATCACGATGCCTTTCATGATTACCGTCGCGACGGCAATCACCAGCACCATCACGCGCCATTCGTTTTCTATCAGCAGCGGCATGATGCCCAGCACCATGCCTTGCAGCGCCGCAACGCGGATCAGTGCCGGCAGCCGACTGGTGCCCAGCGCGACGAGGTTCAAGCCCATCGCCAGTCCAATCAGCAGATTCAGCAGGTCATTCACGCCGTCCCTCCCTTCCAGGCCACCAGCAAAGCGAACACACAGAACAGAAACGCTGTGGTCAGCAGCAGCGGCACCCGGCGGAAGGCAGCCCGGGCCGTCAACGATTCCACGAGCCCGACCGCCACAGTCACTACCAGCACGCCCACGATCAGCGCCGCCACCGCCGCGCTCTCCGGCAGCTTCCCGACTGGGACCATCGCCTGGACCAGCAGGACGGAGAACAGCAGCAGCTTCATCGACGCCCCGTGCAGCACCGCCGCAAACGGTGGCCCGCTGTGGTCCAGCACCATCACCTCGTGAATCATGGTTAGTTCGAGGTGCGTGTTCGGGTCGTCGAACGGCACCCGGCAGTTCTCCGCCAGCAACACCGTGAACAGCCCGACCGCCAGCAGCGCCGCCCCGGTTCCGGCCGCGGGGACAAGCATGTCGCTCAGCACCAGGCTCCCGCTTTGCATGCTCAAGGTGAGCACCGCCGTGATCACCGCCGCCTCCGCCAGCACGGCGTAGCTCACTTCCCGCGCCGCCCCCATCCCTTCAAAGGCCGAACCGGTTTCCAGCGCCGCCCACGCAGTGCAGAACCGGGCCAGCGCCAGCAGGTAAACCAGTAATATGACGTCGCCCCGAAAACTCAGCGACGTGCCCAACGGTCCCAAGGGCAGCAGCAGCGCTGCCGCCAGCACCGCCACCCAGGCAACCGCCGGCCCGGCGATAAACCCCGGCGAGGCGAGCGTGCTTAAGACGACGCCTTTACGCCACAAGCGCGCCAGGTCGTAGTAGAGTTGCAGCACTGGGGGGCCTCGTCGCCCGGCCACCCAGGCCTTTACCCTGTTGATAATGCCCGGCAGCAGCGGCGCCAACAACAGCCACACTGCGAGTCGAGCGAGAAATTCAAGGATTGAGCTCATCACATGTTATCAAAAATAACCAGCGCTCCTATGGCCGCCAATCCGGCCACCAGATATAGAATGTAATCCGGCAAGTGCCCCTGCTGGCGCTGCCTCACCCAGGCCGAGGCGGCCATCACCGCATCGTTCAAGGGACCGATCACCCGCTCAAGCACGGTTTCCGGAATGCGCTCCACATGATCGGCGCGGCGCGGAAACGGTCCGCGTGGCCAACGCAACCGACGCTGCGGTTGCAGCACCCAGGCAAACCAGCCAACCGCCAGCGCGGAAAATGAGCCGCCAGTGTATTGCATGCGGGCCGTCGGGGCCGCGTAACCGCAATCCCAGGTGACCGCCCGACGCAGACCGTTCGCCCGCGCACGGAGCCACAACGCAACCGCCGCTGCGGCTACCAGAAATGCCAGCGCGGCTTGCACACCGCCCAGCGTGGCCAGTGGAGCCGGCGGTTGCCCCCCGCGCCATGCAGGATTCCACGCCGCCAGTGGCTGCTGGATGAAAGGCCAGACGACCACGGGCGCCAGCGCGATAAAAGTGCAGGCCGCTGCCAGACCCAGCATCGGAACACGCATCCACCAGCCACATTCATGAGCGTGCGCCGTGGTCTGAGTGCGGCCCGCGCCGAGAAACACCACCGCCGCTGCCTTTACAAACGCCGCCAGCGCGAGCGCCCCGGTCACGCCCAGCGCAATCGTGGCTGGTACGATGACGACAGCGACTTGCGCATGGCTCGCCGCCGCATCAAACAATCCCAGGTAAACCAGCCATTCGCTTACAAATCCGTTCAGCGGCGGCAGTGCTGAAATCGCCACGGAACCGAAGGCGAACAGGCCCGCTGTCCACGGCATGCTGCGCCACAGCCCGCCCATCCGGCTCATTTCCCGCGTGCCGGTGGCGTGCAGCACCGAGCCTGCCCCGAAGAAGAGCAGGGATTTGAATAGGCCGTGATTCCACACGTGCAACATCGCCCCCGCCATCGCTACGCGGCCCCAGGCTGTGTTGCCGTTGGCCGCGCCCAGCAGCCCGACGCCCAGGCCGATCAGGATGACCCCCATGTTCTCCACCGAGCAATAGGCAAGCAGCCGCTTAAGGTCGTTTTGCGCCAGCGCGAACGCCGCACCCAGCACCGCGCTGGCCGCACCCAGCGTCAGCACCACCCAACCCGCGCCCGCCGGGACTGGCAGCCAGCCGCTGAAGCGGACCAGGCCGTAAAGCCCCATCTTGATCGCCACCCCCGACATGATTGCCGAGACATGGCTCGGAGCATTCGCGTGGGCTGACGGCAGCCAGATGTGCAGCGGAAACATGCCGGCCTTCACGCCGAACCCGAACAAGGCCACCCAGAACAACGGAGCCAGTTCGGGATGGTCCCGCATGGGACCGAGTTCCCAGCTTCCCGTGCGCGCTGCCAGCAGGGAGAAGAAAGCGAACAGCCCGAGCGTTCCGGCGTGCGACGCCGCCAGGTAAAGCCAGCCCGCCGCTCGCGTCTGGGGCCGTTCCCGTTCGAGGGTGATCAGGAAATACGCCGACAGGGCGAATGCCTCCCACGCCATGAGGAAATGGAGTCCATTGGCGCACAGCAGGACCAGGCCCATAAAGAGGACCAGCACACTCCACCAACCCCGCCCGCGCCCGGCCGATTCCGGCCGCTCGCCATCCGGCCAATACTCGCGGGCATACACCGCCCCGGCGCCGCCCACGACCGCCACCAACGCAAGAAACCAGGCGCTAATTGCATCGAGCCGCAGATGCACGCGTTCGCTGCCCAACTCAAAGCCGCTCCGCCAATCCCATTCGGCGCTTCCGCCGAGCGTCCACAAAGCGGCCCCCAGAAAGGCCGCCGTGCCGGCCAGCGTCAGCCCGAGCCACAAGCGCGGGAGCCAAGCCCCGCTTAACGCAGCGGCCACCAACAACAGGATCGCAAACAAAATGAGCCGATCCATCGTCATGCTCGATCCTCACGCTTTGTCTCAGTGACGCCGGCCCCGTCAGCCGCCGCCAGCGCCAGGAAGATTTCTTCGTCCGGCGCGCTTCGTTCCACCAGGCCGCGAAGCGGTCCCTGCGTCACCGCCCGGCTGAGCCGGGCCAGCGTGTCCAGGTGCGCCCGTGGAGAAGGCGGGATGAAGAAGAACAGCCGCGTCACCGGCACGCCGTCAGGCGGAGGTTCCGTCAGCGCCAACGCCTCGCGCAAACAAAGCAGCGCAACCACGCCGGCATCACGGCCCAACGTCACCCGCGTGCTGAAGTGTGGCAG
>Ga0194054_10000825_pt1 | contig 15356 bp, 16 predicted proteins | sample SepL2210m_MetaG_FD_163628 | JGI IMG/M metagenome (GOLD analysis project Ga0194054, IMG submission 163628) | Anoxic zone freshwater microbial communities from boreal shield lake in IISD Experimental Lakes Area, Ontario, Canada - Sep2016-L227-10m | ecosystem: Environmental > Aquatic > Freshwater... | reverse complement strand
ATCCCCACCCCCTCGGCGATCAAGGTTCCCACCCCGGCTGTCAAAGCCTTCCTCGAGGCAAAGAACGGGCTCTTCCTGATTTGCGGGGCGACCGGAAGCGGCAAATCCACGACGATCGCCTCGATGGTGCTGCACCGTGCGCTCCGCCGCCGCGAGCATGTCATCTCGTTCGAGGATCCGATCGAGTTCATCTACCCCGACGGCCTGCCGTCGCTGATCTCGCAGCGCGAGATGGGCAGCGACGAGACGGACTTCTCGAAGGCCCTGCGGGCGGCTCTCCGCCAGGCCCCGGACGTCATCATCATCGGGGAGATCCGCGATGGCGAGACCGCCGAGATCGCGCTCCAGGCCTCAGAGACCGGCCACGTCGTGGTCGCCACCCTCCACACCTCGACCGCCTCCCAGACCGTCCAGCGCTTCCTGAAGCTCATCCCGTCCGATCGCTTGGAAAGCTCGCAGGAAACCCTCGCCGATTGCCTGCGCCTGGTCATGTGCCAGCGCCTCATGCTGGATGAGAGAAAATCCAAACGTTTCCCCATCCACGAGGTGCTCCTCCAATACGACGGCGTGGTGAACATCATCCGCCGGGGCGATTTCAAAAAGCTCGACCAGGAGCTCGAAACCGGCTGGAAAAAAGGGATGTATAACTTCGAGAAGAGCATCGCCATGCGATCGGAGGAGGGATTTTCAAGCTCCTCCGCACCGACCGGCGCAACGTTTTCCTGGGACGATGTCTCGGACTACCTCGAACGCCAGCAGGAAATCTCGCGATGAAGCCGGTCGACCTCAAATCCATCCTCAACTTTTCCGCGTTCCGATCCGAGCCGGACGATCCCTCGGCCGCGTGGAGAAAGCGGTTCCCCGCAGGAAAAACAGTTTTTTTCGGCATTGGGCGCGTGAAGCTCACTTGGCGTGGGATCAGCCGTTCGGGCAGGCCGGACGAGCAGGATGTCGCGCGCGTCGAACCCAAGGAGGGCCTGGCCCAGGCCTCCGAGCACATCAAAACGCTGACCGAACACGGCTGGTGCGCCGTCTCGCTCAACACGCGCTACGTCATCAGCCTCGAGACCAATCTCTCCCGCCGGACGGGCAGCGAGGACATGCTCCGAACCAACCCCCGGGCGGTCCTCGGAGGAAAATTCGAGCGCGGCAAGCGGTATGCGATCACCCATAATCCGGAAACCAATTCGAGCATCCTGCTCACGTTTGACGAGGATCAGACTCGGAAGACCGAGGCGCTTTTCAGCGAATCCGGATTCCGGGTCGGGCGGCTCTGCTGCGGCACCTACGTCCTCCTCCGCCATGCGTTGGCGGAAACAAACAAAACCAAGGGCTCCGAACAACCGGTGAGCACGTTCTATATCATCTGCTGCGAGGGGGCCGTCTGCGCGCTGGTGCAGGATCAGGACCGCTGGCTCGAACTGCGCTCGCGCACCGATGTTTACGACGACGATCCCACGGCCATCACCGACCTGCTTTCGCCCTTCCACTCGCGCCTGCCCCCGGGCGTCGGCATCACGCTGGCCTGCGACGAGCCTCTGCCGGGCCTCGGCGAGCGCCTCGCGGAATCCTTCCCAGGACGCGAGATCAACGACCTCACCGAGCCCGCTCTCCTCGCGTCGCTCATGATGAAAAATTAGCCCGTGCAAATCACCGACCGCCATATTGACGACTTCAAGAGTGACCGGAAGGATATCACCCCGCCGTTGCCGATGGTTTTGCGGCTCGTCCCGATCCTCTTCTATTGCTCGATCGCCGTCACCGTCATCCTTAGCTCGATTTTTTTCATCCAGTTCCGCCTGGCCATCCAAAAGCGGGACAGCCACAAAGCCCAGGCCGGCTCCCTGAACGCGCAGACGCAGGAATCCCGGAACCAGCGCGCCGCGCTGGAGGCGCAGATCAAGAAGGCGACCGACATCCAGAGCTGGGTGGAAAGCTCCCGGCCGCTCCAGCCGCTTGTCGTCGCAATCACCCGCAGCATGTCGCCCAAATCCTCGATCATGGATCTCGTTCTCTCCCGCTCGCCGGAGGATCCCTCGCAAATCCGGCTCGCCATCAAAATCGGAACCGATTCCACCATGCAGCTCGACCTCACGATGGAAAGAATCGCGGCGCTCGAATACCGGGCGTTCTCGCCGACCCGCGAGCTCGGACGCGGGGAGCTCGACTACAAGGCGACGCTCGTCAGAAATTTGCAGAAGCCCCCCGAGGAGAAAAAGGCGCCATGAACCACAAGCACATCGCCTGCGGGATCATCGCCCTGATGATCCTTGCCCTTATTCAGACGACTCTCTGGGTTCAAAAACAGAGGACGACGGTCCAGAACGAAGCGGCGACAGCCCAGACGGAGGAGGAGGCCGCCGGCACGCAACTCTCCCTCGAGCGATCCCAGTTCGCGGACCTCCGCCGACAGTCCACCGACCTCATCGAATTCCTCCAGATCTGGCAGCCGTATTTCACCACCATCACCAACCCGCAAAGCGCGGAAATCACCATGCAGATGCGGGTGAAGGACGCCAATCTCGTCAACCTCTCCCAGCGGTTCGAGCTGTCCCCGGTCAAAGGCAACACCTCGATCCCCTCGGCCCTCCGGGCACTCCTCACGTTCGAGGACGATTACTCGAAACTGCTCAACTGGCTCGGCAACCTCGAAAAATCCATGCCGACCGTCCGCACCGGCAGCGTCCACCTCACCAAGGGAACCCGCGCGAACGACCTCCGCATGGAAGTCGTCCTCGAGCAACCCATGCTGAAACAATGAGCACGAAACGCGCCTTAACAAATGCGGAATGTGGAATCCGAAATGCGGAATTAGACCGCTGCGCGTCCGGGTGCCGCGCGGAGCGCGGGAAGTTTTTCTTTCCGCTTTCCGGTCTCAGGTCTCAGGTCTCAGGTTTCAAGTTTCCGGTCTCCGCTTTCCTCCTCCTTTTCCCCTTGTGCGCTTCCGCCCAAACCGGTGCCACGCTTCTTCCCGAAGGACGCGAGCCCGTTGCCTTGCGCCCGGGCGAAAGAAACCCGTTCACCCAGAAGGCGGTTCAGTATGAAGCCGTCTCGGGGGCCCCGGAGCCGGTCAGCGAGGAATCCCGCCTGCGCCGGATCCTCTCCGCGGTCAAGATCAGCGGACTCTCTGGCGGCAACGGCAAATTCCAGGTGCTCCTCGGCTCGCTGATCATCAAGCCGGGCGACACCTTGCCGCCGCTCATCGGCAACCAGACCGAGCGGCTCCGCGTGACGACGGTGGACACCACCTCGCTCACGCTTTCGTTTATCGAAAAAGATCCCGCCGCGAACGCCCGACAGATCGTGCTTCGCTTCAACACCCGCCCGGAGATCTCCCGTTTCATGTATGGCGAGGCCGTCGAAGAGTTGACGAAGCTGAGCTCCCAAGGACAATCCCAACTACCACCGCTCGAAAGCCCCGCCGTCGCGCAGATTCTCAAAGAAAGCCAGGACGTCGATCTCAAAAACATGACAGAGCGCAAAGTCAAACTGATGGGAGAGGCCCCCGATGCCAAGAAGTCTGAAAAATAGAAGCGCCCTCAGAGGTTGCGCTCGAGGGATCACCTCCGTGCCGTCCCATTTATTCACGGGCGCTGACGGAGCATCGTCCGCCAGTTCCCAAACGGGCGGGACGCCCGTTCCCCCTGTGGTTCCCTGGAGGGATGGCCTCCGTGCCGTCCCATATTTCGGATCGGGGAAGTCGGCGCTGACGGAGCAGCGCCCTCCAGGTTTTGTGACGGGGTTGTGCGACAAAACGGTCACCATTCCCCCTGTGCGCGGAGCACCCTCCTCGCAGCGCGCCTTCACGTTTGTCGAGCTTCTGGTCGCTCTGTGCATCGGCGCCATGATCATCGCCGTCGCGGCCATGGCCTATGGGACGATCGGAAGCTACGGCATTTCCCGGCGGCAGGTTAACGTGCAGATCGGGCTGGCCAACATGGTCAACTTCTACCCGGGCTCATCGGGGGCCATCGTGGCGGTCAGCGAGGCGCCCAGCATGGCCGCGACCGCGATGGCGAACATCATGAGGGAGCGCCTCTACAGCGATATTTCCTATGCCTCCGCCGTGTGCTGCCTCGCGCGCAACAAGGGGAATTTCCTGCGTCCGACCACCATCACCATCCCGACCAACATCGACCCCAGAACTCTCGTTTCCCCGGATCAGTTCCGCGCACTCATTGACACGAACTCGGCGGTTTACACCAATTTCAACAGCTCGACAAACCTGATCAACGGCGCCACCTCGACAACAGGCCTCACGATCTACATCCTGTCCTACACAAACAACCCCACGAATAATATCAACGTCCGCGACGTCCGTGCGATCTATGAGAGCGACTGGGTCACGGTCACCAATGCCCCCGCCGGCACATACGCCTCGGTCAGGCGGTATGACGGGGAGAACCTGACCGATTACTACCACGTCTTTTACCCGGGCAAGACAAACAATGCCACCAATCATCCGGTCGCCGCCTTCTTCACGAAAAGCAACACGACAAACGGGGACGCCAATTATCGCAAGGCGGAGAACCGTCCGTTTTATTTTGTCTGGTGGCCGGATCCCTCGTGGGTGCCGTATCCCGCAACCAACGAGCTCGCTTCAAAATACCCGACGAATGCCACCACCCCCTCCGGGGCGAGGTCGAACTACTGGAAGCAGGAAGGAACCACCAGCTACTTCTTCGTCATCCCGGCCTTCCCGTCGCTATGAAACCCGTCGCAAACACCCGCTTCGGCATCCGGGGGACGATCATGATCTTCGCGCTCATCGTCATTTTGGGCGGGGCGCTCGTCCTGGCCGCCTGGGCGCAGATGCTGGCCACGCAGGCCGTTTACCCGGACACCACCGCCGAGAGAATCAAATGCCGGGTCGCCCTCGCAAACGGACGCGCCCTCGCACGCCAGTTTCTTCTCGAACAGATGCCTCTGGATCCCACAAACAACACTAACCGCTACACCAATACTAGTCCATTCCTCTTTCTCACAAACAACTGGGGAGGGTTTCAGTTCCCTGGTAATTTCCGCTGGACGAATAATTTCTGGACGAACACGATTCTTACTCAAGGAAACCCATTCAGCACGTTTGGCGGCATGTCCTTTGTTGACACAAACAATGCATGCTACCTGCGCACAAACTCCGCCGACACCAACAACTTCGAATACTGGGCCTTCCGCGTCCGCAGCCGCAGCCCCCTCCTCGCCGGATTCCCGCTCGTCATCCAAAAGCCCTCCACCTCGACCAACACCAATACTCCGGGAAACGATTACCGGGCCCCAACGGCGGTGTTTTGGACAAATGTCATCGGCTACTCCGGCTTCCCGATTGTTCCCTTTACCGCAGGCACAAGCACGAATGGCTACGGGGGGGTCTTTTCCGCACCGCTGACCACAAATTACGCTTACTCAAACGTGCTCGTATCCGCCCAGACATACCCGACAAATACTTTTTCCAGCAATACCGCTGGCCATATCCCCACTTACCTGACCAACTCCCTCAGCGGCAGCACCTACACCACAAATTACAACGGAGGCACGGTTTCTGTCTCCCTCAATGCCACGCAGACTGATGCCATCCTGCGGTATGTGGTCCCGACAAACGCCCTGACAAATATCTCGTTCACAAACGTCGTCGGCTCGAAAACCTACATCAATTCCTATACCAACGTCACCGTCACCAACCTGATCATCGTAGGATCCGCGCAAACGAACGCCCTCCACATCATTGCGACAAACTCAACCGACCTCACCGGCGTAACCCTGAGCGGCAACACGAACTCCCGAAAAATTATCCTGAATAAATCCGGGTCTTCGCTCACCTTGAATACCACGAACTACGCGTCGGGAGGCGTATGGTGGCTCGGGCTCTCCGTGTCGGGCACCAACGCTCTCAATGTGACCCCACCAGCAAGCGGCATACTGAATATCCGGGGAGGCCTCCGCACCGATGGCAACATCACGGTGACGACCGGCACCTTTACAAACACCATCGAAACGAGCCCGGACGCCAACGTGGAACAGATCGCCGACCGGGTCATGTGGCTGGAGGAATCGCGAACCCCAACCCCATGAAACCGCGAAAGCCCAACGCCTATTCGCTCATCGAGGTCATGATCGCCGGGGCGATCGTCGCCATCGGCATCGCTGCGGCCGCGCTCATGGCAAACGCGCTGCTCATGCAGGAGGAGGCCCAAGGGTATTCCCTTCGTGCGTTCAACACGCAGGAGCAGGCCGCCCGCCTCTGGCAGCTCCGCCTCGACGGCCCCACGATCACCAACATCCTCCCGGAGCGCTGCTCGGCATCCACCAACCCGCCCGCCTACTCGATGCACCTGCAATTCATCACCAACACAACAAATATCTCCGTGGGCGGGGGCCCCGTCAAGATCACCGTCGAGATGCTGAACCCCCTGCGGATCATCTTCAACTCCGGCACCGACGGCAGCAACAACCCCATTTACAGAACAAATGAGATCACCGTCGTCCGCCCGACCATCCGGTAGCCGCCGGTTTTCCGAAGTGCGCCCCCAAACCGAATCGAACTCCATCCCGTAGCATGGGCATCCTGCCCATGCCTCTATAATTCCCTTGGAGGGATGGCCTCCGTGCCGTCCCATATTTCGGATCGGAGAAGTCAGCGCTGACGGAGCAGCGCCCTCCAGGTTTTGCGGCGACATCAGGATCAGGAGTCCTGAGGATGTGGGAAACCTGAAAACCGCTTGCGCGCGGAATGTGTCCGTGAAATATTCCCTTCAGTCCGACGCCAACCATGACCGCCCTGAAAAAAATCTTTCTGGTTTGCAGTATTTTTCTGCCGCTCGCGGCGGGGGCGGTTGTTGTGGATTTCAGCAGCGGGAACCTCACCGCCAATTGGACGACTGACGTTGAAAAACAATTGGCGTTCGATTTGGCACTGACGAGCAATCCCGGGAATATTTTCGGCAACGCAACGATGGGCGGCGACTATATTGTGGATGACCGCAGCATCAACGCAGTGCGCCCTTACGGTCAAGTTTTTGTTTCCTACAACACCGCTGTCAGTCTATCCAGCGAGTATTTGCGCCTGGGTTCCATCGTGGACGGCACCTTGACGTATTCCACAAGCCCGACGGCATTTTTGTCGTCCGGCAACTTGACAAACAGCGCGACATCCGGCACCGACAACTACCTTGGGGTGAGTTTTCTGGATACGTCTTCGCAGCCGCACTACGGCTGGCTGCAGTTCGAGCTGCACCCGTTTTCCGACGGCTCTCTGGCCGTGAAATTCCTTGCCGGCGATGTTCTCGACGTGGCGGGAATTTCGGCGCAGGCGGGCACCATTCCCGAACCGTCTGCCATAGCGCTGATGGCCGCCGCCGGAGCCGGGCTGGCGCTTGCCGCCCGATCCCGGAGGAAATCGGACTGAGCCGCAGCGGCATTTTGATAGCGGGCGGTCAGGTGCCGCGATCAGTGACAAAGGCTCGGTTTTTTCCAGGGCAGCCCCAAAGACAAGACAGGATGTCTCAGCGCGGCTCCCCCGCTTGGGCGGCGGCGGTGAGGAGGGTGGCGGATTTGATGATCCGGCAGAATTCCTTTTTGGTGGCCTGGTGGTGGGTTCCGTCGCGGGAGGCGAGTTCGCGGAGGAGTTTGTAGGTGACGGAAAGCCGCTCCAACCGGACGATCCGCACAAAACCGTTGTCCGTTATCCAAACCTGATCCTGTTGAAGTTTTGTCATGGGAAATTTTAGGGTTTAGGTTTCTGCCAGATCAGGCGCACGGCATCGAGCCGGAGCGGCGCGTCCGCGATCCGCGCGGCGAGCTCGCCGAGCTGGGATTCCAAAAGCGCGATCTCGTCGTCGCGGATGTGGTCGTTGATTTTTTTCAGATCCCGGAGGCGCTCGCACTCGATACCGAGGGCGGAACGCATTTTTTTTGCGGCCTGGCCGGTGATGAGGGACGCGCGGCCGGCGGCATGGCGGCGGCATTTTTCCAGCATGGCGGGGAGGACTTTCTTTTTGATGCGCGGGTTGTCGAGGAGCGGGAACACGGATCCGGGCCGGAGGTCGGCGGCGTCGAGGTTCACGGCGGCGGAGACATCCTGCCCGGTGACGTCCACGACGATGCGGATCGGTGTGGCGGGCAGGAAGCGGTCGAGGTGCAGCGCGGGTGGAGCGACCGGCTCGATGACGAAAACGGCTTCGAGATAGATCCCCTCCCCTCCATGCCAGACCGCGAACGAGCTGGTTCCCTGGGCGGAACCCAACAGCAAATCAATGGCGCCGCTCACGATCGGGTGATCCCATGTGAGAAATCCGATATCCTCGCGGCCGAGGGCTTTATTGCGGTCGCCCGTGAGGGTGATCCCGGCCTCCGGCAGCTCGGGGAAGGACTCGGTCGTCAGGGTGGCGGGAATGGCAAGCCAGGTGCGCGGGGCCAGTTCCTCGACGTGCACGCCATAATGGTCGAACATGCGGAGCAGGAAGTCATCGAGCCCGGCGTCCGCGTCGAAGGCCTCAATCTGCGCGATGATCCGCGCGGCGGATTCCGGACGGCAGGAATTCATTTGGAGCAGCCGGTCCTGGCCGAGCTCGAGTTCCTTGGCGATCCGGAGGTGGAAGGCCCGCGTCCCGACAAGGAACTCATCGAATCCGCTTTTCGCATCCCCGCCGAGGAAGCTCTCGAGGCGCGCGCCAAAACGGGCCATGACCTCGCACCCGCCTTCGAGGGGTTTCGTGAAAGCACCCAGCCCCTCGTGATACCAGCGGGCCAGCAGTTCGAGGTGGCTCCGCACGGGATAGGGAACGTGGATCGCGATGGTTTCCGTCTGGCCGATGCGATCGAGGCGGCCGATCCGCTGCTCGAGGAGGTCGGGATGCTCGGGGAGATCAAAGAGCACGAGGTGGTGCGCGAACTGGAAGTTCCGCCCCTCGCTGCCGATCTCGGAGCAGAGAAGAATTTGCGCGCCGTCCTCCTCCGCAAACCACGCCGCGTTGCGATCGCGCTGGAGCAGGGACAGCCCCTCGTGAAACAGGGCCACCCGAAGGTTCGCGCGGGCGCGCAGCGCCGCGTCAAGCGCGAGCACCTTCTCCCGCGTGCGGCAGATCAAAAGAACTTTGCCCACCCGCTTTTTTTTTAAAAACTCCACGAGCCAGTCCACGCGCGGATCAGCCGCGAGCGAGTAAGCGCGGGGCGCGGGCGACCCGTCGGCCACCCGTTCCGCCGCGAGCGTTTTCGGGTGCTCCGGCAGGGGCTCAAGGAAGACTTTGCGCTTGGGAAACCCTTTCATGGCCGCACGGGTGTTCCGGAACATCACGCGGCCCGGGCCGTGCTGATCGAGCAGCTCCCGAAGCAGAGCCTCGCGGGCGGCGTCCTCTCCACGCTTCACCGCCTCGAGGTGTTCGTCCAGACGCGCCGGATTGGCCGGGCAAATCCGGCGGAGCAGCTTGTGATCGGCGGCTGAAAGCGGTTTGCCATCGGCCAGCTTGGCCGCGATTTTTGCGGTTTGCCGGTAGGTCGCGCGCTCCGCCGTAAATCGCCCGAAGTCGCTGTAGCGGTCGGGGTCGAGCAGCCGAAGCCTCGCGAAATGCCCCTCGGCCCCGAGCTGCTCGGGCGTGGCGGTGAGGAGGATGAGGCCGGGCGTCCGGGCGGCGAGCGCTTCCACGGCCGCGTATTCCGGGCTCGCCTGCGCGGGCGACCACGCGAGGTGGTGCACCTCGTCCACAACCACGAGATCCCAGCCGGCCTCGGCGGCCTGACGCGCGCGCGCCCCGTCCGCCGCGAGCAGACCGAGCGGACAGAGGATCACCTGGTCGTCAAGAAACGGATTGGCCCCGGGGTTGCCCGCCTCGATCGCCCGGCAGCGCTCGTCGTCAAAAATGCTGACCCGCAGGGCGAACCGCCGCAGAAGCTCGACAAACCACTGGTGGACGAGCGGCTCCGGCACAAGGATCAGAATCCGTCCGGCGCGCCCGCTGCGGAACAGCCGGTGCACGACCAGGCACGCCTCAATGGTTTTTCCGAGCCCCACCTCATCGGCAAGCAGCACCCGCGGAAGCAGGCGCGAAGCCACTTCGTGGGCGATGAAGAGCTGGTGCGGGATGAGGCTCATCCGCGCGCCGACAAACCCGCGCGCCGGCGCGTGCCGGATCTGGTGCCGCCGCCGCAGGCACTCAAGCCGGAGATCAAACACGCCCGGCTCGTCGACCTGCCCGGCGTTGAGCCGCTCCTCCGGCTTGCTGAAGCTCAGGGTGTCGGAGAGATCCGTCTCCGGCACCTCGCGCCCGCCACCGCAATACACGAACATCCCGTCCGCGCCAGACGCCACCGACTCGACGAGCACCTGCTCGCCGGTGTGGGTTTTGATCGTGTCGCCCGCCCGGAACTCCACGCGCTGGATCGGCGCGGAGGCCGTCGCATACTGGCGCACCGTGCCGCCGGCACGAAAAAACAACGACACCCGCCCGGGCGCGGTATCCATGACCACGCCGACCCCCAGCTCGGGCTCGGACTCGCTGATCCAGCGCTGGCCTTTGAAAATTCCGCCCATCGGGCGATCAGAGAAACAAAACCGGCGGCACTATTTCTTTTTTGCCGACACCGCCTGTTTCGCGGCAGAGGCCTGCTGTTTCTTCTGGTTTGAGCTGTTGGATTTCGACTGCTTTTGGGCAGCCTTCTTATTGACGGATTTCGGGGACTTGTCGCCCATGGTATCTGGTTTCCTTGTTGCTGAGGTTGTGTGTGAACTGCGGGAAGGATTTCCCGCACGCGGAGACACTCGCAGATCGCGCGGCGAATGCACAGGAATTCCTTCCGTCCGCTCAATTCAGCACGAGCTGGGCGGTCGAGATCTCGAGGATTTCGTTTGTGATGCTGGCCTGGCGGGCTTTGTTGTATTCCAACGTGAGATCCTTGACGAGGTTCCTGGCGTTGTCGGTGGCACTCTTCATCGCGACCATCCGGGCGCTTTGCTCGGAGGCGCGGGTGCCGAGCAGCGTCTGGTAAACGCAGAAATGGATGTAGGCGGGCAGGATCGCCTCCAGCACCGAGGCGGCCGTCGGCTCGAACTGGATGCCGCCCTCGAACGTGTCCTTCTCGCCGTATTCGTTTTTGAGGCCGATCTCTTCCAAGCTGGTCAGCGGCAGGAGAGGCATCGCCTTCGGCACCTGGGAAAGCGTGTTGACGAACATCGGAAAAAGGACGGTCACTCTGTCCACCGCGCCGGCAAGAAACTTTTCGATGCAGAACTTCGAGACGGCCTTTGTCTGCAGGAAATTCGGGCGGTCGAGCAGCGGGAAGTCAGCGAGCATGGTGCGCCTCGTGCGGCTCAGAAACTGGGTGCCCTTGCGCCCGACGGAGACAAACACCGTGGCCTCCGGATCGAATGCCAGAGCCTCCCGGAAGAGATTCGTATTCAGAGCGCCGCAGAGCCCCTTGTCGGTGCTGAAGAGAAGAACGAGCTCCTTCTTTCCTTGGCGGAGGTCGAGCAGCGGGTGGGCCGAATGCTCCACGGCATCGCGGAGAGAGACGATCACCCGGTTCATCACCTGGGCGTAATCGCGCCCGTTGATCGCCGCCTGCTGGGCCTTGCGCATCTTCGACGCCGCGACCATCTGCATCGCCTTCGTGATCTGGGCGGTGTTCTTGACGGATTTGATCCGCCGCCGGATGTCACGCAGGTTGGCCATCAGAGATTGAAGGATTTAAACTCTTCGACCGCCGCGCCGAGCTCGGCCTCGATTTCCCCGTCGAACTGCTTCTTAGCCCCGATCTTGTCCAGGATCGCTTCTTTGCGGGACTCGAGGAAGTCGGTCAGCTTGTTCTGCATGTCCTTAACTTTTTCCACCGGCACAGAATCGAAGAGCCCTTTCTGCATCGCCCAGAGGATCGCGGCCTGGACGCGGATGTCGACCGGGTGGTATTGGGCCTGCTTGAAGAGCTCGACGATCCGCGCCCCGCGCTCGAGGGTCGCCTTCGTCCGGGCGTCGAGGTCGGACCCAAACTGCGCGAATGCCGCCAGTTCGCGGAACTGCGCGAGGTCGCCCTTGATCTTTCCGGCCACCTGCTTCATCGCCTTGATCTGCGCCGCCGAGCCCACGCGCGAAACCGAGAGGCCGACCGAGATCGCCGGGCGGATGCCCTGGTAAAAAAGGTCGGTCTCCAGGTAGATCTGGCCGTCGGTGATCGAAATCACGTTCGTCGGAATGTAGGCCGAGACGTCGCCCGCCTGGGTCTCGATGATCGGCAGCGCGGTCAGCGAGCCGTTCCCGTATTTTTCCCCGAGGCGTGCGGAGCGCTCGAGCAGCCGGCTGTGGAGGTAGAATACATCGCCGGGATATGCCTCGCGGCCCGACGGACGCTTGAGAAGGAGCGAGATCTGGCGGTAGGCGTTCGCGTGCTTCGTGAGGTCGTCGAACACGATGAGCGCATCCATGCCGTTGTCCATGAACCATTCGCCGATCGCCGCGCCCGAGAACGGCGCGATGTATTGCTCGGAAGCCGCGTCCGAGGCGGTCGAGGCAAGGAGCACCGTGTATTTCAACGCGTCGTGCTCCTCAAGGACGCCGACCACGCGGGCGATGTTCGCGTTCTTCTGCCCGATGCCGACGTAGATCGAGTAGAGCGGCCGGAAACCCGGGTCCCCGCTTTCCTCGCCGGCCTTGTTGATCCGGGCCTGGTTGATGATCGTGTCGATCGCGATCGTCGTCTTGCCGGTCGCGCGGTCGCCGATGATCAGCTCGCGCTGGCCGCGCCCGATCGGAATCATCGCGTCAATCGCCATGATCCCGGTCTGCACCGGCTGGCTCACGCTCCGGCGCTTGATGATGCCCGGCGCGATCTTCTCGACGGGATAAAATTGTGTGGCCGGGATCGGGCCCTTGCCGTCGAGCGGCCGCCCGAGCGCATCGACCACGCGCCCGAGGAGCCCCTTGCCGACAGGAACCTGCAGGAGCTTGCCGGTCGTCCTGACCTCGGTGCCCTCGCTGATCGTCGTGTAGTCGCCGAGGATAATCGCCCCGACCTCGGTCTCATCGAGGTTCAGCGCCAGCCCGACGAGTCCGCCGGGAAACTCCAGCATCTCGTTGAGCATCGCCCCGCTCAGGCCTTCGATGCGGGCGACCCCGTCGCCGACTTCGCGGACGACCCCGACGTTGGTTTTGCGTGCGGCCGACGCCTTGATGGCACCGATTTTTTCTTCAAGTTCTAAGACAATATTGCTCATGTGGTTCGTTGGAATAATCAATTTACGATGGGTTTTTGATCGCGTCGAGCCGGGCGCGGATGCTGCCGTCCCAGACATCGCTGCCGATTTGGACACGGAGTCCCCCGATCAGCGCGGGGTTCCGGCGGAATTCTGTGGTGAGCCCGCCGGGCCGGCTTTTCAGTCCCGCTTCGAATGCGCGGGTTTTCTCCGGGCCGAGCGGAACCGCGCTTTCGATAAGCACATGGCGGCTGGCGACATCGAGCCGGACCAGGCGCGTCAGTTCCTTCAGGATCTGGAAGTAGTCGCGTGGCTTTTTTTCCGCGATCTCGCCGACGGCCAGGTTCAAGCGTGCCGCATCGGGACGGCCCTCCACGAGGGTCAGATCGAAAATTTCGCGCGCCTGGCGTCTGGCTTCCCGGGTGAGTTTCATGCGGGTCAGAGCTGATGCGACGTCTCGTCCGCGAGCCGTTCGTGATCCTCGGGGGTGAGGATCTTCCCGACAACTTTCGCGGTCGTGTCCACGACGAGGTGGATCATTTCCTTCTTCACCTCGGCAACCATTTTTTCGCGGTCGAGCACGACCGATTCGTGCGCGCGGACGATGATGCTCTCGGCGTCCTTGATCGCCTGCTGGGTGGCCTTCTGGCTGTGCGCCTCGCTGCTTTCCCGGCCCTCCTCGATGATCCGCTGCGCGTCGGCGTTCGCCTTGCGCAGGATCTCCTGGCAGCGGAACTCCGACTCGGCGAGGTGCTTCTTGATTTTCTCCGCGTTCACCTGACCCTCCTCGATCCGGCGCCGACGCTCCTCGAACATCGCGACGACCGGACCAAAAGCGAATTTTTTCAGGATCAGGTAAACGATCATGAACAGGATAACCTGCGCGATGAACTTCGGCCAGGTGACACCAAAAGTGGCGAAAATTTGCGTGAGTGCGTCCATGTTTTTTCGATAATTTGGGAATCCGGCCGGCCGCCGGAGCGGTCGGCCGGATCGCCGGGATTTACTTGCCGATGATCGTCATGATCAGCGCGTAGATCGCGATGGCCTCGGCCAGGGCCATCGCAATGATGGCGAGGGTCAGCACTTTTCCGGAGGCACCCGGATTGCGCCCGACCGCTTCCACGGCTTTGGCTCCGATCATTCCGATCCCGAGGGCGGCACCGGCGCCGGCGATGGCAAGACCGAGGTTTCCTGTCAGACCACCTGCGGAGGCGGCGGCTTCAGCGATAACGTATGGATTCATTTTTTGTTTTGTTGTTGGTTTCTTCGCCGCCCGCAGTCTCTGCCACGGTCCCGGCGAAAAAGTCTAATGCTCCTCCTCCTCGTGGGTGGTCTCGAGCTGGATGTAAACCGCGCAGAGCAGCATGAAAACCGTTGCCTGGAGGATGCCCACAAGGAGCTCGAGGAAATAAAACGGAATCGGGATGCTCACCGAGAGGATATAGGCCATCCAGGTCGGCAGGCCAAGCGTCTTTCCCAAAGTGATCATCGTCGTCAGCAGATTTTCCCCGGCAAAAATGTTTCCGAACAACCGGAGGGATAGCGAAACCGGACGGAAGCAGATGGAAACCACCTCGATGATCCCGACAAAAAAGAAGACCGGGATCAGCACGATCCCCATCGCCCCCTTGAGGCCGCCCTTGACCCCGAAGGTGTGGTTTAAAAATTGCCGGAGTCCGACCTCGGTGAGCGACCAATAAAGCCAAAGCACCATGAAGACCGCCGCCATCCCCAGCGTCATGTTCAGGTCGGCCGTCGTCGGACGCAAGAGCGGGGTGGTGACCTCGGGCACATTGAGAAACCCGGGCTCCTTCACTCCCCAGCCGATGGATCCGACTCCGGGAAGCAGGGAAAACCAGTTCGAGGCCAGGATGAAAATAAACAACGTCGCCAGAAGCGCAAACGTCCGCCCGATCATGTGGCGCCCGACGATCTCCTCCATCATGTCGTAGAGGGTCTGCACGACCGCCTCGAAAGCGTTCTGCTTCTGGTTCGGGACGATCGTCATGTTCCGGGTCGCCCGCCGGCAAGCCCAGATCACAAATGCCGACACGATGACGCTCACAAGAATCGAGTTGGTCAGCCACGCGCGGAACGTTTCGCCCGACCCGTCGTCGAAAAGACTCGGGGCGTGCAATGTCAGGCCGGAGGCGAATAGAAAAATGGAAAACATCAGAAA
>Ga0194054_10000824_pt1 | contig 15357 bp, 18 predicted proteins | sample SepL2210m_MetaG_FD_163628 | JGI IMG/M metagenome (GOLD analysis project Ga0194054, IMG submission 163628) | Anoxic zone freshwater microbial communities from boreal shield lake in IISD Experimental Lakes Area, Ontario, Canada - Sep2016-L227-10m | ecosystem: Environmental > Aquatic > Freshwater... | reverse complement strand
GAAGATGGGCTTGTCGTTTGTGAAATGACATTTCTTAATGTCATCCCCGCGAAAGCGGGGATCCTAAACACAAGATAGATTCCTGCTTTCGCAGGAATGACAGAATCAAAGGTGGGTTCGCTACGCGAACCCACCTTTGATTTTTCCTAAAAAGCTACGACCTACAAGCTGTTCATATATCATACTTTTTCGCCTCCTCTTCCAAGATCCTATCCAGGATCTTGTTTATCTGACGCATATTGCGCATGACCGGCGAAGTGAGAGTGATCGCAAACAAACACAAAGTAATCGTCAAAGCGGCCCAAAAATAGTTGACGGGGTTTTGGATAAAATAGAAAAACAAATAGATGGTGCCAAACCAAATCATCCCCTCCACCACAAGCCAAAATGGATGTGATCTTTTCATGGTATTGAATAGGTTTAAACAAAGGGCTAAAACCGACCTTTAATATTTGTCTTAATTCTACACCCTAAAAACAAGATAAACAAGCAGAAGTTTTTGAGGAAAAGAAGCGAGCCCCATCACCTATTTCACTAATAATACTTGATGATATATAAATGTTTGAAACTCAAGTGTTTGCTATGTAGATAATTGATCATTCTGTAAAATAGGTGCGGGGGCGAGCCCATTCGTTTTACGTGTTAGCGAAGCCAGCTTAGAAAATTAAAGGGTTTTAAGGTAGGAGCGAGACTTCACGTTTTGGGAGACTAGTGAGCACGACGGCGCGAACTCGAGGAATTTTCTAGCCCGCCTTGATGAGTCGGCGAGGCAGGCAAGAAAATATCCGTGCTCCCAAAACGTGAAGTCGAGCGACCTATATATCAAGATTCGCCATCTTGGCATTCGACTGGATGAAAGACTTTCTCGCTGGGACATCGGTACCCATAAGCATATCAAAAACCTTGTCCGCCTCCTGAGCATCGGCGACATTAACCTTTTTCAAAATTCTTTGCACTGGATCCATCGTTGTCTCCCACAATTCTTCGGCGTTCATTTCTCCAAGACCTTTGTAACGCTGAACGTGAAGTTTCTGGTTTTTACCCTCTTTTTGTTCTTCTTCATCAGTCTCTTCGATGACTTCCCCGCCTTCAATCACCTCAACATCGATCGGGGTCTCCGAACCAAACTTCTTTGTTTTTTCTTCCTCAGAATAAATGTAGTGGACTTCTTTTCCTTTCTTTATCTTGTATAGCGGTGGCTGAGCAATATAAATATATCCGCCATCAACCAACGGTCTGAAATATCGATAGAATAAAGTCAGAAGCAAAGTTCGAATATGTGCTCCGTCCACGTCGGCATCGGTGGCGATGATCACCTTATGGTAACGCAATTTTTCCAAATTAAACGTATCGCCGATTGCCGTTCCCAAAGCCAGCACCAGGTTTTTAATCTGTTCGGAACCGAGCATTCGATCGAGGCGCGCTCGTTCGATGTTCAAAATCTTTCCGCGCAAAGGCAAGATCGCCTGAGTGCGTCGATCGCGACCGGTCTTGGCCGTACCGCCGGCCGAATCTCCCTCAACGATAAAGAGTTCTGATTCTGAGGCATCGTCAGTCTGACAGTCAGCCAGCTTTCCCGGCAAGGTCATGCCTTCCAAAGCACCCTTACGTAAAATGGAGTCTTTGGCGGCTTTGGCGGCTTTTCGAGCCTTCATCGCCAAAACGGCCTTGCCGATCATTGCTCGGGCATCATCCGGATTCTCTTCCAAAAACATCTCAAACGCTGTCCCAAAGACGTCTTCAACCGCTCCACGGGCCTCTACCGAGCCGAGTTTGGCTTTGGTTTGTCCTTCAAACTGGATCTCGCGCAACTTGACCGACACCACCGCCGTCAGACCCTCCAACACATCATCACCGGTAAAAGTGTCTTCACCATCTTTGATTATATTATTTTTCTTACCGTAAGAATTGAGGGTTCGAGTCAGAGCAGTCTTGAAGCCGGTCACATGCGTACCGCCCTCTGGAGTATTGATGTTATTGGCAAAAGCCACCACCCGGGCTGATACGTCGTCTACATACTGCAAGGCGACTTCGACAGATTTGACCGTCTCCGTTCCCTTTTCAACATAGAAGACATTCTTATGAACCGGTTTCTGAAATTGGTTATAAAATTTTATCAACGAATACAAACCGCCCTCAAAATAGAAAGTCATCGAAGGCGCCTCCACACCGAGTTCACGGAAATAAAAAGCCTCTGACTCATCAAATTTTTCGGTCACATTTCTAGCATCGATGACGGCAATCTTCAGACCTTTCACCAGGTAAGCCTGCTGTCGCATATGCGACACCACTCGATTGTAATCAAAAACGACACCCTCCTTGAATATCTCCGCATCTGGTTCAAAGGTTACAACTGTGCCATGGAATTTTGTTGAACCGATTTTTTTTACCGGTGCCTTTCTCTTGCCTTGAGAATATTCCTGCATATAAACACCTCCGTCTTTATGGACTGTTACCTTCACATAAATCGAAAGAGCATTCACCACCGAGGCGCCCACACCATGCAAACCACCGGACACACTATAACCGTCGCCACCAAACTTTCCACCAGCATGAAGGACTGTCATGATAGTTTCCATAGCCGAAACTTTAGTCTGCTTGTGAATATCAACAGGCATACCTCGGCCGTTATCAGTGACCCGAACCCGATTGTTTGGTAAAAGAGCGACTTCAATGTCGTTGGCATAGCCGTTCATCGCTTCATCGCGCGAGTTGTCGAAAATCTCGGTAATTAAGTGGTGCAGACCGTCGGGACCGGTAGTACCGATATACATGCCCGGACGTCGTCTGACCGGCTCCAGGCCCTCCAAGACGGTAATCTGTTCGGCGCCATAGTGCTTATCCTTCTTTTCCTCTTTATCTTTGGCCATTTATTTTGTATAAAAATTAAAAAATGTAACTAATATTTGCCCGGTAATTATACCAAAATTACCCTCAAAAAGAAAGGTGAAAATACTTGAGTTTTCCTCAAAAAATGTTACTTTAATGAAGGAATTGAACCGTTCAACAACTAGGAGGTCAGATGGAAAAACAAACCATTCCCAAAGCTCTCAAGGACGACCCGTTGATCAAAAGAAACTTTTCTTTGATCAGTGGTTCGAGGGAATTATTGGGTGATTTCTACAAGCGTCACCCCGAACTGACGGCTGAAAAACAGCCCGCCCAAAAGGAGGAATAAAAAAGATGAAGATTCCACCAAGTCTAGGAGTGATACCGCCAGACAAGCTGGCTGATCTTGAATCATTGATCGAGATTACCGCCAACTTTTGGCGAGTGTCGACTAGCGCCGTTTGCGTAATTTGGGAGGAGGCCTTGAAGCGCTTCCCATCCAACACCAAGCGCCAGGATGAGTGGTTTATCAAGAAAATTTCCAAACAGCAACCGAAGACGGCCTAGGAGTTGACCAGGCAAAAGCGCGCATTCCGATGCGCGCTTTTTTTATGATGCAAATTAAATAATGAGATATTGTATCTGGAGAGACTAATTACCCAATCCTACCTGACCACCGCCTGCAAGTCCGTCTTGGTCTTGTTTATGATCTGGTCCTGTATTTTGTTGACCTCCTCATTGGTCAGCGTCCGCTCGTGGGAGCGATAGGTTATCCTAAAGGTGTAAGACTTCTTGCCAGCGCCAAATTTATTTTCATTTTCATACTCATCAATCAGTTTCACTTCTTCAATCAAATTTTCCGCGTAATCACGAACAATTTCGTAATAATTATTAAGGTTGATGTTTTTGTCGATGATAAAAGAAATATCGCGGGAAGTTTCCGGGTATTTGCTCACCTCCTTGAATTTGCTATTGATATCCTTGAACTGACTGGTGATGCGCGGATCCTCGGACCAAAGGATGCGAATGTCCGGTATCCCCATTTTTATCATCGCCAACCGATCGCCAAAACCAAAGGCCCAACCATTGTAAATTTCAGGATCTAATCCAAAATTCTTTAGCACCTGCGGGTGCACCAAGCCGGCACCATTAACCTCCATCCAATCACCATTGAACATCACATCCATTTCTACAGACGGATCTGTGAAAGGAAACGAGTCCACTAAAAATTTATATTCGATATTATTGCCTAAAACACTTTTAGCCATATCTATCTGCACCGCCTCTAAGTCCTCAAGAGTGATCACTTTCTTGGCACGCTTGCAAATGTATAAACCATCGATCTGATGAAAAGCTGGAAAATGATGGCGGTCAATCTCATCCTTACGGAAGACAATGCCTTTGGACAAAGCTTTTACTTCACCGTCTTTTTCTAGTCTTTCTAAAACCTCCGGATCTTTCAAATAATAAGACCACATTACAGTCATTTGGGTTCGCAAAACATGATTTTCGTCAACATAATAAGTATCAGTTTCCCCACGGCTTGGATGATCCTTTGGAGCGTTTAGTAAATCAAAATTTTCTGCTACCGTAACAATTTTAGGAAAATCCACGAGATCAAAATCTTTGAATCGTGGCACTTTTAATATTTCATCAAACAAAAACTTGACCGGAGAATTTTCTTTCTTGGTCAGATCGGGAAACTTCAACAGGCGCTTGATCCTTTCCGCCTTGGTGTCGGTTCGAGCTTCCAAACTTTTTACGAGCTCGGCTTCTTTTGGGTTTTTGATTACAATTTCTCTGGACATATTTTTAGGATTTGATTGATAAATTTATTCGATGATTTGCTTATTTTAAATTATATAGAATTTCTCGCTTTCTAGCCAGGCTAGATGTTTATTTCCTTGTATAGCTTGCCAACCTTGATAATGATCGAGCTGCCAGACAGGCGGAAGTCCGGCTTATCGCCCTCATAGACTACCTGCGGCCTTTTGTCAGGATTGGTTTCGGCTTCAATCGCTTCCACTCTGTCTCCCGCCGCTACCAATATGATTTCGGTATCACCCAGGAAGTAGTCCAGACTGCGGACGTTTGATTCGAAAGAATAAACCTTCAGGGTATTTTGGCATTTTATTTCAAAACCGCCATCTTCGCAAAAATATTTCGGTATGGAGTCCGGGTTTCCGGTCCAGGACACAAACACGTCTTTTCCCTCGGCCCAAGCCAGCATATGACGGCTTTCGATCGGGTTTTCCTTGGTACCAGGCAAATATTTGCTGATTTTCCCGGTTGTTGTCGATTTGACGGTCAAAATCTGGTCAGCCCAATAAGAATCCAGAAACATTTTCTTGGCCTGATCGTAATCCGGATTTAATTTCAAAATTGTCTTGGTGGTCGTTCCGGCAGAGACTTCCGTCTTATTGAATTCGGGGATATCCACCGCTTCGATTTTTGCTGGCAAGGCAAAAGCCCTGGTTTCGGTCACTCGATTGGAGTAAACCCTAAGGTTATTCTTCCAGTCATTGTAGCCCGTCTTTTTCACGACGATTTCATAGGTGACGGGACGCAAGTTTTTTATAAAGTAATCCCGGCTGAAAAAATTGGTCGTATCCTCGAGCTTGCCATTGATATATATTTCCGAACCGGATTCAGTTGCCCGAACAAAAATACCTCCCGTCTTCAAAAAATTAAAGCCGTTGCTCCAAATGTCCCCTTTGGCATAAAAGACAATGAGCGGCGCCAGGATAAAAAACAGCAGCACAAAAATGACCGTCACGATTCTTCTTTTGTGGATAGACATGCTCATGTTATTTTTTTCGATGCTTCGGCGTAACCCAAAAGCCCATATACTTTCCAAACATCAATCTGGTCTGGGCATCAAGCGACGGGATCGCTCCGAAAATTGTAACCGTTATTGGCACAAAAATCCACTGGACAACCATAAAGGCCGAATGCTTCCAAGACATACCGTCCGGCCGTGGCGGCAAAAAAGACAAAGAAATGGCGGCCGAGGTCACCAAGCCAAACATCGCTAGAGTCATCAGGTCGCGGGTCAAGATCGGCAAATTGTATGACATGACGGTCCCTTGAAAATGCATTCCGCCAATCACCACCGGCAACCAGCCGAGCAAGAAAATCATGATCGGATTTGTCGACCAAGACCAGAAACCCTCAAGGAGGACCATAGTAAACCTTATTTTATTGTAACGCGGAATCGATTTGTTTTTTATAAAACCGAACAAGACGTATGGCATGTTTTCCACCCCCCAAGCCCAGCGTCGCTGCTGTTTGTAGATGCTTTTAATCGTGTGCCAAAGACTCATATCCTGGTTCGCATCCATCGAGATGGGATATGACATCGGCACGACTTTATAATCGCCATTGCGCGCCATGAACGCATTCCAGAAAATGCGCGAATCTTCGGATACCATATTTTTTTGCCAATAACCGATTTCAAACAGCGTCTTGAAACAAACGGAGTGCGAAGAAAAAGTCGACAGACGCTCCGGCCTCTCCTGTTGGATCATCTGCCAGAAAGTACCGGACACCGCGACGACGCGAGACAAGGCTGGCGCCTGCCAAATATTATTATTGTAAAAGGGTACCGGCTGAAAAGAAGACTTGAGCGGCTCTTCGGTCGTCAAAAAATTCCAGGTCAGACATTCAAAGTATTGCGGATAAATCACCGTATCGATATCAAAGGCCGATACCATCACGTCTTCGTATTTGATCTTGTTACGATCCAAAATCCTTCGGCGGGCTTCTTCTGCCGCATAGGCGATGTTCGAGCCTTTGCCTGGCATCTCGCCCAAGACGCCGAAAGGATGCTTGGTCACCAAAAAATGACCGAATTTTTTGCCGAATTTCTTCTCAACTTTTTTGGCTAGATTGGCAGCATATTGACCGCCCTTTTCCTCCGTCGCCAGGACGACAATCATCTTGTCCTTATCATATTCGGAGACAATCAAAGACTCGATGCTCTTCTCGACCAATTCTTCGCTTTCATTAAAAAATGGCAACAGCACCAGATGATAGACGTGATCGTATTTCAGATTCACCAGCATTTTTTTCCAGTCGACGGACATGTTGTGTTGCATTTTTTTCCAATTCGTTCGCAAATACATCGACAGGTAAATCGTCTTTAAAAGCCAGTACAAATCAAAAATGATGATAAAGACGGCGGCCCAGAATGGCAAATAGTAAGAAACGAGGATGGTACCAAAAATCGTCCCCCAAGCCAGGGTTCCTGGTAGGATCTCCAAAAGGCGGTAGATTAGTCGGTCTTTTCCGGTCAAATCCGTCGCTCGGCCGACTCGATAATATGGTGAATTTTTGTAGTCCATGAGACCTATATACTACTGATTTTTGGCATTAAATCAAACGATATGCACCTTTAAAAACTGGATTATTTAAGATTTTTATGTATAATTCTATTTACGCCACCTTAGCTCAGTTGGTAGAGCGCCACTTTTGTAAAGTGGATGTCCTCAGTTCAAATCTGAGAGGTGGCTCAGAAAACGAAAATCGCCCATAGTGGCGATTTTCTGCTGATTAGCTATTCTCTATCTCCCCTTGCCCTTGAATGGTTTTTTTATGCTCGGAAATATGTTTTAAGAAAAACGAGGCCGAACCCTTGGGCTGATGCAGATGCTGGTCCCTTTTCACGAAAAAATGCGACTGCTGATGATCAAATCGGCGCTTTACAGACACCATTTTCTTTTTGGTTTTTTCGGCCACTTTTATTGTCAGCCGACTGAGTCCGGGAATGGTCAGATGGTGCTTGTTTTCGTGCAATCGTCGCTTTAACAACAAAATATATTTATCACCTTTGGCGACAAAATCCACGATCATATTCCCCCGGCCGGAGGCCAAGGCAAACACCCGGCTCAAGGCGAGAAACGCCAAGAGAACGACGGCAGATATGAATATGATGATGGTTGTCATAAGAATTATTTCTCGCCGATACCGATTCTCACAAATCGGCCGACTTCGATACGCTCACCAAACTTTTGGACATAACCTTCAATCAAACCTCGAACGGTTAGTTCAGGATTCTTGATATATTCCTGTTCCAACAGGACCTTGTCTTTGAAATAAGAATTGATCTTGCCTTCCATAATTTTTGCTTTCATTTCTTCCGGCTTGCCGGCTAGTTCTTTTTCAAACACTTCTTTCGCCTGATTTTTCGTGTCTTCGGCAATGTCCTCCATTTTCAAAAAGGCTGGGTTGGTAGCCGCTACCTGCATCGCGATATCATAAGCTAATTTTTGAAACTCCTCATTTTTTGCCACGAAATCGGTTTCGCACATAAGCTCAACGAGAGAAGCGACGTTACCAGTAGAGTGGGCATAAGAAGCGACCTTACCGGCACCCAAAGTACGGTCGGCCTTTTTAGCAGCCACCGAAGCGCCTTTCTTTTGCAAGATAATGGTTGCCTTCTGCATATCGCCATTGGCTTCCTCCAAGGCTTTCTTGCATTGCATGATGGAAAGACCGGTTGCATCCCGAAGTTCCTTGATAGTTTCTGTTGAAATAGCCATAAGTTTTTTTAATTAAAATATTAATTAGTTATGAACCAGTTTATTATACTATATAATCTAAAAAAGACACCACCCGGTATCATCCCTGCGGACGACGGGATCCAGAATAGGATTTACGCCTTGATTACTCGGGCTTTTTTATAAGCCTCGGCAATCTTATCAGCAAAGTAAGTGATGCTAGCGACCGCCGAATCATTGGCGATAATCGGATAGTCGATATTGGAAATATTATTGTCAGTACCGCAAAGAGCGATGACTGGGACTTTCATTTTCTTGGCTTCGGTGACGGCAGTGATTTCTTTCTTGGCATCGATGACAAAAAGGGCTTTTGGCAGATCTCGCATTGAAGAAAGGCCGGAGAAAAATCTGGTGAGATTCTCAATTTCTTTATCAATGACCATTCTCTCTTTCTTGGTATATTTTGCGAGCAATTCGCCTTTTTCCTTCTGCTTGGTCAATTCGTCCAGTTTGGCGATTCTCTTTTTTACTTCGCTAAAGTTGGTCAAGGTTCCGCCAATCCATCGGCCAGCTACCACCGGCATATCGACAGCAAAAGAAGAAATCTTGATTGCGTCCTTAGCCTCGTTCTTACCGCCAACAAACAAAATCTGCTTGCCTTCCTTGGCGAGAGTTGAAACAAAATTCAAAGCTTTTTCCAACATTTCATCGGTCTTTTCCAAATCAATGATTTCTACCTTATTTTTTACTCCGAAAATATAGGGAGCGATGCTGGCGTGGCGTCGAGACTTTGAATAACCGAAGTGGGCTCCGGCCTTAAACATCTCTTCTACCCTCTCTTTGTTCACATTTTTTGTTTCTGTCATATGCGCAGTATCCTAACAGATTTATGGATAAAATGCAATATTTTTAATGTCTTATCCCTTAGTCTTCATCCTCATCCCGTCCCTCAACCGGCTTACCCATATTTTCCGCCAAATATTCCACGATGTCGCCGAATTTTTCCCCGGACATAAGGCGTTCAATACCGAACCAAGAATTTTTGACCCGGTGATCAGTAATGCGATCCTGAAGAATATTATAAGTGCGGATCTTTTCCGAACGATCGGCCGTACCAATCTGATCCTTTCTTTCTTTGGCAAATTTCAAGGCATCTTCTTCTTCTTTTTGTCTTTCCAGTTTGGCCAGCAAAATCGCCATACCTTTCTCTTTGTTTCGCGACTGGCTGCGCTCGGCCGTACAACGTACCTCAAGACCGGTCGGCTTGTGGACGATACGAACGGCAGTTTCCACCTTGTTCACATTTTGCCCACCCTTGCCGCCCGCTCGAGAGAATTCGATAAACAAATCCGCTGGTTTGATTTCAACGGTACTTTTCTTTCGCACCGGCAAAATCGCCACTGAAGCGGTCGATGTGTGCACTCGGCCATTCTTTTCAGTTTCTGGAATACGCTGAATACGGTGAACGCCAGTTTCGTAGCGAAGTTCTTTGTAGACACCCAAACCTTTTATTTCGAACGAGGCTTCCTTATAACCGCCAAGATCATTCATTGATTCGTCGAGCGGAGTAAAACCCCAACCTTTGGCACTCGCATAATTTTTATACATATTGGCCAAGTCTTGGGCAAACAAAGCGGCTTCTTCACCGCCGACACCGGCCCGAACTTCCAAGATAACTTCGTTGGGAAATTCTTCTTCCTGTTTTTCCGATTCGACAATTTCCTCCATCTGCTTCCAGATCACTTCTTTTTGGGACTTCAAAGACGCCAATTCTTCATTGGCCATTTCCGCCATGCTTGGATCGAGAGTCAGCATTTCCGAAACGGATTTCTCTTCCGCATCCAGACGCAAATACTCGTCAGCCAGATAAGTGGTTTTCTTATTCTCTTTGAATTGTTCGATGGTCATATTTTTAATATTCTAACAAAAAACTCGCCAATGTGCTTTTGGAGACTAGCGAGCGCGACGGCGCGAGCTCGAGGAATTTTCTAGTAAGAAAATATCCGTGCTCCAAAAGCACATTGGCGAGTTTGGTTATTTAGATTTTTTGACAGCTTTCTTGGCAGTTCGAGCCTTGAATTTCTCAACGCGGCCAGCGGTATCAAGTACCTTTTCATTACCAGTATAAAAGGGATGGCAAGCAGCGCAAATTTCAACCTCGATCTTCTCTTTGGTTGAGCCAATGGTATACTTGGCGCCACAAGCGCAAGTGGTTGTTGATTTATCGAAAAATTTCGGGTGTATATCTTTTTTCATAGTCTCGAGATATTAACAGAATAATGGAAAAAAAGCAAGTAAACAAACAGTCGTATTCGACTATTTCCCGCTTAATATATCAATCATCTTCTGATATTTATTAGCCAGAGCCATCACGTCATCACCATAGAAGGCATAGGCCGATTTTGAAGCGTTACCCCAGCCAGCGAGGTATCGGAGAGCCGCCAATCTTTCAGCCCCATAAGTCCTAGCCGCGGCGCCGTTTTCTTTCATAAGAATTCCGCAGGCCATGAATGCATCCCGGGCATCCCAAGGATTTGAAGGCAAACCAGAACCGGTCAGGCTTCTAATCCGATCTTTTGAAGAATTATAAGACCAGGAGCCATCACTATTTTTTACATAGCCGGCATACAAAACCCAGGTCGAGGGAATAAACTGCGCTGGCCCCATCGCTCCACCATAACCGTACCAAGGTTTCTTGGAGACTGGCACGGTGTCCGGATTGACACCGAGCGCCGCGGTAATCGCCTTAAACGGTTCCGTATCTCTTGGTGCTTTCATATCTACCAGCCAATTACCTGTTCCAACATTTTGACCGAGATTGGACTCTTCAGCGATAATACCCAAAATCACCGCCGGTCGAACACCGGTTTTTTGCGAAGCAAAATTTGCATAGTCTAGCGCTTTCTCAAAAGGAATGGCGGCTGATCCCTGCAGACTGAATAGCTGAGCGCGGATTTGGGCAGCTGACAAAGTCTGCTGTTTTAGAACGTTTTGATAGAGACTTTCGATACCTTTGGACGCCTTGAGAATAGCGGCCTTCTCGGCTTCTTGTTGCTGAATCCTCTTTTGTTCCAAGATTTGGAGATTTTTCAACTTGGTTTCCTCGTCGCGCTTGTCCTCAAGCTGAGTTTTTTCATCTTCGGTTTTGACTTTGGTATCCGTGATAACTTCAAAAGACTTGTTCAGCTCGTTTTTAATCGAATCGAAGGAATCCAGATCCTGGAAAAAGCTGGACAGATTTTCGTTCGACAAGACCACCTCGACGGTCGAATAAGAATCGATCTCGTTGGTTTTGCGCAACAATTGGGCCAAAGATTCTTTTTCCTTGCCGAGCTTGGTCGTGAGCTTGGTAATGGTCACCTGCTTGTCGCCGATGCTATCGGTCAGATTTTCAATACTGATCGTTCGCGCTTTTATGTCCAATTTCGCTTTGGCGATCTGGGCATCCAAGATCTTGATGTCTCGAGACAAGGATTCGGATTTGCCCTGCTGATCTTTCAATATGGCTTCCTGGGTAGCGATCTGCGCTTCCAAGTCAGCCAGTTGAGCCTGAAGCTGGGCTTTTTTGGCGGCAACGTCGGAACCGGTGACTTGAGCTGATACGTAGATTGTAGATTGCAGATTGTGGATTGAGAAAGGAATAAGGTGGCTGACAAAATTAATATTCAAAAATAAAAATAAAGACGAGACAAAGATACCCGCCCGGAAAAGCCGGCTGAGAAATTTTGAAAAATTAAAATACCTTCGATGGATCATCGAAGGTATTTTAGCACATTTAAATTATTTTTTCTCTTCTGCGACGGCTTCGCCTTCAGCGCCTTCCTTGGCTTCCTTACCCTTCTTTTCTACCTCAATCGATGAGAGGTCGACAGGAGCGGCTTCGACGACTTCTTCCTTTGGCTCGTAGACCGAGGCAACCACTTCATCAGGATCAACCTTGAGAGTCACGCCTTCTGGCAACTTGATTTCTTTAGCAGTAATGACCGAGCTCAAAGTCACAAGAGTTGTGATGTCAACAGTCAAATCGTGTGGCAGGTCTTTTGGCAAAGCTTCGATTTCCAAATCATGAGCCACCTTGACCAAAATCGCACCGAGGTCTTTGACCGCTGGAGCGACACCGACGAATTCAAGAGGGACCTTGACGGTCAATTTCTTGCCTTTCTCGATAGCGTAAAAGTCGACATGGATTGGAGAATCGGTCACTGGGTCGAAATCGACATCATGAATCAAAACATCAACATCAATCCCCTCACCGGTCAGGCTGACAACTGTCGACTCGCCGGCTTCCCGGAAAGCTTTTCTGAATTCGGCAATTTTAACCTTGATTGGAGTTGAGGCCTCCTTCTTACCATAAAAGATGGCAGGAACCGTACCGGCTTTTCGCAAAGCGTCTAGGTTTTCCGTCAGATCTCTTTTTTCTACCTTTAATTTTAACATAATAGGAGCATTATATATATTTTTCGTTAAAAAGCAAGGGAGGCTAGCCCAGATTATTGAAAATCTTCATTTTATCCTCCACCACCTTCTCCACCGCTGAAATCGTCCCTTTCATGTATTTATATGGTGCCACTTCGTCGGGATTTTCCTGTAGGCCAAGTTTAAGGGCATTTTTGTAAGCTACGCGAATTTCGGTATTTATATGCACCACCGACATACCGGCCTTGATCGCCGCTTTTATATCTTCGGCTGAATTACCGGAAGCACCGTGAAGAACCATGGGGATTCCGATCGCTTCTTTAATTTCTTTTATTCTCTCAATATTCAAAGCTGGATCTTTTCCACCCTTGAGCATACCGTGAATATTCCCGACGGCTGGAGCCAGCATATGAACGCCAGTCTCAGCCACAAACCGTTTGGCGTCTTCAGGTTTTGTCAAAAATTCTTCGGTGATCTTTACCCCTTCTGGAATTACTTCCAAGACCTGCGAAGACTTGCCAATAAAACCAAGTTCAGCTTCGACGATAATGTCTGGATTTACACTTCGAGCATAATCCACACACTGTTTGGTCACTCTGATATTTTCTTCAAACGACAAATCGGTAGCATCAAAAATCACCGCGTCATAGCCGGCATCGATCGCCTCTTTGACCTTGTCAAAAGAATAAGTGTGGTCGGCATTTAGGAAAATCGGATAATCGTATTCTTCCCGCAGGCTTTTTATGAGAGCCACCGCCTGCTTAGTGCCAATAAAATTTCGCTCACCCTCGGCCGTGCCGATAATGACCGGCAAATCCATTTTCTTGGCAGCTTCAAAGATACCCCTTAATATTTCGAGATTGGAAATATTAAAATGACCGACCGCGATTCCCCTTTTCTCCGCGTCCAAGATATAGTCTTTTAATGTTTTCATTAATTTATTTTATCAGATAAATGACAAAATAAAAAGCTCAGGTTATTGCTTTTTTGTGCCTTACGGACTGAGATTTTCAGCCCGCCTTGATGAGTCGGCGAGGCAGGCAGAAAATCGAGGGAGTAGAGAATTAATTTTGCGACCTGCCTCGCTGGCAAGGCGGGCGGCAAAATTAATATCGTGCTAAGAAAAAGCAATGACCCGAGCTTTTTACTCACCAGAATTACGTAAATCATGTATTGCCTCGGCCACATCCTCGCTATCAAAAATAGTCGAACCGGAAATCAGACGGGTGGCGCCAGCGCTAATCAAGTCTGAAGCATTATCAAAACCCACTCCACCATCGACACTGATCTCGATGTCGGGATACATTCCCCGCAGGTCGCTGATTTTTTCCAGAACTCGGTCGTCAAATTCCTGGTGCTGGAAACCGACATTATCAATTCCCATAAACTGGACAAAGTCGATGATCGGGTAACCACCTTCGTCGACCAAGTCTAGGAAAGGATAAACTTCTGCGTTGTCATTATCCATATGGACAGCCACACCGATCTCTATACCATATTCCGAATCCCGAGCCGTACCATGTTCGTCGCGAATTTTCTCAACCAATTCCAAGAGGCGTGGGCCTGAACCCAAATGCAAGACGATCCTTCTCGCTCCCGCCTTGATCCAATCAAAAACGATTTCTTCCGGATGGCGGACCATTAGGTCGGCTTCAAATTCCAAGGAATCCCAGAATGGAAAACCTTCGTTTTCTGCCACGATGTTATTGAGCTCTTCCATTCCACCTTTCACGTAAGGCCAGCTTTTGTGCGGCACGAATTTGCCGTCACAGACATCCACCTGCACCAGAGGGACGAGCCCTGACACGCGAGACATCTGCGAACGCAATTCTTCGATATTTTCCGGCAAGATGGCGGGGATGATTTCGGTCATGATTATAATTGTTAATTTCTTTAATGTTGTCATTCCCGCGCAGGCGGGAATCTAGTTTTAATTTTTCTGGATCCCCGTTTTCACGAGGATGACAGAGGGGGATTAAAAAATTTAAAAATGGGACTTGAGTCTTATCTCACGGGAAATTCTGTCTAACTTTTTCAAACGGCGAATATGTTTGTACTCATTAGAAAATTGGGTGCCCAACCATTCCCTAATCGCTTCTTTCGCATCGCTCAAGGCCAAAAATCGCGCTCCTAAAGACAGGATATTGGCGTCATTATGTTCCCGGCTCAATTTGACGATATCTGAAACCTTGTAAATCGGATTGGCATACAAGACTACCGCTCGAACATTGGGAAACCTATTGGCGACTATCGCTTCGCCTTGGCCTGACCCGCCCAAAATAATACCTTTTATTTTTTCTGGCTGATCGGACACGGCCTTAGCTACCGGGGCAATAAAATCCGGATAGTCATCAAACTCATCATACTTGAAAGCGCCGCAATCGGTCACCTCGTAACCGAGTTTTTTTATGAAGGGAACCAATTTTTCTTTCATCTCAAAGCCGGCATGGTCGGTACCGACAAAAATCTTGCCAAGACTCTTCTTGGGAGCATTTATCTTGACCTTGATTGTCTCCTTTGTTTTAAACATCCTGGATACTATTATAGCCTATTTATTAAGCAGACTCAAAAAGACTTCCTTCAAGACCTGCGGATTGGCCGAGCCTTTGGTGGC
>Ga0194054_10000823_pt1 | contig 15359 bp, 13 predicted proteins | sample SepL2210m_MetaG_FD_163628 | JGI IMG/M metagenome (GOLD analysis project Ga0194054, IMG submission 163628) | Anoxic zone freshwater microbial communities from boreal shield lake in IISD Experimental Lakes Area, Ontario, Canada - Sep2016-L227-10m | ecosystem: Environmental > Aquatic > Freshwater... | reverse complement strand
GCCGTCCGTTCCGTCGTCGATGGCTTCCGTGACGTCCATTCCGAAGCCTCCTTCGACGATGACGCCGCCCTCGGTGCCGCCAGCGACGTCCATTTCGAAGCCGCCCTCGACGATGACGCCGCCCTCGGTGCCGCCGGAGACGTCCATTCCGAAGCCGCCCTCGGTGCCGGCGATGCCGTCCATTCCGAAGCCGCCGTCGAGTGCGGGCATCGGGGTTCCGCCGGTTGCGCCGACACTCACGCGTCCGGTGCCGCCTTCGGCACCTCCGGCACCGGCCGTTTCGCCCGCAGCTCCCAAGCCTCCGACGATTTTGCCCGGCGCATCGATTGCGCCGCTTGCGCCGAAGCCGCCCTTGGGTGGAGGATCTCCCGTCAAGCCCGTCGCCCCGGCTCCTCTCCAAGCCGAAACGAAAAAAGAGACGGCGAAGGTTCCGGCATCCGCGCCGGGAACCAAGGCGGGTCTGCCCCAGGCCACCGTTCAACTGCAGAGGCCGGCGGCCACCTCGAAGTCGCTTTCCACCAGCGGTGTCATTGTGGTGCCGCCGGGCGACTCCTCTTCCGAACTGAGCCCGGTGCTGGGCATTGCGGCGCTGGTCGTCGCGCTGCTTTCGCTCGGCGTTCAGCTCTGGATGATGCTCGCCTGATCGCCGGATCCGCCGCTCTCAAATTCCAAAAAAACCAACCCATGTCCAGCCCGCACGTCACCGAACTGAAAGACACCGATTTTGAAGCGTTCATCAAGAACGCAACCGCGCCCGTGCTTCTGGATTTTTGGGCCACCTGGTGCGCGCCCTGCCGGATGCTGACCCCGGTCGTCGAGGAGATCGCGGCCGAGAATGTCGGGAAGTTCGCGGTGGCGAAAGTCAATGTGGACGACTGCCCCGGAGCGGCCTCGCAGTTCGGAATCCGCAGCATTCCCACGCTGATCTACTTCAAGGGCGGCGAAAAAAAAGAGCAGTCGGTCGGGGTCTCAAGCAAGGCGGATATCGTCCGCCAGCTTGAAGCGCTGGCTTGAAAAATGTCCCGCTCGGAGTTGCGGATTTTTCCGGAAACCTCCTGTTTTTCGGGGTTTCGCTGAACTCTGTAAGCTCTTGAACTGAAGAACCGTTCCCGGGTTTGTCCGAGTTGAGCAGATAAACTCAGCCAACAGATTTGACTTCTTCTCCGCCAAACTCCGCCGTCTGGGTTGTCATTCCCGTGCACAACAACGCGGGGACAATCCGGGATGTTGCGCTTGGCTGCCGCGGGATCGTTGGCAATGTGCTGATCGTGGATGACGGCAGCCGGGACGCCGATCTGCGCGAGTTGATGTCCGGCACCGGTATCCCCGTGATCCGGCACGAGACGAACTGCGGCAAGGGGGCGGCGCTTCTCACCGGTGCCCGCGAGGTCGCGAAACGCGGCGGGACGACCATGATCGCGATCGATGGCGACGGGCAGCATGACCCGGAGGATCTCCCGGCATTTCTTCAGACCATCCAGGAGGATCCCGACGCGATCATTATCGGCGAGCGCGACATGAGCGGCGCGAATGTCCCCGGCAGAAGCCGGTTCGGGCGGAGGTTTTCGGATTTCTGGCTCCGGCTCGAAACGGGTCTGCCGCTCCGCGACACGCAGAGCGGATTCCGCGCCTATCCCGTACGCCATTTGCTCGCGCTACCGGCCTCGGGACGCAAATTTGATTTCGAAGTGGAAATTCTCGCCCTCGCCGCCTGGGCCGGACTCACGATCCGCAACGTTCCGATCCGGGTCTGGTATCCGCCTCCTCACGAGCGCGTCACGAGCTTTCGTCCGTTCCTGGACAACCTGCTGCTCACGCACCGCCACGTGCTCATCGTGCTGCGCCGCGTTCTTCCGCTCCCGCACAGGAAGCTTGTCGCTGGCACCGCGGATCCGGCCCGGAGGAAGCGCGGCAACGCGCTCGGCTTCTGGTTTTTCACCACCGCCGTCCGGCTGACCGGGCTGCGCGGGGCCTACGGGCTTCTGTTTTTTGTTAGTGCATGGTATGTGGTGTTCGACTCCTCGATCGTGCTGGCCGCGCTGGCGTATCTCAGGCGGCGGTTCCCAGCCGATGGTCTGCTGCGCCAGCGATGGAACGTCTATCAGCTTTTCATCGCGCAGGGCCGGTGCCTCATCGACCGATACTACCTCGTGCACGGCGGCGACCGCCTCCGCTTTCACCAGAGTGGCTTTGAAAAAGTCGCCCCGCTTCTCGCCGGCGAGCGCGGCTTCATCCTGCTCACCGCACACGTCGGCAACTGGCAGTCCGCCATGATCTCGCTCGAGGGATGGAACAAAACCGTCCACCTCCTGATACGCCCGGACGACGACGACCTCAGCACAAAAAAATTCGGCCTCTACCGGGAGTCCGGCCGCATCCGGACTATTAATCCCGCCGGCTACCTCGGCGGCGTGATCGGCGTGATGGCCGCGCTGGATGCGGGGGAGATCGTCTCCGTGATGGGCGACCGGGATTACAACACGCGGCGCAAATCGGCCGCCGAATTTTTCGGGGCGCCCGCCGAGTTCCCGTGCAGCGGGTTCCTCTTTGCCCATGCCGCCCGCGTCCCGCTCGCCGTGCTTTTTTCCGCCAAGACAGGGACCTACGAATATGAGGTGCGGATCGCGGGGATCATCGAGCCGCTTGCCGGGGAGCCCAAGGCCGCGTTCCTGCGCCGCGGGGTGCAGGAATACGCCGCGTTTCTGGAGGAGCATCTCCGGCGGTATCCGCTCCAGAGTTTTTTGTTCAAGGATGTCTGGACGGGCGCGGCGTCTCCCATTAGCGTGCCGCAGACAATCGATCCGCGATGAACCACACCGATTTCTCCAGCGAAGAGCTCCTGCCGAAAGTCCGGGCCAGGCTCAAGGAGCTCCTTGTTTCGCACCTCGCGCTGGAAGACATCACCCCGGAGGAGATCGGCGACGATGAAGCGATTTTCGGCGAGGGACTCGGGCTCGATTCGCTCGACGGCGTGGAAATCGTGGTGCTGCTCCAGCGGCAGTTCGGCGTGAACATCAAGGAGACCGAAAAGGGGAACGACCTCTTCCGATCGATCAATACGCTGGCGAAATACATCGTCGAAAATTCCCCGAATCCGCTCGGGGTTCCCGCCGCCGCCTCCGAAGACGAAAAGTAGCTTTGTGGCGGCGATTGGCATCTCGGGGCTGGGGGCGGTTTCCTCGCTTGGCAACACGATCCCCGAGACACTGGAATCATTTCGCGTTGGGCGCACCCGGCCGGGCAGGCTGACGCTGTTCGAATCGCCGCTTGATCTTCCGGTCTTCGAGGCTGCGCGGTTTCATGCGGAGCACCCATACTCCGACGGCCACCGCACGCGGGAGATGGCGCTGCATGCGGCGCGCGAGGCGCTGGCGGACGCCGCGCTCGACCGGACCGCTCTCGACGCCGCACGGGTCGGCATCTGCCTCGGCACAACGGTCGCCAGCCAGCTCAACGACCTCGCGTTTTACCGCAGCTACAAAACCACCGGCACGGCGCCCCTGGCCCCGGTGCGCCGCTATCTCAAGGGCAATCTTGCCGAGGCGGTTGCCGCCGGGCTGGGCGTTCGGGCGATCACCGCCACTGTCACAAACGCGTGCTCCTCGGGCGCCGATGCCATTGCCATCGGCGCGCAATGGATCGAGGCCGGGCTTTGCGACATCGTGCTCGCGGGAGGAGCGGATGAATTGAACCGGGTGCCGTTGAGCGGATTTCATGCGCTCGGCCTGAGCAGCCCGCTTCCGTGCAGGCCGTTCGACAGGCGCCGGAGCGTGCTAAACCTCGGGGAAGGTGCGGGCGTCCTCATTATGGAATCCCCCGCACATGCCGCCGCCCGCGGACATGCTCCCCGCCTCGCGCTCTGCGGGCACGGCACCGCGTGCGACGCGCACCATCTCACCGCCCCGCATCCCGAGGGGCGCGGACTGAGCGCCGCGCTCGAGCGGGCGCTGGATCTCGCCGGACTGCGACCCGGCGACATCGCGTTCGTCAACGCGCATGGCACCGGGACGCAGGACAACGATCTCATCGAGGGCCGCGCGCTCGCCGCCGTCTTCGGCCACTCGTTGCCCGTGCTCTCGACCAAAGGCTTCACCGGCCACACGCTCGGGGCGGCGGGCGGTTTGGAAGCCGTCTTCACCGGACTCGCCCTCCGCGAACGCTGGCTCCCGCCCAGCGCCGGATTTGAGGAGCAGGACGAACGCATCCCGATCACCCCGCTCAGCGAGCGCACGGAAATTTGCGGGCGGTTTGCGATCTCCACCTCGCTCGCCTTCGGCGGCAACAACACCGCCCTTTTGATCGGCCTCACCGAAGGGGGCGCACCATGACCGCATTCCTCAACGGCATGGGAATCGTCGCCTCCACGGGACGGGGCACGGCCGCCCTCCGATCGGCTCTGCAACAGGGTTGGCGGCCGCCCAACACGATCGCGCTGCCCGATGGACGCGACCTGCCGGTTTACCCGCTGCCGCCCGACGCCCTCGACGATAAATCGTTCGGACGCAAAATCCGCCGCGCCGACCGTCTCGCCAGGATGGCCGTGTTGGCCGCTGCCGACGCCCTCCGCGATGCGCGGATCCAGCCCGACCCGCGCCGGATCGGGCTCGTTGTTGCCAGCGCGTTCGGCTCCCACGCCACGACGTTTGAATTCCTCGACGAGATCCTGACCTACGGCGACGCGGAGGTTTCGCCCACCGTCTTCTCCCATTCCGTCCAGAATGCCGCCGCCGCCTATGTGGCGTCCGTCCTCGATATCCAGGGTCCGGTGATGACGCTCACGCAAGTCCATTTCGCTTTTCACCACGCGCTCGTCCTCGCCCGCCAATGGCTGGACTCCGGGCAATGCGACCACGTGCTCGTCGGAGGCGCTGACGAACTCGGCGGCGTCATGCGGTTCATCTGGCGGTCGCTCCTTCGCGCTCCGGCCGACGGACGGCTCCGCCCGTTTGCGTTCGCAAAAGAACCCGCGGCAATTCCCGGCGAGGGGAGCGCATTTTTTCTGCTCTCCGCCAAGCCCGGTCCCTGCGCCTGCGCGAGGGTGGAACTGATCCGGATCGCCTCGTGGGTTCCGCCCGCCACGCCGCCCGGTCTGCACATCCTGGAAGCCGACGGGACGCTCGGCGACGAATCCGGCTACGCGGCCCCGGCGGCATCCGGCGCGCGCCTCGCCGCCTATGCGCCGGTTTTTGGCAGCATGCCCTGTGGCACCCCGCTCCAATTGGCCGCCGCCGCGCTCATGCTCCAGGAGCAGGTCTGCTTCGCGACGCCGGTGCCCGGGGACTCCGGGCTCCCCCTCTGCCTCGCCACCGCGCCCCAGCCACTCGCCTCGATCCATCTCACCCGCCTCCACTGCAACGGCTCGGCGGCACACATCCAACTCACCCATCACAATTGACCACCATCATGACGAACGCTCCCGCCGCCAGTGAAATCGAACGCGCACTCCTCACCGAAATCTCCGGCATGTTCCCGGAGGTTCCCGACATCACCTCCGCCACGCCGCTCCAACAGCTCGGGCTCGACTCGCTGCGCCTCTTCGGGATTTTTGTCCTCATCGAAAATCAATTCGGCCTGAGACTTCTCGACGGCCCTCTCACCCGAGAAATGCTCGAAAACATTTCCTCCCTCGCCGCCGAGACCGCCCGCCGCCTCGCCGCCGAAGCCTGATCCCGCGCCGCAAGGAGCCCCTCCTAAATCAGCGCGGATGATCAGGATTTCCGCAGATTCCCAAAGCTTGTTCCTGGTGGAATCACGCAGAGCGGAGTTGGTTGGTTGCCCGGCCCGCCGGTTTCCGAACGCACACAAGGGCCGGAAATCAAACTTGACGCCAAATCGAGAGTTCCGCACTCTCATACAATGAATTTGGCAACTTCAGATAGTGTAGCAAATGCCGGGACGGCCGCGTGGAAAATGTTCCGGCCGGCCGGCGGCGAAACAACATCCCGTTTGAGCGGATCCACGAAGGCGCTGGCGGCGAGGTATCTTTCCGGCGAGATCGGCCGCTCCACGACGGAAGACAGTCTTCATCTGTCTATGCCGGGATATCAAACAATTCGCGAGTGGGAGTGTGACTGGACGCTGGCGGGTCCGCTGAGGAACAGCAGTGATTCTCCGGACGGATTGGCCGCGGAAGATTTGCTGTTAGATGGCGCTCAGACGATGGAGGAGGTCAGGCTTTCAGCAAACGTCCTGCCGGAATGTTTTCATAGTGTTCATGGAAAAATCCATTTCAAGGAATTGTTCAGTTCCGCCAAAGTTCATTCCGCCGCCTATTGCTTCACAGAAATAGATACTGCTTCCGCCTGCCTGCTGCCCTTAGTGCTTGATGGCGACTGGTATTGTTCCCTATTCGTCAACGGCGAGCTGAAACACACAGGGGCCGGATGGTCCAAAATCATGAGACTTCCGCTGAAAGCCGGCCGGAATTTGATCGGCTTTCGTATTACGGGCGGTTCCGGCGGCTGGCGCGTGGTTCTGGCCAAAGGAGAATTTCTACCACTCGAAGAAAAATGCCGGGAGCCGGATCAGGCGGAGCTGTATGCGGAAGCCGTCCGATTGATCGCCTGGAATGCTCCGCTGCGGATCATCGATGGCGAAAAATTAGTTGGTGCCGCAACGCTCAAAAAAGCGATGCGTCACATCGTTCCAGCTCTGTGCTGCACTTCTGTCAGCCACACGACATTGGATTTTGAGAAAGCGCTTGCCGTTGGTTACAAAGGCATCAGGGCGGAAATTGAAGAACGGCTTTCCCGCGGCGGGCTGGATGAATGCGGAAACACGCTTCTTCACGCGATGCTTTCCTGTCTGGATTCAGCGAAAATTTGGCACGGCAGATATCTCGATGCGTTGAAGAAACTTGCCGGCGAAGGCAAAAATGATCTCGCTGGCATCATAGAGTCGTTGAATAACGTGCCGGAAAACCCGCCGGAGACGTTCCGGGAGGCGGTGCAGTCGTTGTGGATGTTATGGGATTTCCAGCGGCTGTGCGGCAACTGGAGCGGCATCGGACGGATCGACAAAATGCTTGGGCCGTATCTGAAACGCGATCTGGCGGCCGGCATAATCGACAGAGATGAGGCGCGGGAGCTGATCGCCCATTTCTGGATAAAAGGTTGTGAATGGATCACCGCGAATGCTGGCTCGGATAACGGCGATGCCCAGTTTTATCAGAACATCGTTCTCGGCGGGGTCGATGAAGCCGGAAATGACGTTGCTAACGAAGTCACTTATCTCGTCCTGGATGTCGTCGAAGAACTGCATATTTCCGACTTTCCCATCGCGGTCCGCATCTCGAAAAAGACAGATGAAATGCTTCTGCGCCGGATTGCGGAAATCCAGCGGCTCGGCGGCGGGATCATCGCGGTTTACAACGATGACCGGATTATTCCGAATCTGGTCCATTTCGGATACCCGCTGGCGGATGCCAGAGATTTTGCCAACGACGGTTGCTGGGAGATCCTGATCCCCGGCAAAACCTGTTTTGGCTACCTCGCTTTCGACGCCCTGAAAATCCTCCAGGACGTGCTCGGACTCGATGCTTCAGACGCCGACCTCAGCCAATACACCTGTTTCGATGAGTTATTCGAAGGTTTTAAGATAAAACTGAACAACCAAATCGTGCAAATGACCAGCCGTGCGGTTACAGCATTAAAAAACAATGTCACCCCCACTGTGCTGGTCGATATGCTGATTGACGGCTGTATTGAAAAGGGGCGTTCGTATTATCATCTCGGCCCGAAATACACGGCAGAGTCGCCACACGCAGGGGGGCTTCCGGACGTCGCCAACAGCCTGCAAGTGATCAAGAAACTGGTTTATGAAGATCAGGAATTTTCTCTGGCAGAACTGGCTGACATTCTCCGTAACAACTGGGAGGGGCATGATGAAACCCGCCGGAAAATCTGTTCGCGCTTTGATTTCTACGGCAACGATTCGGAAGCCAGCAACGCGATGATTCAAAAGGTTTTTGATGCTTACACCGGTCTGGTCGCTGAAATCCCTTCAAACGACGGGGTGCTTTTCCCTGCTGGAATCAGCACCTTCGGACGCGAGGCCAGTGCTTTTCTGCCGGGCCGGACAGCTTCGGCGGCGGGATCCAAAAAAGGAGATATTCTGGCGTTGAATTTCAGCCCGTCGCCCGGCACCGACAAAAGCGGCCCCACCGCCGTCATCAAGTCGCACTGCGCGGTGGACTTTTCCAGGCTGCCCGGCGGCACCGCGCTGGAATTGAAGATCGTTCCTTCGTCATTACAGGGAGAAAAGGGGATTGCCGCGCTGGTTGGACTCATGAAGACCTTCGTCGATCTCGGCGGAATATTCATGCAGATTGACGCGATGGATACCGCGATGCTCCGCGACGCGCAGGAACATCCGGATAAATACCCCAATCTCTCAGTCCGGATATCAGGCTGGTCGGCGCGTTTCGCGACGCTGTCAAAAAACTGGCAGGAAATGGTCATTGTCCGCACCGAACAGCGGGCTGCATAAGGCTTATGGTTGAATGAAAACAATTATGAACATCAGGAAGAATTAGCGGAAGTCAGATTCTTTCGTTGCAGGAATCATAAAGCAGGCGTTGGCCGGGAAACTGGGGTCAGTGTGGGATGGTAGTAAGTTAAGGCGGTTTTAGATGTAGAAGCGGCATCTTGCCCTCGGATCTTCTGGGGAAAGCGGCAAGATGCCGCTTCTGCGTTGCATTAAGTTAGATCAGGATGTCTGTAGCCCGTCGGCCGCGGCTTCGTTCAACCGGCTTCGAAGGCGGAGAGCCTTGCCGAAAGTTCTGCGGGGACATGGGCCTGGACGAGCGCGTCGTCGCCGTCGTAGCGGATATCGAGGACGTGGCCGGCGCGGTGGATTTCCGCCAGGAGGGCGGATGCGTTCGAGGGGATCCGGTAGGTGCCGCGCAGCCTCCATGCGGCGAGGCGGACTTCGAGCTCGTCAATGAGCGAGGGGATTCCCGCGCCGGTGCGGGCCGAGATGGCGACGCTGCCCGGATACCGGGCGAGCTGGCTGGCGACGATCTCCGGGTCGGGGACGAGATCCGTCTTGTTGAAGACGAGGATCGTCTGTTTGCCTGCGGCGTCGAGCTCGGCGAGGGCGGCATCTACGGCGGACATTTGTTCGTGATATTGCGGGTGGCTAAGATCGACGATGTGGATGAGGAGGTCTGCGAGCTGCACCTCCTCGAGCGTGGCCTTGAACGACTCGATGACCGTGTGCGGGAGTTTGCGGATGAATCCGACCGTGTCGGTGAGAAGGATTTTCTGGTGGTTCGGGAGCGTGACCTGGCGGGTCGTCGGGTCGAGGGTGGCGAAAAGCTTGTCCATCGCGAGCACTCCAGCTCCCGTGAGGCGGTTGAGGAGCGAGGATTTTCCGGCGTTCGTGTAGCCGACGAGCGAGGCGACCGGCCAGTTCCGGCGGAGGCGGCCCTCGCGCTGGACGCCGCGGTTTTTCCGGACCTCCTTGAGGTCGCGTTCGAGGCGGGCGATCCGTTCCTGGACACGCCGCCGGTCAACCTCGAGCTGGGTTTCGCCCGGGCCTCGCGTGCCGATTCCGCCGCTCTGGCGCGAGAGGTGCGTCCACATGCGGGTGAGGCGTGGCAGGAGGTATTGGAGCTGGGCCAGCTCGATCTGGAGGCGGCCCTCCTTCGTGCGGGCGCGCTGGGCGAAGATGTCGAGGATGAGCTGCGTGCGGTCGAGGACTTTCCGCGCCATGAGCTCTTCGAGGTTCCGGCCCTGCGCCGGCGAGAGCTCGTCGTCGAAGATGATTGAGGTGACCGCCTTTTCTTCGCACTCCCTGGCGATCTCCTCGGCTTTGCCTTTGCCGATGTAGTAGGGGGCGGTCGGCTTGTCGAGGCGCTGGACAACCGTCCCGACGACCTGTGCGCCGGCCGTCGCCGCGAGCTGGCGCAGCTCCCCCAGCGAGTCCTCGATGTCCCATCGGCTGACCCCGCTGTGTTCGAGGCCGACGAGCAGGGCTTTTTCGACCGGGCGCGGGAAGTTTGTCGTCATGCGCCGCCCTGGGTGCTGAGGAGTGGGATGGCCGATGCGATCGGGGAAACCGGCGGAGATGTCGCAGTCAAAGGAATAACCGGAAAATTAAATTGGTGGCGGCACCAGGTCAATTGCCTTTTCGCGTAGCGGCGGGTGGCCGCGACGATCGCGTTCCGGCACGCGCCGGCCGCGAGCCGCCCGGCGATCATCTCCTGGATCTCGCGGAACCCGATCGCGCGGGCCGCGCCGGGCCCCGCGTCCGCCGCCCGCCTCACCTCCTCGACCACTCCCGCGTCAAACATCGCGCCGACATTTTTTTCGATCTTTTTCCACAGTTCTTCGCGGTCGCGCTCGAGGACGAGTCCGCGGAACCCGTCGCCTTCCGACTTCCAGTCCGCCCGCGATGCCGCGAGTGGTTTTCCGGTCGAAAGAACGATCTCCAACGCGCGGCGCACCCGCACCGGATTGCGGGCGTCAATCTGCCCGGGAGCATCGGCGTCGGCCCCGGCCAGGCGGGCCAGCGCCTCCGCAGGCACCATCAAGGAAATCTTTTCGCGGAGTCCGGGATCCGCCGGCGGCAGGTCGGCGAGCCCGTGGGTGAGCGCCTTGAGGTAAAGCCCGGTTCCTCCGGTGAGGATCGGAACCTTTCCGCGCGATTGGATCTCGTGGATGCACCGGCGCGCCAGCTCCGCGAAGCGCGCGGCGTTGCAGGTCTCCTGAAGCCCGAGGATTCCGATGAGATGGTGCGGGATCCGGCGCAGGAGCTCCGGCGCGGGCTGGGCGGTGAGAATCGGGAGGCCCGAATAAATCTGAAAGGCGTCCGCCCCGATGATTTCTCCGCCGATCATTTCCGCCAACTCGACCGAGAAGGCGGATTTTCCAACTCCCGTGGGCCCCGTCACGATGATCGGAAGGGGCCCCGGGGTGGATGTGGGATTATTGTTCAGGCAGAAGCTCGGGCTGGTCTTCCGACGAGCGGTTGCGCTCGCTGCGGCGCTCTTCGACGGCCTTGGCTCCGCTCACGACGAGCTTGCGCCCGCCCATGTATTCCTTGTCGTGGAGCTCGGTGACGGCGCGCTTGGCCTCCTCGACCGACTGCATCTGGACAAAGCCGAAACCTTTCGACTTCATCGTGTGGCGGTTCATCACGATCTCCACGTTCTGGACGGTTCCGACCCCGCTGAAGAGCTCGGAGAGATCGCTCTCCGCCGCATCAAACGACAGGTTTCCCACGTAGAGGCGCGCCGACGTCACCTCGACGATCTCCGGCTTGCGCATCCCGGTCGGACGCTCGCCGCGCGAGGGCCTGTCTTCCCTGCGTGGTGCCGGCCTTGCGGATGTGGGTGCCGCGGGCTGGCGGGATTTGGCTTCTGGTTTCCCGCCGAAAAAACCCACGATTTTTTCGATGAGGGACTTCTTCTTTGCGGGCTGGGATCCCTCCGTGCGTGCGGAGGTGTGGTTCGGGCGGTCTCCGCGGCGCGGGCGGCGGTCTCCGCGGCGGGGCGAGCGGCGCGATCCGCTCGGCGAGTATTCATTTGACATGATTTTATTTGTTTCGATTGGCGGCATTTCCATATGGAAAGCCTCCGTTTTTTGGTTTTCCCCGGCGGTGCACATCCCCCCGCGAGGGCGAACCGTTCGGCTCGTCGCGAGGAACATGGATGGCGTCATGCAGGGACCGGACAGAGGGACTCAGCGTCCGCAAATCCGGTGTCCATGAGGAATAGGCGCCAGAGGATCTGTGGAACTTGGCATGTTCCACGCTCCATTTCAAGAAACAAAAACAAACAAACAAAAACAAATTCCTCTCGCCGTGCGCGGGGGCATCGGGTTTGATGCGCTTTTCATGAGCCGCCCGGTTGTCGCCAGCTACTGCACCACGTTTCTGAAGCCGGAGATGCTGCACATCTACCGCCAGGTCTGCGGGCTGAAGCGGCACGGGACATTTGTGGTCACGAGGGAGCGTGCGTGCGCGGACCGGTTTCCATTTTCCGACATCGAGCTTCTCCCCGAGCCCGGCCAACCGGTCCTGCGGCGGTTCTATTTGAAGTTTCTCAAGCGCGTGCCGCCGCTCCACTACCGCGGGGAAATGGAGCAGCTTTCCGCGCTCTTCGCGCGGCGCGCGGCGGATCTGATGCACGTCTATTTCGGGCACACGGGAGTCCATCTCCTCGAGTTCCTGAAAGCCTGGCCGCAGCCGTCCGTGGTTTCGTTTCACGGCGCGGACGTCATGCTCCGCGAGCACCGCCCGAAATACGCGGGGCAGATGCGCGAGCTCTTCGCCCGCGTCCCGCTCGTCCTCGCCCGCTCGCTCTCGCTGGCCGGGCGGTTGGAATCCGCCGGATGCCCGCCGGAAAAAATTCGCCTGAACCGGACCGGGATCCCGCTCGGGGACTTCGCGTTTTTCGCGCGGCAGCCGCCGGTCGGCGGCGCGTGGCGGCTCGTGCAGGCGTGCCGGCTGATCCCGAAGAAGGGTCTGCACACGGCGCTGCGGGCGTTCGCGCAATTCCGAGGGCGCTTCCCGGAGGCAGCGCTGACCATCGCTGGCGACGGGCCGATGGAACGGGAACTTCGGGAGGCCGCGCGCGGGCTCGGCATAGCGGACGCGGTGACATTCGCCGGATTCCTCCGCGAGGCCGAACTCAAGGCGCTTTACGCGGGCTCTCATATTTTTCTCCATCCCAGCGAGACCACCGACAAGCAGGATCAGGAGGGGGTTCCCAACTCGATGCTTGAGGCGATGGCCACCGGGCTGCCTGTGGCGGCCACCCTCCACGGCGGGATCCCCGAGGCGGTCGCCGACGGGATCTCCGGGCTTCTGGTGCCGGAAAAAGCTCCGGACGCCCTCGCCGGCGCGCTGATCCGCATCGCCGCGTCGCCGGAAATGGCCCGGGAAATGGGGCGGCGCGCATCGGAAGCCGTACGCGGGGAGTTCGAGCAAGCACGAGCGATCGCCAAACTCGAGGGTTTTTACGATGAGGCTCTCTTCCTCGGCAAGCCGGGTTAAGGGCAGCGCTTGCCGGCTTCGCCCGGGAGGAAAAATTCCCCGAGCTTGCCATCCGTCCTTTCCTGGCGAGAAACTTTCTGAACGACGGTCGTCCGCGCGTCCGCGCCGCGCAAAAAACCGGGTGCTTTCATCTCTGGTTTTGTGGTATGCGGTTTCAACCAACATGAATGATGCGGGAAGAGGAAATCGTCGCGAGCAGATCTTGCAGGTTTCCCATTTTCGTGATAAGCTTCTTATCATGAAAACAGCATCCGTTATTGATTTGAGAAACAATTTTGCCAGCGTTTCGCGTTGGATTTATGAGGGCGAGAGCGTGACGATCCAGAAGCGCGGACGGCCATTCGCCATCCTTTCTCCGGTGGTCAAAAAGAAAACGGAGGCCATCGAGTGGCCGGATTTTGAGGTGCGCCTGAAGCGCCAGTTTCCAAACGGCCCGACCAAAGGGAGCGCGGAGGAAATTGTGGATTACATGCGCGGGGAATACTGACGGATGAGAATCTATTTTGACACGTCCGCTTTGATCAAAATCTACGTGCGCGAAGTCAACTCCCTGACGACTGTGGAGATCCTGCTGGCGGAGAAGTCTCCCGTGCCGTTTTCTCATCTTGTCGAATTGGAATTACGGACGGCCATCCGGTTGAAGCGCGGGCGCGGGGAGATTACGGCGGCAGAGCAGCGTGCCGTCCTTCAAGCGTTGGAAAGCGATCTTGCAAAGGGAGTTCTGGCACGCCCCGACTACGACCTCGATTCCGTTTACCGACGAGCGGAAGCGATCTCCGCAAAACATGCCGCTGGCACCCTCGCGCGCTCCGCCGACATCTGGCATGTGGCCGCCGCTCTCGAAATCGGCTGCAACGCATTTTCCTCATTCGACGGTCGCCAAAGGAATCTCGCGGCTCTTTCCAAGCTCAAGCTCCTTCCCGCCTGAATGCTGGAATGAAAAAGGAAACTGGGGGTCAGTGTTGAATGGCTCTAACTTAAGCGAACGTAGAAGCGGCATCTTGCCGCTTTCCCCAGGGAAATCCAAGCGGCAAGATGCCGCTTCTACATCCCAAACCGCTCTTAAGTTAGCGGCATTCGGGTCAGTGTTCCATATTCTTGCATTTTTACGGGGGAGAAGCGGTGGGGTCAGGCGGCGAAGGGGGCGAGTTCCGCGAGGAGGGCGCGTTCCTCGCCGACGCGGAAATCGTCCGACGCGGAAAGGACGATGGACTGGCCGTCATTCCGGACGAACTCGAGGATGAGCGGGCGCTGGCCGGGGAAGCGTTTGACGGTTTCGAGGATGGTGGCGAGGTCGGGCTCTGTGATTTTTTCCCTTGCGATGCGGATGCGCACTGGTTTGACCGGGGCCATGGGCTGGAGGGGGGCGATGGCCGAGGCGGAGGCGCGGACGGATTCGTCTCGGCGGGAGATCCGGGCGGTGACGGAGACCGCGGAGCCGGGGACGAGGGCTGCGGCGCACTTGGTGAACGCCTCCTCCCATGCGGTGATTTCGAGCGATCCGGTGAAGTCTTCGAGGACGAGGACGCCGAACGGCTTGCCGTCTTTTTTCGTGAATTTTTTTTCCACGCTGGCGAGGAGGCCGGCGAGTTTGACCGTGCCGGACTCCTCGGACTGGAGGGTCTTGGCGACGGTCGAGAATTTCCCCGAGTCGAAGTGGCCGGCGTAGCGGTCGAGCGGGTGTCCGCTCACGTAGTAGCCGAGGAGTTCCTTTTCGTAGGCGAGCATCTCGTGCTGCGGCCAGGGCCCGATGGTTCCGGAGGCGGGGGATTTGCCCGGCTTCGGCGCCGGCATCGCGAGGTCGCCGAAAAGCGAGACCTGCCCGCTCGCGCGGTCGCGCTGGGCGGCGGCGGCGGCGGCCATCGCGGACTCGGTCTCCTGGAAAAGCTGCGAGCGGAATTTTCCAAAGCAGTCGAACGCCCCGCATTTCACGAGGCTCTCGACGATCCGGCGGTTGACCGTCCGGGAATCGAGGCGCGAGCAGAAGTCCGCGAGCGAGAGGAAAGGGCCATTTTTTTCGCGTTCGGAAACAGCGGCCTCCATCGCGCCGGCGCCGACATTTTTGATTGAGCCGAGACCGAACCGGATCGCGCGGGCGTCATCCTGCGGGGTGAATTTCAGGTCGCTGGAATTGATATCCGGCGGGCGGATCGCGATATCCATCCGGCGGCATTCGCCGATGACTTCGGCCAGGCGCTCGACCGTGCTGGCGTCGTAGCTGAGCATGGCGGCCATGAACTCGAGCGGGTGGCGGGCTTTGAGGAAGGCGGTCTGGTAGGAGATCCAGCCGTAGGCCGCGCTGTGGCTTTTATTGAACCCGTATTCCGCGAATTTTGCGATAAACCCGAAGATCGCGTCGG
>Ga0194054_10000819_pt1 | contig 15378 bp, 12 predicted proteins | sample SepL2210m_MetaG_FD_163628 | JGI IMG/M metagenome (GOLD analysis project Ga0194054, IMG submission 163628) | Anoxic zone freshwater microbial communities from boreal shield lake in IISD Experimental Lakes Area, Ontario, Canada - Sep2016-L227-10m | ecosystem: Environmental > Aquatic > Freshwater... | reverse complement strand
TGACATACTTCGTGCTCTGGTATTCCCAGCCGTCGCCAACCCCAAAAACCCGCTTCAAAAATGTGCTTTCCATCCCTCATCATCTACCCTACTTTCCCTCTGTAAGCACACTTTTTGCGGATGAACCCAAAGAAGCCCTTCTTTCTTTGTTGCCCTGGCAGTGAAGGTGGAATCGAGGGCGGTTTTTTCGATGACTTCACTCTTATGATTTTTAAATCATAACGGAATGCAGATTCTCCGATGCTGGTTACGCTTGCTGGGATGGTAATACTTGATAAAGAGCAGTAAGCAAATGCACTGGCCCCGATGCTGATCACGCTGTCAGGGATGAAGACACTCTGCAGGGCAGCACATCCAGAAAATGCTTCCTGCCCGATGCTGGTCACACTGTCAGGGATGCTGACACTCTGCAAAGCAGCGCATCCAGAAAATGCACCCTGCCCGATGCTGGTCACACTGTCAGGGATGCTGACACTCTGCAAAGCAGCGCATCCAGAAAATGCACCCTGCCCGATGCTGGTCACACTGTCAGGGATGCTGACACTCTGCAAAGCAGCGCATCCAGAAAATGCACCATCGATGCTGGTTACGCCGTTAGGAATATTGACACTATTCAAGGCCGTCCAATTAAATGCACACTCACCGATGCTGGTCACGCTGTTAGGGATGGTAATACTAGATAAAGCACTGCATCCAGCAAATGCCCACTCACCGATGCTGGTTACGCTGTCAGGGATGATGACACTCTGCAGGGCAGCGCAGTGACTAAATGCATGCTGCCCAATGCTGGTCACACTGTCAGGGATGATGACGCTATTCAGGGCAGTACAGTAAGAAAAAACACCGCCATCGATGCTGGTCACACTGTCAGGGATGCTGACACTCTGCAAAGTAGCGCATCCAAAAAATGCATTCTGCCAGATGCTGGTCACACTGTCAGGAAAGGGAATGCTTATTAGGCTAGAGCAGTTCGTAAAGGCCTCTTCACCGATTTCTCGGATCCCCTCTGGAAGAACCACGCTCAGCAGCATACCGTTTTCTGCAAAGGCTTTCTCACCAATAATCCTTACCGGCAGTGCCAGATCATCAAATACCGCAGGAATCACAACGTGCCCCTTGCCACGGAAGCCTGTGATCACAATTTCACCATTCTTTGCATCGTAGGTGAATTGGTCTTGCGGAGTAGTCGGTTGGCTTTGCTCAATGGTCCCCGTTGATTGTTCATCCAAGGACTCGTTTGTGGATGGTTGCTGGGCCGGGTTGTTTTGCGAAAGGTATTCTGAAAACCTCGACAGGAGTCGCTTCCGCTCCCCCAGTTTATCGATGCCGAGGTCTTTTAGATCCGAATCACTCAAATCCGCCAGAATCGAGTCCGTAACGCCCTGATCGGTGAAGTTGGGAAAAAGGTGTTCCAGGTTTTCAGACTGAAGGATGGATAATAATATGGTATTCATTGGAAGCGGATTTCAGTGGTTGCTTCCTTGCCAAGAGAGTCGAGGTAGGAACTATCGCCGAGCGGGGAAGGCTCATTCATAATCGTCGTGGCCGTCAGGTCAATCAGCCACCTTGGCACGCTACTTGCAATCTTTCAATGTCTTTTCCTTAATGCCCGAGCCGTTCGGCCATACGGATGAGCGCGTGCGCGAGTCGTTCGGACTGGAGAGCGAGACGCTCGAAATCGAGTGTTTCGCAGGTGTCCGTGGGCAAGTGGTAATGCGGATTGCGGAGGTAGGAGGTATCGGTGAGCAGCAAGGCGGGGAAGCCCTCGTCCCAGTAGGTGAGGTGGTCGAGGAGCTCCGGCATTTCCAACGCGGCCACCGGGATCTCGGGCGAGAGATCAAGCGCGGCGTCAAATTCTTCCAGCAGGACGCGAGAATCCGCGTTGCCCAGCAGAACCAGAAAGTTCCCGGTCGCGGGATCAATCCCGCGTTTCCGCATGGCCGCCAGGGCAGAGCCGGGCAGTTCCTCCGGCGGAAAAACCAGTTCCTGAGAACCCGGTTTGTCAGAGAAATACCCAAGGCTGTCGAGGCAGATCATCCCGGCGATGGCGTCGCCACGTTCGCGGCACATGCGGGCGTGGGTGCCCGCGTTGGTGAAAACCACGAAGCGCAGGCTGCGGGCGGCGGGATGTCCGCCAAGAATCCTGGCCGCTTCCAGAAGAACCACAGTGCCGGTGATGGCGTCCGCCCCATGGCCCCCGTAATGCGTGCCCACGAGGTAATGCGGACGGTCGTTTCCCACGTATCCCGGCAAGGTAGCCTCGAAGAAGTCCGCCCCCTTCTTCCGGGCGAGCTGATAACCAAATTTCTCAAGCTGCGTGCCAATGAGGCCAGTCGCCAAGCCATTGCGTTCATCTCCCAAACGGTTTTCCTCCTCCGCGTTGCGTGAGAAATAGCGGCTGAGGCAGTGCATGGAAAAAAAGATTCGTTGCCGGAGAGTTTCTCGCACGGGGTTCGCCCGGTAGCGTGCGAGGTGCGAGCGATCCGCATTGCCCTCAATGCCCTCCGAGAGAATCCGCTGAGCCGCCTCGTGATGGCCCAGGCATGTGTGCGTTCGCACAATCTCCTCGCGTGCCCGGCTGAGATCAGCGACGTTTGCCGCATCAAAGAGCCGCTGACGCAGGGGGAGAGCCTCGTCGTAATCCAACGTTGTCTCTAAATAGTGCGCGAAGTGCCTCACCGCGTCCAAAGTGGACGGATGCTCCGCTCCGTAATGACGGCCCAAGCCTTTAACCAATGAGCGCCATCGACGCGGGCACTCGTCTGCGCTCTCGGGAAATACTCCGAGAATCCTGGCAAACAACTGGAGCCGGCGGAGAGTTTCCGGATGATCCTTCCCGAGCAGATCCCGGCTGCCGCTCCAGGCTTTTCGTGCCCATCCAACGCCCTCCCGGATCTGCTCCCGATCGCCATGAAGATTGAGAGCCGCCGCCATCGCCGCCGCGCACTCCAAATACCGGGCCGAACATCGCCCGGAAAGGGATTCCGCCTCCTGAACCAACATCCGCTGGTCGGCAATGATTTCAGATCCATCGGGAAATTCGGCTTTCATGCTCGGCAACTGTTTCGTGTTGTGCCCATTTACAGTTATCGTGACGTCGAGATCAAGACCGCGAGAACTCGAACCTGCTATTTCTTCAAAAAATCTGGCTGACCCAGATGATTTCAGATAGAAGGCATTCCCATGAATAAGACCCAGAAAATCACAGTCGAATGGCTTCGCAACTCTTGTCTGGAGGGCGATGAATTGCTTTTGGAATCTCTGCTTCGTCGTGGTTTTTTGGCTTTTAAAGATGAAGATGGAATCTGGTTGGGTTCGGGATCACATGGAATGGATGCCGCTATTCTTAATTCAATTAAGGGATTGGATGTCGAATTTGATAATCGCCCTGATCGTATTGCAAAGATCTCTTCAAATCGAAAAGTTGACATGCTCCGAATTGCCACAGCGGTCATTGCAATTCCTGAGCACCATGTCGGCGAAGCCTGCGGAGGATTTATTACAGACTCATATCTGGAGACAACTTGGAAGAAATATTGCGAGATGAAGTGGGGCTTCATGCTTCCTGTGTGTCCGGCACATTTCTGCGATCAAAAAAAGGTCGAAAACGCCCTGGATCTCGGCATTGCTTTGCTTGTGAAGGCCCTTCCACTCGCTCGTGTGGCTACGAGGTTGAGTTGCGATGGGCACGGAATCGGCCCCGCGAAGATATATCTACACTACCCATGGGATGTGTATTGGGCCACGGCTGTGTTCTCTGCCCTCGGAATTCCGACTCCAAATACAAAATGGGAATGGAATGAAAACGAACTGACGATCAAACCGATTGGAGGAAAATATACCAAGACTGCCGTGCTCGGCATGCTGAACGACATTCAAGCATGCGCCCGTCGGCTCCTGAATAAAAACATTATTGAACAGATTGGTGACGCGCGTTCCAAAATGCTCGAAAATATTGGGGAGCGATCCGATGATTTTGCATATTTTTCAGAGGAAGCAGCACGTCTGCTGCAAGGTTCGCCTGCCCTGAAAGCACAGCACTAAGCCGATCCGCCCGCCAAACCGGTAGCCTCAAGGCCGTAAGATCTGTTCAAGGTTACCGGGGGGCGGTTGTGCAGATAAACTGTTTTTGGGGTCACTGTTCCAATGCTTCCAGCTTGGCTTTGGCTTCGGCATTTCCTTGCTCAGCGGCCGCCCGATACCATCTAGCAGCTTCATCGAGGTTTTGCTCTACACCCCAGCCCTCTCGGTAGCAATCTCCAAGATCGTTTTGCCCAGCCGAGTTCCCCTGCTCAGCGGAAGCCCGACACCATTTGGCCGCTTCTTCAAAGTTCTGTTTGACGCCCTTCCCATAAAAGTAACAAAATCCAAGATTGCATTGCCCATTCGAGTTCCCCTGCTTAGCGGAAGCAAGGAACCATTTGGCCGCTTCTTCAAAGTTCTGTTTGACACCCTTCCCTTCACGGTAGCAAAATCCAAGATTGCTTTGCCCCGCCGAGTTCCCCTGCTCAGCGGAAGCACGGGACCATTTGGCCGCTTCTTCAAAGTTCTGTTTGACGCCCTTCCCGCAAAAGTAGCAATCACCAAGATTGCTTTGCCCCGCCGAGTTCCCCTGCTCAGCGGAAGCAAGGAACCATTTGGCCGCTTCTTCAAAGTTTTGCTCGACGCCTTTCCCGTTTAAGTAGCAATATCCAAGATTGCATTGCCCCGCCGAGTTCCCCTGCTCAGCGGAAGCAAGGAACCATTTGGCCGCTTCTTCAAAGTTTTGCTCGACGCCTTTCCCGTTTAAGTAGCAAAGTCCAAGATTGCTTTGCCCATACGAGTTCCCCTGCTCAGCGGAGGCACGGTACCATTTGGCCGCTTCTTCAAAGTTCTGTTTGACGCCCTTCCCGCAAAAGTAGCAATCTCCAAGATCGTTTTGCCCAGCCGAGTTCCCCTGCTCAGCGGAAGCACGGTACCATTTGGCATCGCCCGAACTGCGGGCAGGGCGGAAGCCGAGGAGGATGATGTAGAAGTACTGGCAGCCTGGGGAGCCGGCCCAGTAGCTGTTGCGGTAGGAGGCAGCGCAGATGCCCGCGCGGTCGGACCAACTCCCGCCCCGAATGCACCGGGTGGAGCCATAAGAATCCCAACACCACTCCCAGACGTTCCCGCTCATGTCATACAATCCAATTTCATTTGCCGCCTTCGTGCCGACTTCATGAGTTGAATTGCTCCCGATGTCATCAATCACCGACCCTTGTTCATAACACCCCCCTGCATCGCAACACCCCACTGCATTCAGATTATTGCTTCCGCTATATGTGTAGCCTTGACTACGCACGCCGCCGCGTGCAGCCCACTCCCACTCCGCCTCAGTCGGCAGACGATAGCCGTTTGCACTCGCGTCCATGTCCACCACATTTGAGCCCTCCTCTCCAAATTCTCCGCTCTTATAAATCGCTCCAGCTACGGTGTAAACTGGCTCCAATCCCTCCATCTCGCTCTTGGCATTGCACCACTTGACCACATCATACCAGTTTACCATGGTGATAGGATGCCTCGGCCCCTTGCTTTCCCCCACTTCGTATCCGTAGCCTATGGATAGCCCATAGGTGCGAACCGTCTGCCACTCGCCCCCTGTCACAAGGTAGGGCGCGATGAGAAAAGGCAGGACTTTCTGCCGAACAAGTTCCGAACCCTCAGGAAGCGTGCCCCCCTCGACCAGCACCATGCCATCTGACTGTAGTTTTTCCTCAGCAATCTCTGTAGATGTTTGAACAGCTTCTCGTTGTTTGAACGCTGACAAAAGCCGCTTCCTTTCTCCTAACTTGTCAATTCCTATTTCTCTGAGATCCCCGTCGGAAAGCTCGGGCAGAATCGAGTCGGTGATGCCCTGGTCGGTAAATGTTCCGAGCAGAACCTCCAACCCTTCGGCTTTCAAAATAGATTCGAGTTTTTCGGTCATAATGTTGTTCAGCAGTGGGAGTTCAAAACGATGTTTTGCTTAAAAATCATTCTCCCTGTTCGGTCACACATAATCTGAATGTACGGCGGAGATATTTGCAGCAATTCCATCAAGGCCAGGGAACAGAGACGCCTGATGGTATCCGCAACGCTGCAGGGATTTGCGGATAACCTGCTTCAGTTTCGGCCGGATTGTGAAGCGTATGAGCGATTTGGAGGTGTAGGCGACATGTGGATTCGGGTGGATGCTCAACACCGATGCTTGGGCCGCAACGCGGTCAGCGCGATGGGACGGGATCACCTTGCAAACGGCATTTATATTAAAAGGATCCGTTGTGGTATTCGCCGTGGTATTGAAATCCTCGGCGTAAACCGCTGCCGCAGTCTCTGTGCAATCAACAACAGCGAAGTAGAGTGAGACGAGGGGGTTTCGTGTCCAATCCAAAAGCCTGGTCGGTAGTCCGTGGTGGCGGGCGAGGACAAGCCATTCCCAGGTGTCGAGGTTCCCGTTGACATATCTCGCTCCTTCAAGCCTGAATTTTTTTAAAAGAGCTCTCTCTTCGGTCGCCAAACGAGGCAGACTGTGCTTTGCAAATTTCTGCAAGCGTCCGATCACAGGTATCAGTTGGTGTTTCTTGTCCGACACGCCCCGGAAAATCCTTCGATCACAAAGTGGAGAGCACGCCTTTTCAACAAAGTCGGAGAATGATGAGATAGGAATGGATTTCATCAGAACGGAGTATGGATGCCACCGGGACTGAACTTGCACCCCGCTCCCTTGCTCCGGCTTCCGCACCATGCGCAGAGTTCTCCGCCAACTCCATGGACGTGCTTTTTTTGAGGGTTAATGTGACATCCGGGACCATAGTCGGGAGATCCACAATACCGGCAGGCTTTCGGATTATTCGGGTGGAGGTGGATTTTGCTCCCATCGGGGTTCATGCGGCATCCAGCCCCGTAGCTTCGGCTTCCGCAATAACAGCAATTGTCGTCCATATCAGATCTGACGCTTGAAGGATCCATCAATGCCGTAGATTTGCACCTTACCATTCGACAGGGTGATGTGAACTTCGTTGCCGGCAACGACGGCACTGGTCACCCCGGTGCCGACATTGCGGTGAAAAGAGCCATCCGTTTTATAGATCTTCGCGGTCCCGCCCTCAACTTTAGCTACGTATTGTATTGCCATAATTTTTGTTTCCTTTTGATCGCCCGGTTTTTTGGGGTCGTCAACAAAAGCGGGCGGTTCTTTTGTTGCCACAGAAAATGCATTTATTTTCCACAGGTTGTTTTATCAGTTCTGCAACATTGTCTCGGCGGAAGCACCGTGCCTCTGCGGCCCGTTGGGCCGATTTCCGCTGTGAATTCCGGGGTCATAGACGAATCTTGGGGACTCGAATACCAGAACCCGCCGGAACAGGCGAGAAAATAAAAATAAATCGTGTCAGCTTTTCAATAGTGCCTGAACCGACAGCGCTAACGACAGAACAGCGAAAATCAACCCCCATACTCCGAGACGGAAAGTGAATCGGACTGTGTCGTCCAAGTGATTGTTGTAGAATAGCACTCGGCCGAGCCACTGGGGGCGAACTATCACAATGGCAATTGTCGCATCCTCCTGCACGTCCAACTGGGTTCGTGTGCGCGGTCCGATCCAGCAGATTCCGGACGGGATCGGAAGCGATCCGTGGCCTTTCAGCAGACGGTAGACTGTGCCCGCCTGGGTGGTGACAGCGACGATACGGGATTTCCATGGGTAGAGCCGGTTATCAGATGCCGGGCAGCCAGCAATATCGCTGAATTGGGAGCTGCAAATCCGAACGTCATTTTCGCCGAGGTCGTCCGGAACTACCGTTAAGTTTTGGTATTTCAATGTCATTGGAGGATGCGGCCCGAGGGGCCGATTTCCGCTGTGAATTCTGGGGTCATAGACGAATCTTGGGATTCGAATACCAGAACCCGCCGGAACAGTCGAGAATATAAAAAAGAATTTCGGCTTCCGACCAAAGCCGCAGATTCCGCCCTCTTCACTTTCCACTGCCGCCTGCCCGAATGCAGGATGATATCGGACGCGCCGGATTCCACCGACGCCAGCAGGCTTTCTCAATACATCTCGACCGGCGACCGGTTGCCGTCTTCCGGGCTTCGTATGGCGGCGGCTTCTTCGCCGAGCGTGGCAACGCGAAGGGCCAGGACTTCGTCATCCGCCGCATGGAAGGCTTCGAGGGAGAACGGGGTCGGCGGCGCGAGGCGGGATTTGCAGCGGGCGACGGATTCCCAGGCGGGCAGCAGTTTGTCGCCGAGGGCTTCGATGGCGGATTTTGCGGCGGCGGCCATTTCGACGCGGTGGCAGATCATGAGGAAATCGTTGCCGGCCTCGATGCCGAGGCGCATCGTCTCGTCGAAGCCGTAGTGGTTGAGGATCGCGCCCATGTCGAGGTCGTCGGTCATGACAAGACCTTCGAATCCGAGGTCGTTCCGCAGGAGGTCGCGGATGATCGCCGGCGAGAGCGAGGCCGGACGGTTGACCGGATCGAGTCCGGAGATCGCGATGTGGCCGATCATCATGCTGTCCACCGATTTGGCAAACGCGCGGAAGACGGCGAGTTCCGCGGCTTCCATGTCCTCGCGCGAGCGTTCGATCCGGGGGAGTTCGTGGTGGGGGTCGAGCCCTGCGGAGGAATAGCCGGGGAAATGTTTTCCGCACGAGAGGATCCCGGCCGCGCGGAGCCCTTCGTTGAATGCGCCGGCCTTGCGGATGACCTCCACGGCCGACCGGCCGTAGCAACGGCCGCGCAGCGAGTTGTCCGCCCCGTCATCGAACGAGATGTCAAGGACCGGGCAGAGGTCCATGTTGAAGCCGAAGATCCGGAGCAGGCGACCGGTGATGTCGCCGTGAGTTTTGATCAATTCGAGATCGTCCCGGTCGCGGAGCTGCTGCGCGTTCGGAGGTTCGTTGCCGAGGAGCTTGAGCCGCGAGACGCGCCCGCCCTCCTGGTCAATCGTGATCACCGGCTCGACATCCGAAAGGTCGCGCAGGTCATCAATGAGCTTGCGAAGTTGGACGGGAGACTGAATGTTCCGTCCGAACAGAATGAACCCTCCGGGTTGGATTTTCCGGAAGAGGCGCGCCGAGGCGGAATCGAGTTCCGTCCCCGGCACGCCGACGAGGAGAAGTTGACCTGCATCGCTGGATGGCATAATGCGGGGAAACCAGATTTCCGTCCCGCTGTCGAAATGATTCCACTCCGCAAACTCGGCCTCTACGGGGGCAGCTTCGATCCGATCCACAACGGACACCTGATTCTCGCCCGCGAGGCCCTCGAAAATCTCGGGCTCGACCGCGTGGTTTTTATTCCCGCAGCCGTCTCGCCCCACAAGACCGGGCATCCGCCCGCACCGCCGAAGCTGCGCGGCGAGATGGTGGCGGCGGCGGTCGCCGGCGAGCCGGGATTCGACTGGAGCGACCGCGAGATCCTCCGCGAAGGCCCGTCGTTCGCGGTGGATACCGTGCGCGAAATGCGGACGCGCCACCCCGAAGCGGAAATTTTTTATTTTATCGGGGAGGACAACCTTCCGGCGCTGCACACGTGGAAAGAGATCGGGGTGCTGCGCGGGCTCGTGACATTTGTTGTGTTCGCGCGCGGCGCGGGCTCCGCGGGCCATGGCTTTCCGGTGATCTCGAGGCGCGTGGACATTTCCTCGACCGATATCAGGAATCGGATTGCCAGCGGGTTGTCGGTCCGCTACCTTGTCCCCGAATCCACATGCACGATACTCGCCCAACACCGGCTCTACCGGAATGATTGAATCCGAAACGATCGCCCGCGCCTGTGCCGCCGCGGCCGCCGACAAAAAAGCCGAGAACATCGTGCTCCTCGACCTCCGGGAGGTTTCGGGATTCACCGATTTCTTCCTGATCTGCTCGGGATCTTCCGAGCCCCAACTCAAGGCGATCTCCTCCGCGATGCGGGAAAAAGCCCGCGAAGAATGTGGCGTGCGGCCGCTGGCCGAGGATGGATACCCGGCCAGCCAGTGGGTCGTCCTGGATTTTGGCGGCGTGATCTGCCACCTCTTTTACGGGGACAAACGGGGGTTTTACGATCTCGAAAGCCTCTGGAGCGACGCGAAGCGGGTGCCGGTCGGGTAACTCCTCAGAGTTTTTCTCCGGACAGGTGCGCTTGAAACGCCGCCTTGAGCTTCAGAGGATTCGGGATTTTGATCGTCCGTCCGCGCACGGTGATCAGTCCGGCCTCGCGGAGTTTTGCCAGCGTGCGCGACAACGTCTCCTGGCGCGTTCCCAACTCGCCGCTCAGCATCGTCTTGGTCATCCCGATCGCCACCTCCGCCGGCTTTTGAGTGAGCGGGCGCGCGCAACGGTGCAGGATCCAGTTCATCAGGCGGGTCTCGGAATCCTTCAGCGCCACACTCTCAAGAGACGAGATCAGCCCGTGCATGTGCCCGCTCAGCGACGCCAGAATCCGCAGCCCGATGTCCGCCCGCTGACGCAGGATTTGGAGGAACTCTCCCTTCGGAACCAGGATCGCCTCGCTTTCTCCAACCGATCTCGCGTCGGTCAGGTAGCCGGATTCGTTGAACAGGGAATTTTCGGCGAATGACTCGCCCGGACGGAACAAATGGATCACCTGCTCGCGTCCGTCCGCCCCGACCCGGTGGACGTTGATGATCCCGCGGCGGACGATGAAAAACCCGTGCGCGGGATCGCGCTGGCGGAACACATACTCTCCCTTCCGGTAAGTTTTCAGGATGGACAGGTCCGCAATCATCGCCAGGTCTTCCTCGGGAAGTCCCGCGAACACCGGCGTCCGACGGAGCGAAAAAACAATCGCTGTGTTTCGCAAGGTTTCGTGTGGGCTGGCCATCAATTTTTCATTATGTCAGCGAACCCGAACGGAAATCAAGCTTCCGCATTCGTGCGGGGATTGTGCGGCGTCGGGATTTGATATAGGGTGATCCTGTTTTGCCCTCCTCACCCACTACTTCCAAGACCAAGCCGCCCCTGCAGATCCGCCCTCTTGCCGAGGCGGTTTTCGTGGGTTTGGTTGTTCTGCTGACGGCTTGGGCCGGCATCTGGCTCCTTGGCTTCCAATCTCTTGCCGCCCAGAAGCAGGCCGTCCGCGAGCACATGCACGAGATGGTGCGCGCGGCGGCAGGGCTTGTGGACGGGGATTTGCATGAGAAACTGGTGGATTCCTCGCAGCAGGGAAGCTGGGAGTATCAGCAGGCACTGGCTCCCCTGCTGGCCTTTCACCGTGGCGTGCCGGAGATCGCCTACCTCTACACGCTCATGGAAAAAGACGGGCAATTTCGTTTTATCCTGGATACGGCGACGGCAGCCGACCGGCTTGGTTTCCCCCGCAAGATGGAGGCTTCCGGGCTCATGGATCCGTATCAGAGCCATTCGGTCGGGGAGGATCGGGCGGAGATGGAGGCCCTGCGACAGGGGAAAACCTATGTCAGCAAAGAGCCGTTCACCGACGAGTTCGGAACATTTTTGACAGCCCTTGCCCCTGTGAAAACACACGATGGGCGGACCGTGGGAGCTGTCGGGCTCGATCTGGATGTGGCGGACTACTTCGCGCAGTTTCGGAGTGTCATCCTGGCCGCCGCGGGATCGTCGGGTTTTGCGTTGCTCGTGTCCCTGCTGGTATGCGTTTTCGTTTTTCGAAGCCGGCAGCGGCTCAGGCACCAGGAGGAGATCATCCTGCAAGAGCGTGTCGAAAAAAAGGCGGGAGAGGAGCAGGACAGGCGTTTGGTCAGCGCTCTCGGTCAGATCATTTACCACTACCATGTCGCCTCCGGTCGGATGGTCTGGCGCGGAGAGTGCATGGCGATCCTGGGATTCGGCCCGGACGAAATGCCGGCCGCCCCCGAACTTTGGAAGGGCCGCATCCACCCGAAAGATCTCGTCGCGCTTGAAGCGTGGGAACCCGTCCGCGACGGGAGCGCACCCCTGCTTGTCCGGGAATACCGCTGTCTTCACAGGGAAGGGCGCTTCGTCTGGGTTCTGGACCGCAGCGTCCTCACCCGCGGTCCGGATGGAAAACTTCTCGCCGCGGACGGGATCCTCCTGGATATTTCGCAACAGAAAAAAATCGAGGCCGACCTGATCTCCGCGCGTGACGCCGCGGAAGCGGCCGACCGGGCGAAGAGCGATTTTCTGGCTGTGATGAGCCATGAGATCCGGACGCCGATGAACGGGGTGATCGGGTGTGCGAACCTGCTGCTGGACACGGCGATCACCACCGAGCAGAAGGATTATCTCAACACGATCCGCAAGTGCGGCGACTCCCTGCTCCACCTGATCAACGACATCCTCGATTTCTCGAAAATGGAGTCCGCGAAGTTGACGCTCGAGCGGCGGCCGTTTTCCCTGCGGAATTGTGCCGAGGAGGTTCTGGATCTCTATGCGCTGATGGCGGCGGAGAAAAAAATCGAATTGCTCGCCCGGTTTGACCACAGCGATCTGGACTGGATTGTGGGCGACGAGGGCCGCCTTCGTCAGATTCTTGTCAACCTCGTCGGCAACGCGCTCAAGTTCACGGCATCCGGGGAAGTCGTCGTCACGCTCGGCCGCAGGCCGTGGCTTCCGGGCGGCGATGCCCTCATGCTCTCGGTGCGGGATACCGGGATCGGAATCCCCAGCGGCGAGCAGAAACGGATTTTTCTTCCGTTCAACCAGGCGGATTCCTCGACGACCCGGCGCTTCGGCGGCACCGGGCTCGGGCTTGCGATCTGTGGTCGCCTGGCCGCGCTCATGGGCGGAGCCATCACTGTTCAAAGCGAGGAGGGCAAGGGAGCCGAGTTTGTCGTGATGATGCCTCTCGAAGAGGCGGTGGAAAAGAACGCCAAGCCGGCGGCCGGCCCGCTTCCCGGCCGCTCCGTCCTCGTCGTGGACGACAGCGCGTCGTTCCGGCAGATGATCGGGGAGACTCTCGAATCCTTCGGCATGTGCGTCACTCTGGCGGGCGATCCTCTCACGGTGCGGGAAATTTTGGATGCCGGGGCCCCGCCTGATGTGTTGCTTCTCGACGGAGGGCTCTCCGGCGCGATATTTCAGGACGTTGCGGCGGCTCTCGCCGTCGCAAAAATCCCGCAGGTGCTGGAACTCGTTGCTCCCTCCATGACGCACGTTCCGCAACCGGCATCCATCCGGTTTTCTGCCGTCATCAGCAAGCCGGTGCGCCGCGCCGAACTTCTGAAGACCCTCATCCGCTTGTTTGAGCCGCCGACCGTGGACGTGCCCGAGGCGGAGCCTCCGGCCGGACTTCTCGCCGAACGCTTCCCTTTGAAAATTCTCATCGCCGAGGACAATGCCATCAATCGCAAAGTCGTCACCCAGATGCTCGATCGCCTGGGGTACCATCCGCAGGTTGTCGAAAATGGAAAGCTCTGCGTCGAACTCCTGGAGGCCGAGTCTTTCGATCTTGTCATGATGGACATCCAGATGCCCGAGATGGATGGCTACGAGGCCACCGCCATTCTCCGGCAGCGCGGGGACACGACCTGGATCACCGCGCTGACGGCGGATGCCATGCCTGAGGATCCCCTCCGTTGCCGGATCGCCGGCATGAACGACTACCTCAGCAAACCCCTCCGCCCGGAGCCCCTGCGCGCCGCCATCGAACGCTGCGCGATTGCACGGAAAAAACTTCGCGTCGGCTGACGCCTCCTCCTGCCTCCGCAGGAAAAGGTTGCCGCGCGGTCAAATTTTTCTCTCGCAAAATCGAATATCTACCGGTTCAGTTGGCATTACATGGATCATTTGGACGAACTGGAATCCCAGAGCATTTACCTTTTGCGCGAAGCCTATCACAGTTTTTCGAACCTGTGCATGCCGTGGAGCATGGGGAAGGACTCGAACGTGTTGATCTGGCTGTCGAAGAAGGCATTTTGCGGGAAAATTCCGTATCCGTTGCTGCACATTGACACGACGTATGAATTTGCGGAGATGCTGGAGTTCCGGGAGTGGGCGGTGAAGCATTACGAGCTGGATTTGATTGTGAAGATCAACGAGGACGCACGGGCCGGGCGCGGGGCCTACACGGCACCGGTCGGATACGAGACGCACGATCCGGTGACCGTGACGCACGAGCTCAAGACGGTCGCCCTCCAGCAGATCATGGCCGAGAGAAAGTTCGACGCGCTGATCACGGGGATCCGTCGCGACGAGGATCCGACGCGCGCCAAGGAACGGTATTTTTCTCCCCGCACGGCGGACTTCGAGTGGGACTACAAGGACCAGCCGCCGGAGTTCTGGAACCAGTTCACGACGGCGGTGGATCCGGGCGAGCACATCCGCGTGCAGCCGCTGCTCGACTGGACGGAGGTGGATATCTGGCGGTATATCGAGCGCGAAAACATCCCGATCCCGCAGATGTATTTCGCGCGGCGCGGGGAAGACGGGCAGCTCTACCGGTTCCGCTCGCTCGGCTGCTGGCCGATCACCAAGCCGGTCGTGAGCCCGGCGTCTAACATCCGCGAAATCATCGCCGAGCTGCTCGTCACGAAAACGAGCGAGCGCGCCGGACGCGCCCAGGACCACCACGAGCGCAACGCCATGCAGAAACTCCGCGCGAAGGGGTTCATGTGATATGAGCGCCAATCCGCAATCCGCAATCCGCAATCCGCAATCGCCAAAGCTTCGCATCGTCATCGTCGGCCATGTGGACCACGGGAAGTCCACGTTGATCGGGCGGCTTTTTCATGACACGAACTCGCTGCCGGAGGGGAAGATCGAGCAGATCCGCAAGGCAAGCGAGGCGGAGGGGATGGAGTTCGAGTTCGCGTTCCTTCTGGACGCGCTGCTCGAGGAGCAGGAGCAGAACATCACGATCGACACGACCCAGCTTCCGTTCCGCACGGCGCAGCGGGAATACGTGATCATCGACGCGCCCGGGCACAAGGAATTCCTGAAGAACATGATCACCGGCGCGGCGAGCGCGGACGCCGCGATCCTGCTCATTGACGCCCACGAGGGGATCCAGGAGCAGTCGAAGCGCCATGCCTACCTGCTCTCCCTGCTCGGCATCAGGCAGGTTGTCGTCGCGGTCAACAAGATGGATCTCGTCGGCTACAGGCAGGAAACCTTCGAGGCGATCCGGGCGGACTACACGGTCTTCCTGCAAAAGCTCGGCGTCACCCCGCGGCATTTCCTTCCGATCTCCGCAAAGCTCGGCCACAACATCACCGCCGCCTGCCCGGAGATGCCGTGGTTCAACGGCCCCTCGATCCTGCAGGCGCTCGACGGGTTTGAAATTCCCGTGCCGCCGGAGGGGCTTCCCCTGCGCCTCGTGCTTCAGGATGTTTACCGGTTCGACGAGCGGCGGATCCTCGCCGGCCGGATCGAAGCCGGACGCCTGGCTGTCGGCGAAGAACTCGTCTTCTGGCCGGACCGCAAGCGCAGCCGGG
>Ga0194054_10000816_pt1 | contig 15402 bp, 14 predicted proteins | sample SepL2210m_MetaG_FD_163628 | JGI IMG/M metagenome (GOLD analysis project Ga0194054, IMG submission 163628) | Anoxic zone freshwater microbial communities from boreal shield lake in IISD Experimental Lakes Area, Ontario, Canada - Sep2016-L227-10m | ecosystem: Environmental > Aquatic > Freshwater... | reverse complement strand
GAGCCGGCGCGATCGCGCTTCTGCCGATGCGGGACGCGGAGGCATTTTTCGGTGCCGGCGCGTGTCTGTTGACGGCCGGAATCGGATTCAGCCAGTGGTGGCTGGCACGGCTCGCTGAACCCGCCGCAGCCCGCAAAGCCAGTCTGCAACAGCTCGGGCGGCGCAATGCGACCCGGCGGCCCGGGAGAAGCCTCACGACCATCAGCGTGCTGGCCTCGGGCGTTTTCCTTCTGGTCGCGGTAAACGCGTTCCACCAGAACGCCCGCCCGGACGCACCGGGCACGGGCGGGTTTGCGCTGTTCGCGCAGTCGGCCCTGCCGGTTTACGATGATTTGAACAGCACGGCGGGACGCGAGGTATTCGGGCTCTCGAATGAAATTTTGGAAGGAACGGAAATCGTGCCGCTGCGGATGCGCGACGGCGACGAGGCAAGCTGCCTGAACCTCAACCGCGCGCAGCAGCCGCGCCTGCTCGGCGTCGCGCCGGAGGAATTTGAGCGGCGGCGCGCGTTCGGCGGCCGGTGGGATCTGCTGAACGAGCGCATGCCCGACGGCGCGATCCCGGTCATCGGCGACGAACAGACGGTGACGTGGGCGCTCGGCAAAAAAACCGGCGGCAGCCTGACGGCCGTGGATGAGCGCGGCCAAACGTTCCCGCTCCGGATTGTCGCCGTCATTCCGGGCTCGATCCTGCAAGGGTCACTCGTCATGGCGGAAAAGAATTTCCTGGAAAAATTCCCGTCCTCCGCCGGGTTCCGGATTTTTTTGGTGGACGTGCCGGGCGGCCGCGCCGGGTCGGTGGCGGCCGAGCTGTCGCGCGGGTTGCAGGACCGCGGGCTGGAAGTGGTGCCGGCGTGGCGGCGCCTCGCGGAATTCCAGGCGGTGGAGAACACCTACCTCGGCATTTTTCAGGTGCTCGGCGGCCTCGGGCTGCTGCTGGGCAGCGCCGGTCTCGGGATCGTGGTGTTGCGGAACGTGCTCGAGCGGCGCGGCGAGCTGGCGCTGATGCAGGCGGTCGGATTCGAGCACGCCGCGCTCTATCGCCTGGTGCTGGCCGAGCATGGGCTGCTGATCGCGCTCGGTCTGCTCATCGGGATCGCGGCCGCAGCCGCGGCGGTGCTGCCGGAGGGCGCGCCGTTGCCGGCCGGCCTGCTGGCCGCGACGCTCGCCGGCCTCGTGGCGGGCGGCTTCGGCTGGTGCTGGCTGGCCGCCCGGCTCGCGCTACGCGGCCCGCTGCTCCGGGCCCTGCGAAACGAGTAGTCCTGCCTTGTCGGTCATTGGATATTTTCCCTTTTCTCGCGCCCCTTCATGGCGTGGCTCCGGCGATCTCCTGTTCGGTGGTGGAGATCGCGGAAATTTCCCCGTCATCGTTGACCAAGGCGCTGGAGATGATCGAGACCTCTTTTGCCGTGCCATCCTTGCTGATCTGCTGGGCGCGATACGGCTGCAGAACCTCACCCCGGCTGAGCCGTTGCAGGATTTCCAAGATGCTCTTGCGCTGGTCTCGCGGGATCCGTTCACTGGCGTTCATCGCAAGCGCCTCGGCCTCGCTCCAGCCATACATCCGCACCGCGCACGGGTTCCACGCGATCATGCGCCCCTCCAGATCCTGTGCGATGACGGCATCGCGGGTATGACGACCTGCTGTGGGCGGACCTGATTCTGGTCACGGAACGCAAGTACGCGGCCCGGATCAGAACTTTGTTACGTTAACTCTTTGGTCAGGAATCCAGGGAAATCCTAACACGAAGGACTGGTTGAGATCCCAGCAGTATTTCGGGATAAATGTCGGACGGACGGCTTGGTTTTTGAATGTCTTCGGTTTGCGCTTGTTGGGATCCTTAGGATCCAAGGGCTCGGAATTGCAGACGAGATCGTATTCATGCGAAAGCATGTAGGATTTCAAGGAGGGCACATCGATGTTGAAAAAGTAGTACCAGCGCTGGTACGTTGCATCGCATGCAGGGGGTTGATGGAGAGTAAAAGTATTCTGCTCAGACTTGGAGTGTTTGGTGGAGCTACCTCCTTTATAAAGGCACTCGCTCTTGGCCTTGAATCCACCCAACGGAGTTCCAGCGCTAACCGAGTAACAAAGCCCGACAAATCCCTCGTGGGTTCTGGTGACAATGTCAGAGGAACCCGTGGTGATGCTCAACGTATGGCCGTTGTTGAAGTTGCTCACGTAACAGCCAGGGTTGTTGCCCTCGGTTCGTCCATAAGGAGTCACTCCACTATCTTTCAGGCGAGAGAAACGGATCAGGTCATCAGCGATGGGATTTTCGCTTTGCCAGGCGCGGATGTCATCCATTTTTTTGACCAAATCATTGTCATTGATATATTGGATCAGGCTTCCGTAAGGCTTTTTCATCAGGCCATCTGACATGGGGGCGTAGTCGGTTTGGAACCTTGGGAGATCCGTCGATTGCCCGTCCTCACGATCCTGATACGTGGAAAGACGTCCGACATTGGCGGGATCGCTGTTGAGAAAGGAAACCATGGTCATATGATCTCCTTCTTCCGGGGCAAGGCTCATTCCGACCGCGGGACAGAAGAAATGTCCGGAATCTCCTCTGACGGTTATATAAGGTTGATGTATCAAGGGCAGGACCCTGGAGAGACGCAAGAATTGAGGGGAGATTTTGCCCACAAAAACACAACCCATCGCATAGGCCCTCTTCGGGTCAGGATCATTCTTTAGTGCCTCATAGTCCGCCTCCTCTGCAATGGTGAAGGAATGGTCTTTTGTGTGGTCATACTTGTATTCATAACCCGCCTTGATGCCTGCGGATCCTCCCACGACATCTTCGATGCCGGCGTGGACACTCGCTGAAAAACTACACGAGAGCCCATTGTTAAATCCGTTCTCTTCAATCTGCGTATTGCTTTTCTTGATCTCAATGCTCGGTCCCTTGGTCGAAGGATCATCCTTCGCCAGCATGGCGACATACGGCCAGCCCAGGATGACTCGCTTTACCTGCACTCCCTGGCAGCGTTTCACACGCGTCAATCTGGCAGGAAGATCGTTAAGGAGAACCTTGCCGCCTTTGATCGTCACACTCCTGTTCAGTTCTTGAGTCTGCTGATCGGAGAGCGTGTCGGAGGAGCCGATTTCTGTATCTCCCCCGAGAAATTCGTCACACCATGGCACGGCTTTCGTAGTCAGGTACACCGTCTTTGTGCTGTCAAATTCGAACCCCGGGCCAGGAAATTCCACGTTGTATTCACGAGTCATCGTGTGCCTTAAACCAGAGTCAGTTGTTTCATGTAAGCGATAGAACCTGGAACCTGCCATTAATTGTGAATCTAAACGCACTTCCCGGGCCTTCGCATCCCAAAAAATCGGAAATTCCAATGAAATAAGATCACACCTAAAGTAGTTGCCATCTATCTTGCCTTCTGACTTGGCAAACCAATATGCCAGATCGCCGTGTTTGTCTGGGGCAACAACGGAACCCCCTGCGATATTTTGCCAAGTGTTATCTCGATCACCAGGTCTTGTATATCCCACGAAAGGAAGAGTATTTACATTCTTCACCGGAATGCTGTTATTGGGATTATCATCCTCCAGCATGCAGGAAAATACATACTTAGGTGCGGTAAGCTGAAGGTTGTCATGTCCTGTGCATCCCTCGGGCTTGCACCAGACGATGAGGGCCTTTGGATAGTCGGTCTTGTTATCGCTTGCCTTGAACTGGTTCAGATCGATGCAGTCGAGAGCGGTCACGTAGAGGTCGGACCCCTTGGTGTCCTTGTAGTTCCCGAGGAGTTTCCTCCCCTTGTAGGTCATCTGCAGTTTTTGGCAAGGTATGGGTTTGCCCTTGTTATCCAATTCGGGTTCCAGGGACCATAGATCCACTCCACCTTTTTGGTATCCATCGGTCATGAGCACCAACTGGCGGACATCCTCGGGTTTTTGAGGCTCCGTAGAGGGAAGGATCCAGTGGAGGAGCTGGCCACGACGGTTAAACAAGGGATCGGAACTGTAGGCCACGGTGTCATTGATGTAGTTGGAGAGCTGTTTTCCCTCCTTACTCGGCACGACAGTGATGCAATCCTCGTACAATCCGCTGAAAAGGGCGTTCTTGCTGTCAAGGAGATCGACGAAGAAGAGTCGGTTGTTGGTGCATTTATTCTTCAAGGCATCCGCAGCGACCAATCTCCCGTTGATCATTCCGATGAGCAGGCACGGTTCGTTTTCTTTTTTACCGTCCTTATTTGTATATTTCAATTCAGCGAGGTCCTTGTCGAAGTTCGCCTTGCTGAAGTCGACCCGTACAATCGCCTGTCCGAGGCAGAGCGGGACGGGTCGTGAAGGCGGATCCTTCTGCTGGTCCCTCGGGGCCGGGCCTGAGATGACGGTATCTGCCCTCAGGGAAGGCAAAAGTCCTGAGTGCAGTAGACATGCCGTCATCCATGCGACTAAGCACGGGGCAAGGACGCGGCGCAGAGGGGGTTTTATCCTGTTCCCACTGGTTTTTTCGCATTTTGTTTTCATGGCTGTTGTGTGTTGGGAGAGTCTATGAATCGGGGAGGATTTCCTTGGTGATGCGGAGGATGCCTTCCCGGGCAAACTGGCTGGGGGGATAGATTTTCTGGGCGGCTAAGTAGGCGGTGAGGGCACAGGCCGGGTGGTCGTTCTTTTCGTATTCCTCGCCGGTCTGAATGGTGTCGACGAAGGTGGCGGCCTTGATGGTGAGGTTGGCGAGGAACTGGTTGAGCTTCGTGTCGTCGGAGAAATCCTTGGCGGCGGTTTTGACGGATTCCCAGGCCCCCGCGCTGTCGCCGCGTTTTTCGATCTCGGCGGCACGCTGCATGGCGATCTCGATCTGGGTGATGTCATCGAGGATTTTTTTCAGCGCCTCTTGCTTATCGGGATGCATGGCGGTTGCGGCGATGAAGCGCATCTTGTCGTCGTAGATCTGGCGATAGTTTTTCTGGCTGAGCAGCCGGTCAAAGTCCGAGAGAGCCTGCGCTCCCACATCTGCCTGCTCGAAGATTTTTGCGGCAAGTTCCTTGAGTTGAGGGTTCGTGGGCCAGACTTCCGCAGCCTCCTGAAGTTCCTTTTCGAGGGTGGCTTTGTCGCCTGAGACGGCGGCATTGCGGGCCTTTGCGAGGTGAAGTGAAGCGGAGAGCTTCGATGTCTGGATGGTGGCGTTTGGCTTGGTGGGATCGAAATCCAAAGCCTCCCGCTGGAGCTCGGCGAGGAGCGACTCCGCCTGGGCGTAATCCTTGACGTCAAGGGCCGCGAGGAGACGGTTGGACTTTTGAACGAATGTTAGGATTTTCTGCTTGCTTTCCAGCGGGTGGATCCGCATTTCCGGCATGTTCTCCCCGAGCATGTAAGCCTCGGCCAGGCGCTTGCTCGCGCTCTGGATCTGAAGATGGTCCAGCATGACCTTGATGGACTTTTCACCCTGGCGCACATTTTGCGCTATCTCCCGTGCCGCCGCATCCAATGTCGCCAGTGTCGGCGGGTTTCCCATGGTCTTGGAAAAAAGGCTCATCGCCTCATCTCCAAGTTTCACCTGACTGGCTCCATCATTGAAGATCGCCCGATAAAAGTCGATCGCGATAGGAACATGCTCAAATCGGCGCTGCAGAAAAAATTGAACAATAATCACCTGGAAGTCGGTCCTCGCTTGGGAGAGCGAGTATTCCTTGTCGAGATCCTTTTTCTTGAGCAGAGTTTCCACCTCCAGCAGGCGCTTGGCAATGGGCTCGATGGTTGCCTCCTGGACGCTCTTGCGGTTTGCCTCGTCGAGAACGGCATTGGCAGCACCTGAGCGGACGGTCTGCATCCGGTTCGCTTGGGCCGCCATTTTCAGATTCCACTCGAGGCGGTTGCGCTCGGTCTGAAGAGTACTCGAGGCACTCTGCAGGCGTGCTATTTCATTCTTGGCCATCCAGCTTGCGTAAATCTGACCCCGCAACACATCGGAAATATTGCCGTCCATCTCAAATCCCGCTGCAAGGCTGAGAAGTCTGAAGGCTTGGTCGATATTCGGAACCGATACGTTTGACGGGGAAAGGAGATCGTGGATCTTGAGCAACAACTTCTCATACTCCAAGACGGTGAGTTTGCTTTCCTCGGGAGCATTCAGATAGCGTTCGAACAGGGAAGCGAAGAGGCGTTCGTTGGTGATATTCCATGTCGATCCGTTCCAGGTCACCAACTCGTTCGCAGGATCGAAGGAAGGCACCCCGAGTCCCAGATCGCCGAGAAGTTTGCCTCCGGAAGGCGGCTTCGGCGATAGATCGCTGCCCCCCGGAGCCTCCTGATTGGCCGTCTCCCCCCGGCTCGGGGCAAAGCCCACGCCGCCGAGAAGAAGAAAAAGAATCGCGGTAACCCTGCTCATAAGATTTTGAGGGCTTTCGTGTAGAGAATGCCCTTCGGTTTGACCTCGACCAGGAAAAGGTAGCTCTGCCCTTTCTGGATGTTGGTGGAGTTGAATTCCTTCGTCACCACAAGCGGAAGCAGCCGGTCCTCCCGGGAAAGCCGGATCGAAATCAGGCGGCCCTGGGACGGAGACCAGTCCAGAAGATTATCGACGGTGCCCTCGACCTTGTAGGTATTTCCCACGAGGCTGTCGGCGGCAGTGGCATAGGTGGCGGCGTCCAGAACCGGGCTCGTGCGAAAGGACTGGTTTCCGGACTGTGAGAAATAGAACGCCCCGATCCCGAAGACCAAAAGGACCGCAACAGCAATAAGCCAGATATGAAGGGGAAACGGTTTCGATCGGTTCATGGCGGGTCTTTGTGTTGAATTTCCTGAATCCAGCGGTCGACCATCAATTGCTCGGTTCCGTCGTCAGCCGGGTCCACCATGCGTTGGATTTTGCCAAGATCGGGGTAAGAGGCCGGGTTGCTCCGGTCCTTTTCGGAAATCAGGGCACGTGAAGCGGCATTGGGGCTCAGGTAGGGCTGCGCTTGGGCGATCATCTTTCCGATCTCGGGGCGGAGCGTAAAATTGATGAAGGCCTCCGCTTCCGCCTGATGCTCGGCGTGCTTCGGAATGACAAAGGAGTCGATGAAGAATCGCGTCGGCGAGGAGGGAGCAACCCAACGGAATTTGTGGTTTTCGTTGAGAAGTTCTGCTGCCTGTCCGCTCCAGAGGATTCCCATCGCCACCTTCCCGTTCTGAAAAAGGGGGACAAAGTTGTCTGAATGCAGCAACCTGACACGGGAAAGCCATTGCGTCATCAGCGGTCGGATGGTTTCCAGTTCCTCCTCGGTAAGAGCCCCCTCCGAAAGGTTGCCCGAGGCTCTCCGGGCAATCCTTCCCAGCGTATCCGGAGCATCCACCATGCAGCATTTCTGGTCAAACTCGGGCCGGAAGACATCGGGAAAGTCGCGAATCTCGGATTTGACCAGATCGGTATTGACGACGATTCCCAGGATCCCGGCCAAGTAAGGGACCGAATACCGATTCCCCGGATCGAAGGGCTGGTTGAGAAATTCCGGCGCAATATTCTTCAGGTTGGGAATTTCCCCCAGATGGAGGGGACTGAGCATCTTTTCACGAATGAGAGATCCAATGACCCAATCATCAAAGATGACCAGGTCGTACTGCCCCGGAGCCGTCAGCACAGAACCGAGAATGCCCACATCAAAGGGGGCGATCTCCTTTTGAACATGGATCCCGCTTTCTTTTTCAAAGAGGGCAATGACAGAATCGGGCAGGTAGTCGAGCTCAAGGAGAAGCTTGAGCTGAGGCCCGTTGTGCCTGCCGGAATGGAGGGGATCTTCCGCATCGCTCCTAACCCCACCATGATGCTTGCTGCACCCTGCAAGGAGGAGGCCAAAAATCAGAAAAACTGAGAACAAGTCGCGCCTTGGCATCTGTGTGGCATTCTTTTCCCCGGTTTCGAAAAGTCAAGCCAAGATCAGAAAGCGAATGAGCGCACCGGGTGCATGACGGGAAAGTTACGGGGGGTCATGCGACCATTTGATTTCTGGCGGACCACTGGGAGTCAAAGCGGTTGCTCAGGCCCAAATCCGCGCGTAAGCGCGGGACTTTGAAAAATCGGCGGCGCGACTTCTCGCCGGGGTCGGATTTTTGCCACCCGGCGCGATCCGTTTCCGTTTTTTTTGCCCGCCGCCCCGGTTTTTTTACGTTGGCGTGCGGATCAGAACCGGATTTTTCAAAAATCCGTGACGGGTGGGCGCGGCATTGCCTCCGGTGACCGGATGAAGTGAGCCGGGGTGGTGATTTCCGCGAATCGGGATCAGGAAAAAGCCGTGGCCTGCGTGGGAAGGTCAAAGACTTCCCAGATTTTCTGGATGCGTCCGATGGTTTTTTTGCTCGCATGCAGTCGCAGGCGCAGCTTGCACTGTGAGCGGCTCATGCGATGCGCCCGGCGATTTCGATCACGAGAAGCCGGTAGCGTTTGAGTCGCGCCGTGCGCTCTTCGCCTTCGAAGCAAAGACTTTTGATGGCGCTGGCCGTGTTGTAGGCGAGAAGGGCGATGGTGAACCAGGCCGCGTTGACGGCCAGCTTCTGGCTGGGCATGTGGGCGCCGCCCAAGGCGTTCTTGATTTCGTCGTGGGCGTGTTCGATCGTCCCCGCCTTTTCCCGGTGCCAGCTCAGAAGGCGGGCCCCATCCCATTCCAAGTTGGTGAGCACCGCGTAGAACTTGCGGTCGCTGCCGTCGGCGAACAGCACCCCTTGCGCTTTGAGGAGCCGCAGGCCCTCCGTTTGCGAAGATGCGTTTCCGCGCTGCGTAGCTGTGTGGACGGCTGCCTTGGCGGCGACCGAGGCGTTTCGAGTATTTGGGTTTGAATGCCATGGTATTTCCTTTCGTTGCTTGGTTTGGGGCACGAAAAAAACCGACCGTTGCGGGTCTGGTTGCTCGTGCTGATTATGTTGATCCGGTCAGGATTTCATTTCTTCAGTTTCGATGGAGATTCCGAAATTGATCCGAAGTCCTCCATTTTATTCTGGCAGAAAAACGGGAGGGAATACCGTGCCCCGTGAAAACGGGCGCAACACCGTCACAAAATATGCTCCGGGGGAGGCGAGGAAGGCGGATTTGAGAGGGCCGTGATGGGGTGGCGGCTCCGAAAATGGGCTCAATCCCGGATTCTCACTCGCTCCCCGCCCACGATCCACAAGCGTCCCACGATCTTTTCTGACGAAAGAAGCAGGATGACCCGATCCATGATCTGGAGGATCGAGTCCTTGTCCTGCATTGCCATCCTCAAAACGATGATTCCCTTCGATTCTGATGGGACGTATGTGCGGATATCTGAAAAATCCAAATCCAAGGTGATGATAATCCGATCTTCCCCTTGGGCGACCTGGTAAATCACCGAATCTTGAGAGCCGATGAGTTCCTCTTCGTGGACGGTATGAGCATCGTGGCCATGAGCAGCCAGCCGTTCCTTGACTTCGACGGGAAGATTTTCGTCAATCTTGAACTTCATGCCGCATGCAACTCGGCGGTGCGTTCCCGCGTCAATTCCGCCGCATACGCCACGGCTGCCTGCACGTCCTCAGCCGACAACGAGGGATATGAGGATAGAATTTCCTGAGTGCCAAGACCCGCAGCCAGATTGTCGAGAACAACCGAAGCGAAAACCCGGGTGCCCCGGATGCAGGCTTTCCCGTGGCACACCAGAGGATCAACAGTAATTCGTTCACGCCAGTTCATGAGCGAGAGAATACCACAGGATCGCATTTCTTCAACGAGTTTGCTGGATTGTATTTGCTGGTTTTCGAGCCGGTGCTCGGCCCGCCGAAATCGCCCTCGAAAATCCCCCCCGGTATCCGATGTCTCGGGAGGAATTTCGAACCCGCCACGGGGCAGCCAGGGGGCCTTTTTTTTTCAAAAGTTGCCTGAAAAAACCGGTTTTCGCGGGTTTTCCCTCGGTCGGAGCGAATCCCTGTGTTCACTGATGCTTCGCGAAGTCGCCGATGCCGGGGCCAGATGTTTCCTCCATCTGCCACTTGCCTATAGAAAATCCACTTGCACGATGCTTGCACGATAGAGTGCGTTTTGGTGCATTTTCGTTTGTCTCGGCACGCAACGCATTTTTCGGAAAAATCGACAGCAAACCCTGTATTTAAGCGGTTTCCCGAGGGAAAACAGGCTTGGGTTGGGAGGGACTCGAACCCTCAACCAACGCCTTAAAAGGGCGGCGGCATATAGCGTAAGTTGTTGTTTATCAGGAGTAGATATTTTTCTTGTGCCAATTGAGTGCCAATGGTAAACCGGCTGTGCCAATTGGAAACTACGATGAAAATCCGCCCCACCAAGACAGACGAAACAAAAAGCTGGCCCTTTATCCGCTGGATCAACTCCCGCAACAGATGGCAGGTTGACGCCCGCACCGCCACCGGAGGAACCCGGACGTTCCATGCGACCAAGGGCGAGGCCGAGTCCACCGCCGCCGCCGCCCGCATCCGCCGGACGAATGAAGGCTCTTCCGCATTCGACGACAGGGAGCTTGCCGAGTTTGGGTGGTCGGTTCAACAGGCGATCCGGTTTGCCGTTGAACATCTGCGGGCGCAAAAAAACAGCGTCACTCTTGAACAAGCGATTGATGCGCTCATTGACCAAAAAAGGGCGGGAGGAAAAACAGCCCGATACCAACGGGACATCCGCAATCGGCTTGCCCGTCTCAAAAAAGCCATGCCGGGAAAAAAGATCGCCGCCATCACGACTGCCGACCTCGATGGCTTCATTGCCGAACTCGCCCTTGCACCCGGAACAAAAAACACCTTCCGGCGCGACATCCGCACCTTGTGGTCGTTCGCGGAAAAAAGAGGGTGGGCAGACGCCAAGACCGCAAAGCATACCGACCGAGCGTCCGCAGACGCCGCGCAACCCGAGATCTTCACCCCGGCGCAAGCCGCCGCACTACTCGGCGCGAGCACCGGCGATGTCCTCGCTTTCCACGCAATCGGGCTGTTCGCTGGACTTCGCGTCTCTGAGATCCACCGCCTCGACTGGTCGGACGTGGATCTTGCTGGCGGGTATGTTCACGTCTCCGCGAAAAATTCCAAGACCCGGAGCCGCCGCCTCGTGCCGATCCTCGACGGGCTCCGCGCATGGATTCAACCCGTCGCCAAACCGTCCGGCCCGATTATCAAAGACAACTTCCGCAAACGGCAGGAGGCCGCAAGAGTGGCCGCAGGCATCACAGAATGGCCCGATAACGGGCTCCGGCATTCATTCGTATCATATCGCCTTGCCGACACCGGCAACGCCGCATTGACGGCATTGGAGGCCGGACACGATCAGGCGATACTCTTCCGGCATTATCGCGAGCTCGTGACGCCAAAGGACGCCGCCAGATATTTCAACATCCGCCCCGCTGGCGAGTCCGGCCGCAAGGTCGTGGCGATGGTGGCCTAGGCTGGCCGCCTGCGGTTTTCTCCGACAAGCTGAATGATTCCGTCAAGGGCGCGGGAACACATGGCCCTGTCTGAATCCTTGATCAGCCCATGATCGTGTAGCTCCTTAATTCTCCCGAACGCGCGGGAGAGGATGTTGAATGCCGTGGGATCGGGCTTTTCTGCCATAACCCGGCCCTCTCGCCGCACCTTCTGAACAGCGAGCATCCGCCCCCGTGTCCGGCGAGGCTGGCGGATAATCTCCGCGACCGCGTAAACGTCCACAAAGGCGAATCCGTCTATCTCCCGAGGCTTGATCCGCTTCAACTTGATCCACCGATAGAGCGTAGCCCGGTGGATCTTCAGCCGCTTCGCCGCCTCGTCCAACGGTTTCCAGAGTGTGTTCTTTCGCGTGTTCACAGTCGCATTACTTGTCGCAAATTCGCCCGCCCGTCAAGCACCAATGCACATTTTTGCACTTCGTTTGACATCAAGGCATGGAGGACATGGAAAAATTACTCACCATCAAAGAAACGGCCGCGATGCTCTCAATGAGCTGGCGCGGTGTGCAAGAACTCACCAAACGCCGCCAGATCCCGGTCGTCCGGCTTGGCAGGTCAATCCGCTACGCACCTGGCGCGGTCGAGCGGGCTCTCGAAAAACTCACCGTCCGCAGCATCTAACGAAAAAGGCCGCACCCACCCGTCACGGTTGCGCGGCCAATTTCATTACCACAATGAAGAAAGAACTTTCTCTTATTACTGGCGCGGAGTCAAGCGTTGAAATGACCCGCAGTTGCGCGAGGGACTTAACCGCTCGCATCAATTCAACATCCGAAGACCTCGCCGGGATGCTCAAGCGGGCGCACGATGAAAAGGCGTGGCAGGCGCTTGGGTATGAAACATGGAATGCTTACGTCAAAGCAGAGATTAAACTTTGTAAGTCGCGAGTGTTCCAGTTGCTCGATCATGCGGAGATTAAAGGCGAGCTTGAAAAGTCCAACATGTTGGACTCCGCGACTCTCCCGACATCATCGCGGGTAACGGATGAGCTGAAAGCCGTCCCGCCCGAACAGCGGCCAACCGTCTATGCCGCCGCAGTCGAGGCCGCAGGTGGACAGCAGCCGACAGCCAAGCAGGTTGAGGCTGCTGCATTTGAAGTGCTGCCACCAGAGCGCAAGGCACAACTGAGGCCGGATGAACTCGACCGAGTGAGGCGGGTTGAACAAGGGCAGACAGTCGTTGCCAACATGCGATCCGATCATGCTTTGATCGAGTGGGCAGAATCGAGAGGGATATTCGCGAGAGTTGATCGAAAGTCACAATGGGGAAACCCGTTTGAAATGGACTCGCCAGGAAAACAAGACCGGGACGGAGACCGGGACTTTGTTTGCGAATCATTCGAGTTGTATCTTAACCGAAAGCTATCCCTGCAAAAGCAGTTCAGAGACCTTCGCGGAAAAGTTATCGCTTGCTGGTGCCATCCGTTGCGATGTCACGCGCACTTTATCGCCAAGTGCGTGAATGAGGAGGCAGAGCGGAAACCGGCTGATTCGCTTTTGTCACAAAATGACAAAAGCGCTCAAAAGCACACCTTGTTGACCACTGCGGTCAACAAGGTAAAAAAGCCAGGGTCACGGGCGGCTACTTCCGAACGATCGGAAGAGGAGACCTTAAAAGAAATCAACGCATTTCTGGGAAAGTTGCCATGACCTCTCTCATCCTCGCCCGTCTGGCCGCAGACGCCGCCTGTCTCCTCGTGGCCGCCGCCATCATCGTCGTCTGGAGGAAATACTAATATGACAAGACCCGGAATCACTCCAGAGACATTAGAGGCCGAGGGCATCAGGCCCGTGTCTGAATCCGAGGCGGAAACGCTGATCGGCATGGCGGCACCCGGCATTGCCATCCCATACCATGACGCGGGCGACCGCCCGCTAATGGTCAACGGCCAACACTTCCACCGGATAAGACTCGCGGAACCAAAGGGCAGCGCAAAATACCTTTCCCCCAAGGATTCCGGCGCGCAACTTTACATCCCCAAGAATCAGGAACACACCGGGAGCACGCTGGTATTGACGGAAGGAGAATTTAAGGCTCTATCACTTGCCGAGGCGGGAATCCTCGCGGTCGGTCTGGGCGGCATCACGTCCGCTCTCAAGGATAAAGAACTCCTCCCCGCGCTGGCGGGCTGCATCAGGATATGGGGCATTACCACCGTCGCGTTCTTGGGAGATTCTGATACCTCCCTGATATTCGACTTCGCGCTGGCGGCCGGAAAAATCAAGGCCGCTCTCCCCGCAGGCGTGCGCCTCGTGTTGCCCCGTGTCCCGTTCACCGGCCCCAAGGGCATTGACGATATACGCGATGCACAGGGCGAGGCGTTTCCGGCGTTCTGGGCGGCACTCATGGAATCCGCCCCGGAAGTCCCCGAGCGTTTATCCGCATCGGCTCTATCTCTCCGGTTGCTCCTCCCGTGCCTGACTGACATCAAGGCGGACTTCGACACCCATCAGCATCGCCTCGTTAAACTGGCAAGGCGCCTTGACCCGATGGAACTTGACCGCCTCGCCAAGGCCATCAAAACCGCCACCGGAATATCCACCACCGCGTTCAAGTCACAGGTCAAGGACTCCGGGGAAAGCGACTCCCCGCAGATCCCGCTGCCGGAAATGTTCTTCGACGGCGCGAAATATTTTCGGGCATCGGAAATCGGCTTCGACGCGATCATCCGGGAGGATGCTTTCCTTCACCTCCGGGAGCTTGGATTTTCCGGAATCATCCCGGAGGGAGGCGACCTGTCCCCGATGGAAAGGGCAGCGCATAGTATTCAGATTACACGGCGCGTTCACTTCGCAGGCCCCATCTGCGGACGGCCAACCGGGATGCACCAGGAGGGAGATATTTCCGTCCTTGCCACCACCGGCCCCAACATCATTGACGGAGGCCCCGGCGACCCGGCCCCGCTGGTGGATTTCTTCGCGGATCTTCTCGGACGTGGACAGAATGACCATGCACAGATCCAACTCGTGACGTTCATTGGATGGCTCCGCCATTTTCGGACGGCACTACGCAACCACCAGCAGCACCTTCCCGGACAGGCCCTCGCGCTGGTCGGGCCGACAAACTGCGGGAAGTCTCTCGCACAATCCCTGATAACGCTCATGGCGGGCGGACGCGGGCAGGACGCCTCTCTGTTCCTTCTTGGGCAGTCTGACTTCAATAAAGAACTGTGGGCCGCAGAGCACCTGTTTCTTGACGATGACAAGCTGGGCGAGGATGGCCGGGAATCTCATGCCGTCCGGGATCGCCTCAAAAAATTGACCGTCGCCAATCAGTTCAACATGCACGCCAAGGGCCGGGATGCGGTCGGATTCCGCCCGATATGGCGAGTCACAATTTCCGCCAACCTCGATGACGAGTCCATCAATGTCCTCCCTCCCGTTGACGAGACTTTCGGCGGGAAGATCATCTACCTCATGTGCCACGAGCCGCCCGAACCCTTTTCGGATGGCACTGACGCCGGGAGGGCCGAGTTTTGGGACAGGTTGACCGCCGCAATCCCCGCGTTTCTCGCGTCGGTTGACTCGTGCGAGATCCCCGAGGATCGCCGGGACTCCCGGTTCTACGTCAAAGAATTTCACCACCCGGAAGTTTTGGAGGCCATCAATGGCGCTGCCCCCGAGGCCCCGTTGGGCGAACTCATTGACCGCTGGGCAGCAGCGGCCCACCCCACCGAGCCATTCGAGGCCAGAGCCGCCGATATTCTGGAACAGCTCGGAGAATGGGCAACCCCGGCTCACGTCCGCCTGTTCACGAAGTCGGCGCGGCACTTCGGACACCAGCTTTCCCGGCTCTCCCGTCTGCCGCAATGGGCCGGACGAATTGAACGAGTGACAAGGCGCGTCGGCGGTCGGATTCGCAACGAACCAGTCAATTTTTGGCGGATTTCCTGTCTGCGGAGTAATGCGGAGTAATGGAAAATGACATCTAATGTTACGGAAAAAAAAGGAAATGGATAACGTGAAAACAAAAATATTCCCCGCCCGTCGCCCCGGAAACCTATTAC
>Ga0194054_10000813_pt1 | contig 15477 bp, 16 predicted proteins | sample SepL2210m_MetaG_FD_163628 | JGI IMG/M metagenome (GOLD analysis project Ga0194054, IMG submission 163628) | Anoxic zone freshwater microbial communities from boreal shield lake in IISD Experimental Lakes Area, Ontario, Canada - Sep2016-L227-10m | ecosystem: Environmental > Aquatic > Freshwater... | reverse complement strand
ATTACCGGTCTTACACCAAATACATCGTATACATACAGGGTGAGACCTACAGGAAATGAGAGCGCATTTGGCAACCGCTCGTTCCGGACAATGCCGGTCAGCGGTCCGTTTACCTTTATTGTTATCAGTGATTCCCAGGAAGGTCATTATTATACGGAGTGGATGCGGTTCAAGTACGTGGCAGATGCCGTAGCAAACGAGACGGACGTGCTTTTTATCCTCCACGGCGGGGATTATGCCGGGCACGATTCTTTGGACTTATGGGACACGTATTTCCAGGTTGCCGACGGAATGCTCGCGAAATCCGCCATTTTTTCCAATATTGGAAACCATGAATATCATAATGGCAGCGACAGCCCCCCATCACTCGCCGTTCAGTACCACACATCATATAATAAACCCTTGAACTATTCCTTTGACTGTGCTGATGTCAGATTTGTTGTTCTAAATTCCCCTGATCCGAATAATGCTAATGGAGATGACCCGCATACTTCCCTTGCCCTTGCAACGAGCCAGGAATCCTGGCTCAGGCAACAGCTGGACAACAATCTCTCAGGAACGTTCACGATACATCACCACCCGATCTGGGATTATTACAATACTACAAGTAATCCTGACCTTCAACCCTGGGAAACTCTGTATCATACCTTCAATATCAGTGCAACGTTTGCGGGCCATACTCATAATTACCAGAGATATTCAGTAATGGGGATCCCCTATTTCATCATCGGTAATGCCGGGGGTATGTGTGCAGACCTTAATGCAAGTGATTCCTATCCGGTATGGTACCAGTTAGGAGAAACAAGGCAGCTCGGGTATCTCAAGGTCTTTGTTGATCCGGCAAATAATACGGCAACAGCACAGGAGATTTTCGTAGCCTCAGTACAAGAGGACGATTCTAACGAGACACCTGTAGCCTATAACCCGCCGTTTATTAAAGAAACGTTCACATTTCCACTGAAGGTCAACCCCTCCCCTGAACCCTCGGTCAGTGCCTCGGCCGGTGTATTCCGCAGTGGTGCATTCTACTTGAAGAACAGCAACTCGGCCGGTAATGCTGACAATTCCTTTGCCTTTGGGGCTGCCGGGGATACCCCAATCGTTGGGGACTGGACCGGGCAGGGTAAGGACACCGCAGGAGTATTCCGACAGGGTGTGTTCTACTTAAGGAACAGCAACTCGGCCGGTAATGCAGACAATTCCTTTACCTATGGTGCAGCCGGTGACAAGCCGCTCGTGGGACACTGGACAACGGGTCAGACGGGTGACAGCGTGGGGGTATTCCGCAGTGGAACATTCTACTTAAAGAATACCAACTCAGCCGGTAATGCAGACAATACCTTTACCTATGGTGCAGCTACGGACACCCCGATCGTTGGAGACTGGACGGGTAAGGGTTATGACACCGTAGGAGTATTCCGGCAGGGTGTGTTCTACTTAAAGGACAGCAACTCAGCCGGTAATGCAGACAATTCCTTTGCCTTTGGGGCAGCAGGTGACATCCCGGTGATCTGGCATCACGATGGCAAGGATACCGTCGGGGTATTCCGGAGTGGAACGTTTTACTTAAGGAACACCAACTCGGCGGGGAATGCGGACAATGTTTTTATCTATGGTGCAGCCACTGACACCCCTCTTGAGGGCAAATGGATCTGAATGGGAAAAATCAAATCAGTGAGGGGATTTATCTCCTGCCTTTTTTTTGACCTGCGTGATTGTATCGGGCCATATGCATAGAGGATAAAAATACAGTGGGCACTTTCATAATAAAAAATTCCCATGAACGTTTCGGTATCTTTATTATATGATAACCCCATTTTCGAACAAAGGTATACCATGAGGTTTTTATCGTGTCAAATAATTTCACGCAAGATAAATCAATCATTAAAAATTCAGTGAAGATTGTTCTGTGCATTTTCCTGCTTATGGTGCTTGTGCAGGGGGTTTTGGCAACAGGGATCCCGGTGGGTTTTTCCTCCAATAAGACTACCGGTACCGCTACGGTCCTTGCAGAAACGTCTACCAATTATTGGGCTCCGTGGGTAACAAAGACCAACACTACTTCTGCAACCATCAACTGGTGGCAGGAAACCAACGGGACCGGTATAATAAAATACGCTAATGCAAGTTACTACAACCAGTATAATGGATTTGACAAGACGATAGCAGATGCAGAAGTCACCCAGTATCATCATGTATTACTCACCGGTCTCGATCCAAATACCTCGTATAAATATTGGGTGCAACTCCTGAGCCATGAGACCGTGTTTAACAACCGCACGTTCCGGACGATGCCGGTCAGCGGTCCGTTTACCTTCATTGTTATCTCTGATACACATGCCAACGAGAATCGGTTCAGATACGTTGCAGATGCCCTCAACAACGAACAGGACGCGCTTTTTATCCTTGATGGCGGGGACTTTTCCAAAAATGACAATGCATCAATATGGACATACTTTTTTGACTATGGTGACGGGATGCTGGCGAATTATTCAATCTATACCAATATTGGAAACCATGAATATCATGGTGATTCATCGACATATGCATATGAGTACCGCAACGCGTTTGACTACCCCCTGAACTATTCCTTTGACTGTGCCGGAATCAGGTTCGTTGTCCTTGATTCTCCGGACCCGAATAACACAAATGACCAGAATCCGACCCTTGCCCATTCAGAGAGCCAGGTATCCTGGCTGAAAGACCAGCTGGATAACAATATGTCCGGGACCTTTGTCATCGATCATCATCCCATCTGGACCTATGGCCGTGCCTCTTCGGACTCGGCCCTCCAACCTTGGGAAACCCTGTTTCAAAAATACCCCATCAGTGCATATTTCGCCGGCCATATCCACAGTTACCAGCGGTTCTCTGTGAATGGCACCCCCTATTTTATCGTTGCCAACGGCGGTGGTGGATTTATCAGCCTTTCTGATGGCAAACCGTTCCCGCCCTCGTACATATACGGGGCAACAAAGGAACTGGGATATCTCAAGGTAACGGTGGACCCGGCGAATAATATGGCAACAGCGAACGAGTACTTTGTAGCCTCGCTTCCGGATTATAATTCCACAACGGGGACCGTTATCAACCCACCTCTTCTTGCTGACAGCATTACGTTCCCCCTGAAGATTAACCCGTCCCAACCGGAACACTCGGTCGGAGTGTTCCGCAATGGAACATTCTACCTCGCAGGCAGCAAAACGAATGGCGGATTACCCGTCAATGCCTTTAACTTTGGTATGACTGGCGATGTACCGGTAGCCGGCGACTGGAATGCGGATGGCAAGGCAGAAGCAGGCGTCTTCCGCAGTGGAAACTTCTTCCTTGCATCCAGCAACACACCGGGAGGCGGAACGGTCAATGCTTTTAACTTTGGTCAGGCTGGCGATGTACCGGTAGCCGGTAAATGGTCTGGAAGCGGTGTAGCAACTGTAGGTATCTTCCGCAGTGGAAAATTCTTCCTCGCGTCGAGCAACACACCGGGTGGCGGAACGGTCAATGCCTTTAACTTTGGTCAGGCAGGCGATACGCCGATAGCCGGTGACTGGAACGGAGATGGCACGACAACCGTAGGCATCTTCCGAAATGGTCTGTTTGCCCTTGCATCACACAACTTTATCGGTGGAGGACTGCCCACATACTTCACCTTCGGTCAGGCTGGAGATGTACCGGTAACCGGAGACTGGAATGCCGATGGCAAAACAGAAGTAGGCGTCTTCCGCAATGGTGTAGTTTATCTTGCATCCAGCAACACTCCCGGTGGTGGAACGGTTACTGCGTTTACCTATGGTATGGCAGGGGATGCACCGGTAGCCGGCAAGTGGACTTGATAATAAGAAGATGGGGAAAAATTCCCACAACTTTTTTTTAACCCTTATGCACAGAAAAATTCCTGTACCGAATAGTAAAACCGTTCTACACAAGCCATCCACCCCACCTTCATACTCTTTTTCATGGTTATTCCGGAAACCCCCAGTTAATCACCATTTATCTCAACGTATAACGTCCCAATCGCTAAAATAACCCAAAATTGAGGCGTATATAATGCGTTCTAAGACCCCTTATAGCGGTTTGGTGACACTTCATTTCCGATCCGCTACCTACCGTTGAAATAAAGATTAAAAGCGAAAATTCACCCTGCTCCTGAAAAGGTTAAAATGAACTCATTTTACGGTTTTCTCCCATATACTCGTCCCGATGGAATCCGGACGTTTTGCGGGGTTTTTCATAAATGCCCCGTTTGACAAACCGGGCCTTTTACGGGGTTTTAGGGGTTGCAGCCCTCCCTTATTCTCTGACCCCACGGACCGTCTGGTGAAAGGGGGGTTTTGGGGATTATCCAGGGAGTGGCAGGGATTGGTACGAGAGGGGCAGGCATTGATGGATGGGATGCCGGGCTGGGATTTTATTTTCCGCGTGCCCGGTTTTTTTCTTTAAAATATCAGCAATTAGCTTTTTTATGTGAAAAAAAATCGAATGAACTGAATGAACTGAATGAACTGAATGAACCGAATGAACCGTACAAGTCGGCTTTGGCTCCCTCGTGTTCAGCAGCTGATATCTGCTCCTTTACGGATCTTTTTTATTCCACGATCCTCTTGCATATATCACTCGTTGAACTTTTTGTACAACCGGTTTGCTGCGAACTGGAAGATAAGGATGAACACGATGAGCATTGCGATGTCTACGACCGGGTTGATGTACGTAGTTCCGGAATATGCCGCGTGGATGAGGTCATTACCGTACGTAAGGGGCGAGAAGTACACCGCGAACTGCGCGTAGGAAGGGATTGACTCAACCGGTATGAAAATACCTGATATGAAGATAAGCGGGAGCCGGACTACGTTGAGCATCGACATGATGTCGCCCGGGCTCTCGGTCGGGTACGAGGCAAAGAGGGTCCCCATTGTGGCAAAGCAAAACGACGTGAGCAGAACCCCGATGACGAGCAGGACTACGTTGAGGATAGGGAGCCCAAAGAGGATAATCCCCGCGATGAACGGGACGAACGCTATACCGATACTGTACAAAAAACCGCTCAGGCTCTCACCGAGGACTACCGCATGCAAAGAAACCGGGGCAGAGATGAGCCGGTCGAACGTCTTCATCCGCCGTTCGATCGGGATCGAGACCGGTTCGATGGACGATGCTGAGAAGAGGATCGTGATCGCGATAAGGCCTGGGATCATCACTGATGGCTCACCGGGTCTCCCGACTGCGAATGCGAGGAACATGAAGAGGGGAAAAAGCATTCCCGAGACGATGATATTCGGTTTGAGATAGTAGATGATAATATCTTTTTTTGCGATCGCCCATGCCGCGATGAACTCCGCCCGGATCTGTCGGAACCATTCCGCCTGATCATTCAACGGTCTTCACCCCACGTGTCCGGATATCGAGACCGGTGAGTTTTATAAAGACGTCTTCCAGGCTCGGGCCGTATGTGTTCACTCCGATCACCCGGGTATGATGTTTCTCGGCGTAGGCCATGACGCCAGCGATAACGGTTGGGGGGTCTTCTGTAATGAGCCGGAACTTGTCCCCGAGCTTCCGCACTTCGCTGACGGTTGCAATTTCGCGGAGGTCTTCCCACTGGTGCGGGACCGGGTCGAGTGCGATCTCGATTGACTGGACGCTCTGGATAGTTTTTTTCAGTTTTTCGGGAGAGTCGATCGCGGCGATCATGCCACGGTTGATGATCGCGACCCGGTCACAGGTAAGGTTTGCCTCTTCGATGTTGTGGGTTGTAAGAAAGACGGTGACACCACGGGCATTAAGGTCGCTTATGACATCGCGGATGATAAGATTGCTCTGGACGTCGAGACCGGATGTGGGTTCGTCGAGGAAGACAAGGCGGGGGTCATTGATGAGCCCCATCGCGAGCGTGAGTCTCCTCTTCATGCCCTTTGAAAACCCATTCGTCCGGTCGTCTTTGCGCTCCCACAAGCCGAAGAGTTCGAGGAGTTCCCGGCCCCGCTTCTCACGCTCGGCTTTCGCAACATCGTAGAGTTCCGCAGTGAACATCAGGTTCTGCCATGCAGTGAGATCGGTATAGATGTTCGAAGTCTCGTGCACAATCCCCATCTGTTTTCGTGCGGCGATCGTCTCTTTTACGATATCTTTTCCAAAAATCTTCGCCACACCGCCAGTTGGGACTGTGATGCCGGTCAGGATCCGGATCGTGGTGGTCTTCCCTGCTCCATTGGGACCGAGGAACCCGAACGTCTCGCCTTTTGCTACAGAGAAGTTTACATCATTGAGTGCGACCAGCTGCCCGAAGTGTTTGGTGAGGTGCGAAACCTCTATCGCGTTTAAGGGATCACCCATAAAATCACACTGCCTGATTGGTACCAGTGATCCGATAATTGCGGTCAGTAATGTTAAGGATTCCCTAATATTCCGGAATACCTGTTTCCGGTGAGATTGTGTGCAAGGCCGGATGGTTGTCCCGATGTTATCGATCTATAGGTTGGAAAAAGAGTGGAATGGATTATCCTTAAAGCCAATGTGAAGAACCGCAAGTATTGTTCCGGTAGTGATGTGCGATCGATAAACTACAGAGGCATCTCAGTATGACCATCATTCCCGTGTTGCTTTTTTAAAAATCATACGTAATTGATTGCGAAGAAATTTTAAAAAAATAATACCCTGGGTCAGAACACAATGTCCTCTTTTGCGAACCTCACTTTCGGCATCATCTTATCAGCCGCGTACCCCAGCGGGCAGAGCATCACCGGTACAAGGGGCGCAGGGATCTTCAGGATCCGGGAGAACTCCTTGGGGTCAAACCCCCCCATCGGGCAGGAGTCAAATCCCAGTGCTTTTGCACCGTTCAGAGCATTCCCCAGTGCGAGATAGGTCTGGGCCTGTGACCATGCCAGCTTCTGTTCCGGAGACATCGACTTGGTGAAATTTACCGCCATGCCCATGATCATTTTCTGCATCTCTTCCGGTGCGCCGCTCTTTTTTAAGAGTGTCCCGAGCCGTTTGATGAGGCTTTCGTAATCGGGATCGGCACAGAAGACAAGCAGGTGTGAACAAGTGGTGATCTGTTCCTGGTTGAAGGCAGCCGGCTTTAACTGTTCTTTTGTCTTCTGATCGGTCACGATCTTGATCTTCCATGGCTGGAGGTTTATTGCCGACGGAGCAAACCTCACCATCTCGAGAAGTTCGTTAATCTTTGTTTCAGGAATTTTTTTACCATCAAACTTTTTTGTCGCATACCGCGACATCACAATCTTACTAAACTCCATAATACACACCTCTGTCTGATATTCGATAATTCCCCACTTCTTCTATTAATACATGACTGTCTTTTTAGTGCTCATTTTTCTCACGGGATGAATTTCAATGATCATCACCATATCTCATTTCACTGACACCAGCCCTTTCCAGATCGGGCCGTCGAATACACCATCCTTTGCCTCTTCCTCCATCTCCTCAAAGAGAGAGAACGGCACGGCAAAGGTGAACATGTTCGCCGGAATAGTCTTGCCAACACTCTCCCGTGCTGAAAGATCCGTGTACCCAAGGACTGCCCGGGGGTGCTCCTTTTTCGCCTCTTCGTACACGAAAGCCCCAATCTGCTGGCAGGCGGCCATTGGCGGAACCCGCACAGGATCGGTACCCTCACGGATCGCCCCGACCAGCGTGACAAGCCCGGTGATCTGCAGCGGGTCAGCAACAAAGACCACGACAACCGGTTTTTCACCGGTTTTTACCTTGCTCAAAGGAGTGAAGATCACGTATTTCTCTGCAATATCTGTGATAGGCAGGTCAGTGGTCATGAACTTTTTTGCCTTCTCGGTATTTTTATGGAGGCGCTCCCCGTGCAGAAATTTCGCACGCTCCCGCTCGGGAATATGCTTCATCAGTGCGCAATACGCCTCCGGGTTCTTGCTGCTCTCTTTCCCTTTTACGAAGAATGCCGACATAAATTCAATGCCTGCACCGCCAAAAGCATCGTAGTAACCATTGCCAAAACCGAGACCGGCCCGGGCACCGGGACAGCCATAGGTTTCCCGGTCAAAAACCGCGGTCTTTCCCTTCATTGCTACATGAGCAAAGAACGGCATGATACAGCCGAATCCATGCGGTTTTATCTGCATTGCCCCTTCGGGTTTTTTATTGCTCCAGAGAATTGCCACGGGTTCGTGGTCCAGCCGGAGTTTGTCTGCGGTAATACTCTTCACTTCGTTCCACCTTCCAGAATGGTTGACTGTGCAACAACAACAGATGCAACCCTCCCTTATAAATAGATGACTATTCAACTAATTGTTGGGTCTTGAAACCATGGGACAGAACGGAGAAGAATCGATCCTCCGGTGGATTTCGGATATTGATGTGCCAGCAGCATTAATTTCATACACTTATCGAACCATTCAGAGATCTTTTGCAAAAGAACTAAAACCCTATCATATCGGATGGGGACACTTTGCAATCCTTATGGCTCTTTACGAGATGGAAGGCCGGAGTCAGGACAGCCTTGCATCGTCCCGTGGATTTGATAAAACGATGATTGCAAAATCCGTTGTCAGAATGGAAGACGAGGGCTTTGTCCGCCGTGAGATTGATCAGGATGACAAGCGGGTAAAACGACTGTACCTTACGGAAAAAAGCCGGAATCTCCGCCCGGAGATGGAACGAATCGGTTACCGGATGAATACGTTGCTCATGAAGGATTTTGATACAGATGAATTAGCGACAGCGATGAGAAATCTGCGAAAGATTGCATTGAATGCATCGGATTTGTGAGGAATGAACGAGAAATTGCCGTACTATCGACCTTGAAATTTAAAGTGTAGAAAGACCGGCAATAACGTGCTGCTGAAAGGATTCAGATGTTAAAAGTCAGATTATCTTTTTCATCAATCCACTGTCAAAATGTGTTATTAAAAAAACCCGCATGAAGTCAAAGACTTCGCACCAAAGTAATGAAAATTTTGCTCTCCAAACACAATTTCCATTTGTCTGCTTCATCGTCGGATGGTTTCAAAATTTTCATGATAAAACCCTGAAAAAAAAAAGAATTTCTATGGTTACCATTCAGCCATATATCCGGATAATTATAAAAAATCACTCGTCTTTTACTTTGAATGTTTTCGACCAAAAATATATTCCAACAATTACGAAAATTATTGCAAGTACGAACAGAGCCGTTGAAACATCCAATTCCGACAGTATACCAAAATTTAAAAATGGTGATTTTATTAAAAAAGAGCTTGACAGGAAAATTGGCACCGATATTAAAATTAGAAGTAATCCAAAACTTAAAAAACGTTTTTTTTCAATGATAGTCATTTTATTTCCCTTTTATATACCATCAATCGCTGTTAATATAAAAAAGATATTCCTATCTGGAAAGGTTCAGCATAAGGCGACCCCTTTCATTTTGTCAATCATGCTCAATCGATCGTTTGAAAAATAAATACTTTAGAGCCAGAATTATTCGACAATATCCCAGCCGGGATCATCTATGGGTTCGGAAGTTATCCCGGTTTTTTCATCCGGCTTCCCGTGAATCTCGTGAACGAATCGTGACCCGGTCATTGAGGACAATATCGCGGCAATGATGGAGAGCAGGGCACCTATGAAAAAGGAGATCCTGAGTGACGGCATGAAAGCCTTTGCCAGCGTTGTCGGGAACCAGGTAATGCCGGTCAGGGTTGTCATGGTTGCCGGGCTGATCGCAGCAAAGACTGACTGGGGTAAAGTGACAAGGATCGCATGGACCGGGTTGTATCCCAGGAATGCGGCAAACAAAGCTCCTGTTGGGGGAATTGCGCTCATAGGAATGATCAAGTCCGTGGCTCCGGCATCGGTAAGTGATGTTGCGAGTTCCGTGGGAAACAGATGCGTCAGGCTGACGATGACGATGGTAAAGAACAGGGCCATGGATATGACCATCCCGCTGTTCTGCAGCATCGACCTCATGCCCGATGCTACACCCCGGTCTTCAGAAGGTACTGAATTCATGATGGCTGCGATATTCGGTGCCCCGAACATGCCATTTCCGAGGCCCATGATCAGGAGTGCTATGGCAAAGATCGGGTAATCAAACGTATATGGCAGCATGGCCAGCATCACGAATGAAATGGCGATAAGGATCATGCCGGACGTGGCGAACCACCGGGAACCGTACTTGTCAGAGAGCCAGCCCGAGAGGGGACCCATGATCACAAACCCGGCGGTGAGCGGCAGCATAAATACCCCGGCCCAGAATGGTGTCGACTCGTAGCTGTAACCATGGAGAGGCAGCCAGATCCCCTGCAGCAACATGATCAGGAGAAACATCATGCCCCCCCGTGCAAGTGCGCCCAGGAACCCGGCAGTATTTGCAAGCGAGAATACCCGGATCTTGAAAAGGCTCAACCGGAACATCGGGTCTTCAACCCGGCTTTCAATGATCGGAAATGCAACGAGGAGAACGATGCCAATAAATATCGATGCGAGAACCCACGGGTTGCCCCATCCCATCGGGTCCTGCCCGTACGGGAGCAGCGCATACGTAATGCCGATCAAAAATATTGTCAGTCCGCCGACAAAGGTGATATTGCCCCACATGTCGATCTTCCGGGCACGTTTCGGCAACGGGGTCTCTTTGAGTTTTACAAATGCCCAGATCGTGCCCAGAATGCCGACCGGTACGCTAACGAGAAATACGTACCGCCAGTTGTAGTATGCGAGAATGCCCCCGAGGATGAGGCCCATGAACTGACCGGACAAAAATGCCATCATGTTCAGTCCCAGCGCCTTGCCCCGTTCATTGGGAGGGAATGCATCGGTGAGGATCGCAGCGCTGTTGGAGAAGGTGAAAGATGCCCCCACGGCCTGGATCAGACGGAATACAATAATCTCAAGGGCACCTAAGTCACCCTTGTCCGGAGTGAGAAAAAGCAGGATGGAACCGAGAGTGAAGATGGCAAATCCGACATTGTAAAGTTTAACCCTCCCGTACATATCCGAGAGCCGGCCGAAACTGAGAAGTAGTGTTGCGGTGACGAGGCTGTACCCCATCAGTACCCAGATCAGGTACTGGAACGAGGTGAGCGGGTCGATGTTGATACCATTGAAGATTGCGGGCAGCGAGATTAAGGTGATGCTCCCGTTTACAGAAACCATAAACATCTCGATGGTCGTGATCGAGAGTACGATCCACTTGTAGTCAATCCCTTTTTTGACGGGGACTGTGCCACTACCGGAGGTTTCGTTGTTCGTCATAAGATCGGGCGGTCCCCGGCAACGATCTGGTGAATTCCCGTTACGATCTCCATGATAAATCAACACTGCATTTGATGTTAAACGGTATTTATGCGTTACAGCCTCAAGTGCTGTTACCTGATCATACCACTTATCAATCTCTCCTGCCATAACTCATGTCATGGAACGCACGGTTACATACTTTGAAACCTTCGATCCGGAGAACACAGAAGTTACGTTCCGGCTGGCACGCGAACGGGCACACGAGCTCGGGATCCGGCAGATCGTGATCGCGTCTACTACGGGGGCTACTGCGAAGAAAGCGATGGAGTATTTCAAAAACGACGGGGTGCAGCTGGTCATCATCCCCCACCAGTGGGACTTTCACCGCGACGTCAATATCTTCCCACCGGAACTGGCAACGACATTACGGGATGCAGGACATGTGGTTCACTTCGGCACAATGCTTTTTCACACCAACGACCTGTACGAATCGACAATACCGGTAGTGATGGCAAACCTGCTGCGCTGTTTTTGCCAGGGGTTCAAGGTCTGCTTTGAGATTGTGCTCATGGCAACCGATGCAGGTCATGTGAAAAGCGGTGAAAAGATCATTGCCATAGCCGGCACAGGAAGGGGATCAGATACTGCGATGGTTATGCAGGCAGCGTCCTCGCAACATCTGAAAAAGCTCCGGGTCAACGAGATTCTCTGCAAACCCTTAAACCCGTTAAACATCGTAGAGCTTCATGAAAAGATGACCCGGGAGTTGTCTCCGTAATACCTTCGGTTGCTGCTTTTTTTTCAGGCCAGCTTTTACATTTTTTTGCTGTGTTTGAACGGATTGAAGGTTTCTTCCTCATTATTTCCCGAAATATTCTACCACTTTCTTTAGGTTCTTCCGGATCGGGAGGCTCTGGGGGCATTTCTCCTCACATTCTCCGCACTCCCGGCAGAGAGACGCGTAATTTGGGATGCCATCAAAGAAACCACCGAGGAACATTGTATAGAACTGCAGGGTCTGTTCTTTGTCTTCGTACATGTGCCCACGGTTGTAAAACTCGAAACACTCCGGAATATTCACGCCGTGCGGGCATGGCGAGCAATACTTGCATCCGGTGCATGGGATTATGATCCGTTTTTCAAACTCTTTTTTGACCTTCCCGTATAGGGCAAGCTCTTTCTTTGTGAGTGAGTTTGGTAGTCCGTCTTTTGCAATGGCGACATTCTGCCGGACCTGCTCTGGCGTTGACATACCTGATAGGACAACTGTCACTTCCGGATGGTTCCAGACCCAGCGAAGCGCCCATTCAGCGGGTGTGCGTTTTACTTTTGCCGTCTGCCAGATCTCAGATATACCAGCGAGATCTTTAGCCAGGAGGCCGCCCCGTATCGGTTCCATGACGATGATATCGAGTCCTTTCTTTACTGCAAAATTCAACCCTTCCGTTCCCGCCTGAAAGTGCTCGTCCATGAAATTGTACTGGATCTGGGCAAACGTCCAGTCATAAGATTTTACGATCTCCTTAAAAAGCGTCGTGTTGTCATGGAACGAGAAACCGGCATAGCGAATCCTCCCGTCAGCGATGGCATCGTTAAGAAAGTCTGTTACTCCAAGCGCTGACAGGTTCTCCCAAAACGGCCGAATGAGCCCGTGCACAAGGTAAAAATCAATCGTCTCGGTCTTGAGCCTGATGAGTTGTTCATCGAGATACTTGTCCATGTCCTCCCGGGACTTGATCAGCCAGCTTGGAAGCTTGGTTGCGAGATGAACCTTTTCGCGATATCCACCTGCGAGTGCCCGTCCGACGACGGGTTCGCTCTCGCCGTTGTGATAGGGATATGCAGTATCGATATAATTCACACCATGGTCGATTGCATATCGGAGCATACTGGTAGCCTGTTCCTCATCAATCTGCCCGTTATCTTTCATGGGGAGCCGCATGCACCCAAAACCGAGGGCAGAGAGTTCCGGTGCGGCCTTTTTCATCTTACGGTAGAGCATTGATTCACCAATATCCTTGATCCAGATTGCGTATGCGATATCGTATAAATTCTTGCATGGATAATAACCCGACACAAGCGACAATGAGTCACTCGGCATTTTATCAGCACATAAATCAACGTTCAATCATTGCAGGAAAATTGAGATGGGCGTTTTTCGTTATGCAGACAAATACGCCGCTCCGACAGAGGAGCAGCGCGAGCGGTACATGACAGGAAAGATAGAAGAGCACCACTTCGGTCCCGAACGTCAGATTGCGCTCATCGAATACTACGATGCTATTGTACCTCAAAGACGATATCGACAACATTCACATCCTCTTCACCGTGTTTACGGATAAGCAGAAAGGCTCGCAAAAAGGTGAAAAGATTAGTGGACCCTCACGAGCATAAATCTCCGCCAAAAAATCTCTTTACTACGGGACGAAAGGCTGGTGATGATTCAAAGCCTCCCGATCTATAATCTGTAGATAGCACTGGATTTCACAAGCTTTTTAAAAAATACAACCGGAATGCATTTATCGATTCAAAAAAAGTCAATTGTGGATAACTAAAAAATCGGGGGGGTTCAAGTGAGACAGGAAAACGTACAATATTTCACTGACAAAGAAGAAGAGTTCATCAATCTTCTAATTGAGATTGGGACAAAGACGAATGTCGCAAAGATGCTGGTGTTCCTTGCTGGCACACCGGAAGCATCCTGCCGGGCCATCGAACGTGGGGCCGATATGCGCCAGCCCGAAATAAGCGTGGCAACAAAATACATGATTGACCAGGGATGGATCAAAAGTCATGAGAATTCCTCCATGTACAAGGGACGACCCGCAAAAGTCTACGAGCTGGCAAAACCCATTGCTGTGATCATGAACTCTATCGAGAAAGAACAGAAAACCAAAGCTGATAATCAGCTTGCTCTCGTAAGAAAATTACGGGATTATATCAGTTAATACCATACAAAAAGCATTGTTTTTTTAGTCCAGTACATATTTCATTATTTTTTAATAATATCATCAGAAAAACGACCTCGTTAACGACCCTTTTTAGGGCAAATATCCCTTCAAACGGGTAAACCTCCCCTAAAATACAAAACGCGATTTTAAGGGCCTTGGCGACCTTCGTTTTTTAAGCCCGTTCCAACCGTATTTTGGCAAACAGAGCAATATTAATAGACTTATTTTCACATTCCGGAACCAGACCGTTTTTATTGACTTTTCAGGATCAGAACCCGGCAAACGGAGCCCGAATTGGGCTTGTTTTCTCTCATAGTACACTCCCCTGATCCCAGAGGTCATCGAGGAGGGATAAATGGGGGAAAATGTCTCTCACCCCAGCAATAATCCCGAGCATCGGTTGAGCTGTCGCAAGATCCTCAACCCGGACTATTATCACAAAAAAATTCCAAAACATTCTCCCGAACCGCTGGTCCATGTTGATTCAATTGATATTATTTTCCTTTAGGGCTGTAGCTGAACGAGTCAATCCACCGGAAAAACCGATGAGAGTTTCGTGCGGGGAAAACACCTTCGGTTACGGATTTTACTTCCTCGACAGAGTAGAATGCGTTCGGGTGGAAATCTTTGATGATCCCGATCACATTCTTGAGATCCTGCCTCTTGATGATGGTAAAGACCATCTTAACCTTACCGGTACCGCCTTCCCCATCGATACTTGTAACGCCGTAATTATTGGAGCGTAAAAACTGCATGAGTTCGGACGGGTCTTCCTTTGTGATGATGCGGACGCTCATGAGGCCCAAAGAAAGTCTCTCTTCGATTGCCATTCCTATAAAAGTCCCGGCGGCAAACCCGGCCCCGTACGCAATATAACATACGGCATTGGTTAAGTTATTCATCACCTGCCCAATCGCAACCAGATAAATGATCACCTCAAAGAACCCGATAATCGCCGGAAGGTACTGGATACTTTTCGACATAAAGATGACCCGGATTGTATCGAGGCTCATGTCACAGACGCGTGCGAAAAAGATCAGGAGCGGAACTAATACATAGGAAAAAACTGCGGGTGATATGACAGATTCCAGCATTGTTATCTACTTTTTTGAATTGATGTGTTAAAAGTTTGTTGTGAGAAATAGAACCTGACGATCGAATATGACAGAGCTTTAACGTCACACCCGCCATTTTATCATCGCAGGAATCAACAATCATTCAATAAAGGAAGATCTACACGGGTGTTTTTAAGGTATGCAGACAAATTTCCCGCTCAACCCCATGAACAATGATTAACGAACCGTATCACTATGGGGTACCC
>Ga0194054_10000811_pt1 | contig 15485 bp, 16 predicted proteins | sample SepL2210m_MetaG_FD_163628 | JGI IMG/M metagenome (GOLD analysis project Ga0194054, IMG submission 163628) | Anoxic zone freshwater microbial communities from boreal shield lake in IISD Experimental Lakes Area, Ontario, Canada - Sep2016-L227-10m | ecosystem: Environmental > Aquatic > Freshwater... | reverse complement strand
TGCCTGGGCAGCGAACGCTGCGCGGCCTGCCCGCTGGCAGGCCCGTTCCGGGCCGGCGCAAAAATCGTCCTGACCGTCACCGGGCACGGGCTCAAGGATCCCGACGCGCCGGTCAAGCACGGCGGCTTCGCGCCCATCGAGGCGGATGCCGACTTGACCGCGGTCCGACGGGTGCTTGATTGAAATGCCATGCCAGTAATTGTCCAAAAATACGGCGGCACGTCGGTGGCAAACCCGGAGCGCATCATGAATGTCGCGCGCCGGGTCGTCGAGACCCGGCGGGCGGGAAACTCGGTCGTCGTGGTCGTCTCCGCCATGTCGGGCGTCACCGACAGCCTCATCAAGCTCGCCAGGCAGGTTTCCGAGCGTCCGACCGACCGCGAGATGGACGTGCTTCTCTCGACCGGCGAGCAAACGACGATCGCGCTCACGGCGATGGCGCTCCATTCGCTGGGAACCCCGGCGATCTCGCTCACCGGCGCCCAGGCGGGCATCATCACCGACGGCATCCACACGAAGGCGAAAATCGCGAACATCACCCCGCGCCAGATCCGCAAGCACCTGAACGAGGGCTACGTCTGCATCGTGGCCGGCTTCCAGGGCCGGACGCTGCAAGGACACATCACGACGCTCGGCCGCGGCGGCTCCGACCTCTCCGCGATCGCGCTTGCCGCCGCGCTCCAGGCCGACCATTGCGAGATCTACACCGACGTGGACGGCGTCTATACCTGCGATCCGAGGATCGTTCCCGACGCCCGGAAACTCGACGTCATCTGCTACGACGAGCTCCTCGAGATGGCCAGCTCGGGATCGAAAGTCATGCAGTCGCGCTCGGTCGAGTTCGCAAAAAGATTTCATGTGCCCTTCGAGGTGCGCAGCAGTTTCAACAACAACCGGGGAACCATTGTGAAAGCAGAACAAAACGGATTGGAGAATGTCGTCGTGCGCGGCATCAGCATCGAACGCAACCAGGCGAAAGTCACCATCACCAACGTCCCGGACAAACCGGGCACCGCCTCGCGGATCTTCACCGCGCTCTCGGACGCCCGCGTCGTCATTGACGTCATTGTCCAGAACGTTTCGATCAGCGGCTCGACGGACATTTCCTTCACGATGGCCCACGACGAGCTCGACAAGCTCGGCGGCCTGATTGACGACGTTGCGAAGGAAATCGGCGCGGGCGAGGTCATCAAGAAAGCCGGCATCGCGAAGCTCAGCGTCGTCGGCATCGGGATGCGCTCGCACTCGGGCGTCGCCGCGAAACTCTTCGAGTGCCTCGGCGCGGGCGACGTGAACATCCAGATGATCTCGACCTCGGAAATCAAAATCGCCGTGATCATCGACGAGTCGAAAATCGAATCCGCGGCCCGGCTCGCCCACGAGGCGTTCGATCTCTCGGCGGACGCCTGACGCGCCCGCGTTTGCAAAACCAGAGCCATTGTTCAGCCCATGTCCGAGGAGAAAACCCACCATTCCCACGACCGGATTTTCCGGCATGCGATGTCCCTGCCACTGGTCGCCCGGCAGTTCCTCGAAACGTGGATGCCCAAGGAATTTCTGGCTCTGGTCGAATGGGGAACTCTTCGCGTCGAGAAGATTTCCGGCATCAGCGAAGCGCTTGCGGAACGCCGGGAGGATCTTCTTTACCGGATCGGGGTGGCTGGAAAACCGCCATGTCATCAATCTGGAAAGTTTCAAATTCGCCCTGCTGGACATGTCAGTTCAAAAACGCTCTCGGCGTGCGCGTGACGCGGAGCACAAAACAGCGCGAGGGGAAGGAGGCGCGGAACGGTTCGGACGGCGCTGGTGGTCGCCATGCACGACGGGCTTGTTGAGAACTACGACAGCACAGATCGGGGCCGCAGACTGTTCTGCTGCCAGTCAATTCGGGATGATCGAGCAGGGTGACAAGGAGAACGTAGAGGGAGGAATCAAGCCTTTCGTGGTTTTTAATACAGCGCAAATTTAACGTCGATAAAAAGTCCTCGTCGGGTATTCTGAAATTGTGGATGCCTTGGAGAGGGAATCAATAGAACCGGCCGGGACGCCTCGCCGCAGGCGTCCGTCGATCAGACCTGTTCCCATGTCGAACTCGTATAAAATGCGCGCTGTCCGGATTCTCGCGTTTTCAGCGGCCCTTCTCCTCGCTCCCTGTGTTGCCGTGGCAGCGGATGCGTCTCCGCACGAACAGGGGTGGCCGTTGCCCCCGGTGGAGTATTTCATCGAGCACCTTCCTGCTCCTCCGAGGAACGGAGCCTACAGGGACCGCTTGGATCTGAGTGATGCGGTCGCCCGCCAGGCCAGCATGACCCCCGCCCAGACGGCCCAAGCCCAACGCTCGTATGCCTTCCATGTCTTCTATTTTTCGGAAATCCTGGGGCCGAAATTCACACGCGAAAACTACCCGAAAACCGCGGCATTTTTTCAAAAGCTGACCGCCACGGTGAACATCGTCATCACGGGTTTGAAGAATCATTATCAACGTCTGCGCCCGTTCGCCGCGCACCCCGACCAGATCAAGCTGCTGGTGAAAAACGAACCGGGCTATTCCTATCCCAGCGGCCACACGACAAGGGGACGGCTCTTCGCGCTCGTCCTCGGCGAGCTTTGCCCGGCCAGGCAGCAGGCCCTCGAGACCTCCGGGGAACAGGTGGGAGTGGACCGGATTCTTGCCGGCGAGCATTACCGCACCGATCTCGAAGCGGGGCACCGCCTGGCCAAGATGATCTTCCTCCAACTCCAGAAGGATCCGGATTTCCTCGCCGCATTGAACGAGCTCCGCCAGGCCGAGTGGACGCCTCCGTAGCAAAGGCGGCCCGCTTGCCAATGGTCGGGCTCTTTGAACCGGGTGAAAGCCGGCTGCGACCGAACCCCGGAAGAAGGGATTCCCATTTTCGTGAGTTCCTGCCAATCTCCCGCCTCACCTGCTTTTTTCCATGAACCACAAAAAGCCCGCAAAAAAATCCGGCCCCACGATTCCTGCCCACACCGACTGGCGGACGACCGATGCCGATGAACTCGCCAAGCGGAGGCTTCGCGCCCGCGAGGAACGCCACCGGATCACGAACCTCGACACCGCCCACCCGGTCTTCTCGAATTTTGAAATCAAGTCCCCAAGCGGCATGACCTACCGCGCCGAAATCCGCGACATCGCATCACGGCAGTTTTCCTGCACCTGCACGGATTTTCGCATCAACGGTCTCGGGACCTGCAAGCACATCGAGGCGATCCTGCTCCAGCTCGCCCGCCGCCACAGGGCCGAATTCCAAGCCGCCGGGCGTGTCGCCTCACCGCGCGCGGACATCGTTCCAGATATCACAGCCGGATGTCTGCGCGTCGAACGCAACGTCGCGAAACTGCCGCCCAGGCTCCGCGCCCGCTTTGATAGCGACGGCCTTCAGGGGGAAGCCTTGGATCCCGCCGAATTGATCGGGGAGATCCGCGCCGCTCGCAGCCGGGCGCTGCGGATTTCGCAGGATGTCCAGCCCTGGCTCGATGCCCGCGTCCGCGAGCGCGACCGGATTCTCAGCCGACGTGAATACGAAGTCGGCGTCGCCAATGGCACCCACCCGGAGCACGTCACGCACAGCCCGCTTTTCCCCTACCAGCGCGAAGGCATGCTCCACCTCGCCTTCAACGAGCGGGCACTTCTCGCCGACGAGATGGGCCTTGGAAAAACCATCCAGGCGATTGCGGCGTGCGCGCTGCTGCACCACCTCGGCAAGGCCCGGCGCGTGCTCATCGTCACCCCCGCCTCGCTGAAAGCCGAGTGGGAGGAGCAGATCAAAAAATTCACCGGCCTGCCACTGCGGCTTGTCTTCGGCGGGCGCGCGCTCCGATCGCAGATTTACAACGATCCGGACGCCCCGTTTTTTACGATTGCGAACTACGAGCAGATCGTCGCCGACAGCCTGGACATCAACGCCCGGCTGCGACCGGACATCGTGATTCTCGACGAGGCCCAGCGGATCAAAAACTGGTCCACAAAAACCGCCCAGGCGGTCAAGCGCCTTGAGAGCCGATATGCGTTCGTGCTCACCGGCACGCCGATCGAGAACCGCATTGATGAGCTCCGTTCCATCGTGGATTTTCTGGACCCCTCGATCCTCGGCCCGCTCTTCCGCTTCAACCGCGAATACTACCAGCTCGACGACCGGGGCCGTCCGGCAGGCTACAAGAATCTCGACAAGCTGCGCGAGCGCGTGCGTCCGATCCTCATCCGCCGCCGCAAGGCAGATGTCGAGACCGAGCTTCCCGACCGCACGGACCGCAACCACTTCGTCGCCCTCACCCCGGCGATGCGCGACGAATACGCGGCGATTCAAAAGCAGGTGGCCGAGCTCATAGCCATCTCGATGCGCCGCCCGCTCACTCCCAAGCAGCAGGATCTCCTCATGATCCTCCTGAACATGATGCGCATGATCTGCGACTCGCCGGGCATCATGAAAGGGAATCCCTCGCGCGACTGCCCGAAGCTCGACGAGATCGCCCGCGTGCTGGACGAATGCCTCGCGGATCCCGATGTCAAAGTCATCATCTTTTCGGAATGGATCGGTATGCTGGAACGCGTCCGCGAGTGGGCGGATAAAAACCGCACCGGGTTCGCATGGCACACCGGCACCGTCCCGCAAAAGCAGCGCCGCGCCGAGATCCTCGCCTTCCGCCAGGATCCGGACTGCCGGCTATTCCTGAGCACCGACTCCGGCGGCGTCGGGCTGAATTTGCAAAATGCCAGTGTCGTCATCAATTGCGACCTCCCGTGGAATCCCGCAAAACTCGAGCAGCGGATCGCCCGCGCCTGGCGGAAAAACCAGCTCCGCCCGGTCACGGTCGTCAACCTCATCGCCGAGGGCACGATCGAGCACGGGATGCTTGCCTCGCTGTCCCAGAAAATGGAACTCGCCCAAGGCGTGCTTGATGGCACCGGCGACCTCACCAAGATCAAACTCAAGAGCGGCGGCCAGGCATTCCTCAAACGCCTCGAACAGGTCATGGCCGCTGTCCCGGTGGAAGGCGCCACCGCAAAGCCCCCGCCTTCCGATCCCGCCGCGCACTTTGCCTCGCGCGCCAAAGCGGCCCTCGGCAACCGCCTCGCACACTGCGAAGAGACATGGGTTCCCGGTTCGCCGACTCCTGTCCTGATGACCGTTTTGCAGGACAGCGCGGCTGCCGACCGTCCGCGCATTGATGAACTTTTTTGCGAGACCGAATGGCGGGGCGACAAGCCAACCCTCCAGGTGCTCGACGCCGCAACTTGGCAGTCCCTCCAAAATCTTGCCGCCGCCGGCATGATAACCATCCACACCCGCGCCACCCGCCCGTTGCTTCCCGCGGACGGACAACACCTCCCGCCACCGCTCACCCCGGAACAGCTCGCCCGCATCGAAGCCCTCCGTACACTCGCCGCAAAAAAACGCCGCGCCGCCAAGGCCCTCCTCGCCGAAGAACTCCCCGAGGAAGCCGCTGCCCTCGAAAAATCCGCCGACCTCGCGGATGCGGAAGCCAACGAAATCCTGACAGGAAAAAAATCCTGACATCCGGAAATCGCGGTCCATATTCCGGCCATGCTCCATGTCGTCCTCATCGAGCCGGAGATCCCGCCGAATACGGGCAACATCGCCCGCCTCTGCCTCGCGGCCGGCGCGCGCCTCCATCTCGTCGGCCCGCTGGGATTTTCCCTCGATGAAAAATCCCTCCGGCGTGCCGGCATGGACTATTGGGACCGCTGCGACGTGAAACGCTGGACATCGTTTGCGGAACTCCGCGCCGCGGACCCGCGGGCGCGATATTTTTTCTTCACCACCAAAGCCCGCGAGGCCTACTGGGATGAGTCCTTCACCGACGGCGACCACCTCGTCTTCGGACGCGAAACCCGCGGTTTGCCGGAATCCCTCCTCGCGGAAAATGCGGCGCGGTGCCGGACCATTCCGATGGCCCCCGATGCCCGCAGCCTGAACCTGGCCACCGCCGCGGGCATCGTCCTCTACGAGGCTCTCCGCCAGATCCGGTCGCGTCGGATCTGAAACCCGCGGCTTGGGGAAACCCTTCTTTTCCCAAGGCTCTCCGGTCCGGATTGATCGGTTGGGATTGCTTTTGAAGAGGCACGCGTCCCGATATCCGTTGGCGTTCTAGACTCGGGCGTATTGAACCGGAAGCCGGCTGGAAAAGGGGGCGCCGAGGAGCTCGTGGGCGGCGCGGGCCGGCCAGTGGGGGTCGCGCAGAAATTCCCTCGCGAGCAGAACGATGTCGGCGCGGCCGTTTGCGATGATTTCATCGGCCTGTCGCGGGCTGGTGATTCCGCCCACAGCCATGGTTGCGATGTCGGCTTCCCGGCGGATCCGCTCGGAAAATGGAACTTGAAATCCGGGAGCGAAGGGGATTTGCGCGTCTGGAACCACTGCTCCGGAACTGCAATCAATGAGGTCCGCGCCCTCATTTTTCAGGCGGCGGGCCAGCTCGACGGACTCATCCATTGTCCAACCGCCCCCGACCCAATCCGTGCAGGAAACACGCACGGACATGGGCAGGTCCTCGGGCCAGACCGCCCGCATGGCACGGAATGTTTCGATGGGAAAGCGGATGCGGTTCTCGAAACTCCCGCCGTAGGCGTCGGTGGGCTTGTTGGAGAGCGGCGAGAGGAAGCTGTGGGCGAGGTAACCGTGGGCCGCGTGGAGCTCGACAAACTCGTAGCCGGCATCGCATGCGCGCCGGGTGGCGTCTTCGAAAAGCCGTGTGACGGCGTGGATTTCCGGCACGGACATTTCATGGGGGGCGCGGGGGAGATTGCCGCCGAAAGCGATCGGGCTCGGCCCCCACGGCTCCCATCCGCCTTCCTGCTCGCCGAGCAGACGGTCTCCTTCCCATGGTCGCGAGGCGCTGGCTTTCCGGCCCGCATGGGCAAGTTGAATGCCCGCAACGGCACCGTGATCCTTGATGAATGCCGTGATTTTTCTCAGGAGCCCGATGTGTTCGTCTTTCCAAAGACCGGCGCATCCAGGCGAGATGCGGCCCCGGGGCTCGACGGCCGTGGCTTCGGCGATGACCAGCCCCGCTCCTCCCGCCGCGCGCGCTCCCATGTGGACAAGGTGCCAGTCGTTCGCAAATCCATCCCGCGAACTGTATTGGCACATCGGGGAGACCCCGATGCGGTTGCGCAGGGTGATGCCGCGGATGGAGAAGGGATCGAAGAGTGTGGACATGGTGTTTGTTATTCTTGGAGGCGGCTTCCCGCACAACGGCCGAAAACTTCCGCCGGGCCGTCTTGATGGTATCGGACATCAATTAACAAGTCTGCCTTTTATCAGAAAAAAGGAAGGCCTTTTTGCTGGATTTCGGGTTGTGGGGAATGGGGGCAGGAACTCAGGCCAGCCAGTTTCCCAGTTTGAGATCCGGCACGCGGGAAAATTCCCTTCTGTTGCCGGTGATGAGTTCCGCATCAAGGGCGCGGGCATGTCCGGCAATGAGGGTGTCGTAGGGACCAATCCCATGACTTTTGCGCTCAAGGTGGGAACGGATTTTGGCCGACTGGACCGAAGCCGGATCATCGAAGGGCAGGACTGTAAATGGTGCCAGCGTGTCCTCAAGAAACCGTTCGTTCTTCCCCGGGTTACGGCTTTTTTCCACACCAACACGGAGCTCGTAAACTGTGATCATGGAAACCCCGATGGATTTTGTCGGACACGCCCGAACCCGCTCCATGACCCGTTGATTGCCACGCAGCAGAGCGATAAAAGTATCCGTATCCAGCAGGGTGCGGATCATGGAAAAATATCTCCGCGTTGATCCGGAGCTTCCGGTTGCCCGCGTTCAAACCCATCCCACAATCCAGCCAAACCCGCAACGCCCCGTTCAAAGCGCGCCCAAACATCCTCCTCCGGCGTGATGACCAAACGGTTCCCTTTGCGCTCAATGCGCGCCGTTTGACCCGGAAGACGGAATTTTTTCGGCAGGCGGATCGCCTGGCTGTTCCCGCTGGTGAAAATCCTCACCGTATCCGCGTTCCTGGTTGCCAGTTTCATATATACGGAAGGATATACGAAAAGAAGACGACGTCAACCGGATCTCTGCAAATATATCTGCTCCAGTCTGCGGATAAAATGGGAAATTATTTCCCTCGGGAGATTTTCCAACTGCCCCGCCCGCGTTGCCGCAACAATCCGCCGCCCGAAAAGGCGTCAATACGCGGGACTGACCCCGGCCCTGACCCCGGCCAAAATTGCAAAACGGTGTGAAATCCCGCTGAGCCGGAGGGGGAATTTGGCTGCGAACAGGGCTTGACGACTGATGCGTGATGCGTGATGTTTTCGTTCATGAGAACGACATTGAACCTCGATGACGACGTGATCGAGACGGCGAGGGCACTGGCGTCCCAGAAGGGGAAGTCGCTGGGCGAGGTGGTTTCTGAACTGATCCGGCGGGCGGTGCAGTCGGCGGCGAAGGCACCGGCGAAGCGGAATGGGATTCCTTTGTTTCCGGTGGCGCGGGGAGCACGGCGGGTCACCCCCGGGATCGTGGCGGAATTGCTCGATGAAACCCCATGAACCGGTTTCTCCTCGATGTGAATGCCCTGCTGGCTCTGCTTGATCCGATGCATGTGCATCATGAAGCGGCGCACGATTGGTATGGGCAGCGGTCCCAGAGGTGGCTGCTGACATGTTCCCATGTCGAGAACGGAGTGATCCGGGTGGCCAGTCAGCCGAAATATCCGAATTGTCTCGGAACCAGTGGCCGCGTGCGCGAAGCGGTGCAAAAATTCATCCGCCAAGTGAGTGCCGAGCGGTGCGCCCGGGAGATCACCCTCGTCGATGACAAAGTCCTATTGCGTCCGGAGCTTTTGACTCCGTCCCGGGTCTCGGATTTGTATTTGCTCGCATTGTCTGCCGCCAACGAAGCCCGGCTGGCCACGTTCGACCGGCGCATTCCTGCTGCGGCCGTGGCCGGTGGCTCCAAGGCGCTGGAACTCATCCCGATTTGAGCCGGAACCGGGGAACCAACCGATGAAGACCTGTAAGCAGGTTCCATTTGCCGCTGGAGGGATGCTCCGATAGGGTGTTTTCTTATCACATGTCTGGAATCACACTGGAAATCCTTTTCATTTTCGCCCTTTTGCTTGCGAACGGAGTGTTTGCGATGGCGGAGATTGCGCTTGTCACCGCACGAAAAGCGAAGCTGAAGACCTTGGCCGACGACGGCCATAACGGGGCCAAACTCGCCCACGAACTCGCCTCCTCGCCCGGGCGCTTCCTTTCGACCATCCAGGTCGGGATCACGCTTGTGGGCACCCTTGCCGGAGCGTTCGGCGGCGCCCGCCTCGCCGAGCCCCTCTCGGTCTGGGTCGCAAAAATCCCCGGCCTCCAGGAGACGACCGCCCACTACATCGCGCTCTTCATCGTGGTCGTCCTGATCACGTATGTGTCCGTGATTATCGGGGAGCTTGTGCCGAAGCGCCTCGCTCTCAGCAACCCCGAGCGGATCGCCTCGGCCCTGGCGCGCCCGATGAACGCCCTCGCGAAAATTTTCTCCCCGGTGGTCAATCTCCTCAACCGCTCGAGCGACTTTCTCATGGCGCTTCTCGGGGTTCGGAAGACGAGAGACTCCGCTGTCTCCGAGGAGGAAGTGCGCGTGCTCATTGACGAGGGCCTCAGCGCCGGGGTCTTCAAGAAGGCTGAAAAAGACATGGTCGAGGGGGTGTTCGATCTCGACGAGCAGACGGCGGGCGACCTCATGACCCCCCGCGCCCGGATGATCTGGCTCTCGCTCGACGACTCGGACGACGAGAACTGGCGGAAGATCGCGGGCAGCGGGCACTCGCATTTCCCGGTCTATCAGGAGACGCGCGACAATGTCATCGGGATGATCTCGGTCAAATCTCTCTGGGCGAACCTCTCGCTTGCCGGCCGCGTCGAACTCCGCGCGCTTGTCACCCCGCCGCTCTACGTTCCCACCGCCATGCCGGCGGGCAAGCTCATCGAGGCGTTCAAAAAATCCGGGAAGCACATCGCTCTTGTCGTGGACGAGTTCGGCGGGCTCCAGGGCCTCGTCACACTGAACGACGTCATGATGGCGATCGTCGGCAACCTTCCCGAGCGCGAGCAGCGCGACGATCCGAAGGCGATGCTCCGGCAGGACGGGACCTGGCTCATTGACGCGATGCTCGACATTGACGAGACCAAATCCAGCCTCGGCATCGAAGACGACCTGCCGGGCGAGGACGAAAACCGGTTTTCCACCCTCGGCGGCTTCATCCTTCACCGGCTCGGCCACATTCCCCGTGAAGGCGAAAAATTCCGATGGGACGGGTTCGAGTTTGAAATTATCGACATGGACCGCCAGCGGATCGACAAGGTGCTCGTCACCCCGCGCGCGCCAAAACCGCCCGCCCCCGAGCCCTCCGACCCCGCCGCGGAAATCTGACAAATCGTCCGGGCCTTCCGGCGCCTGATTCCCCTCATTCTTCCGGGCGGAACCCGCCGGTTCCGTGATTTCTGAAAGACATCCGGAAACACCAATCTTGCAAGATGCGCGGAGAGCGCTATCCTTCGAATTTGCTATGCACCTGAAGACGAGAAATTCCTTGCGCCCTGTTCGGCGCGGGCTGTCGGCTTTTGCGGCGACTCCATTGTGTCTTCTGGCAATGCCCCTTGCGGGATTCGCGCAGGAGGTGATCGGAGTGCCTCCCAAGACAAGCCTGTGGCAGATTGCCGTATCGGGAGGGGTGGTGATGATCCCGATCGCGGCGTTGTCCGTGCTCGCCGTGATGTTGATCCTGGTTTATCTGGTCACTCTGCGCCGGGGAGCGGTGGCGACCGCGCGCTTTATGCAGACGGCCGACGCGCTGCTCAGAAAAAAAGACTACCTCGGACTGCTTGCGGTTTCCAACCGCCATAACGAAGCCGTGGCCAGGGTTGTGCAGCGCACGCTGGAGTTTCTCACGAAGAACCCGCGGGCGACACTCGCCGATGTCCGCGAGATCGCCCAGACGGAGGGAGCCCGCCTTGCCGGGGCGCTCAACCAGCAGATCACCTACCTTGCGGACATCGGGACGGTCGCCCCCATGCTCGGTCTCTTCGGCACGGTGCTCGGGATGATCAAATCCTTCACGGTCGTGGCCAGCGACATCGCGGCATCACGTCCGATGCTCCTGGCCCAGGGAATCTCGGAAGCCCTCGTTGCCACGGCAGCAGGCCTGTTGGTCGGGATTCCGGCCATGATGGCCTATTCGTTTTTCCGGGGTCGCGTCCAGGCACGGATCTCCGATCTTGAGGCCGCGTCCACCCAGTTGATCGCGTTGCTGGGCACGGGGATCTCCGGACGCCCGGAATGACAACCCGTGCCATTGCGGGTTGTCTGTTCGCCGCGGGCGCGGCGGCTCTTGGCCAGCCTTTTTCCGTCGAGCCGGAAGTCCGGCGCGCCCTCCCCGTCAATGCTCCAAGCCAGCTCCGGATGAACCGCGTGGAACCGGCGATCCCCGTTTCTGCTGCATCGCCCGGTCCCGCAGTCACGCCTGCCCCTTCTCCGGCATCCACGCCGGGTGAGCCGTTCCGTCCTCCGCAGCGGCGTGCGGAGAACGGCCCCGCTTCCCCAACCGATGAGGAGGGAAGCATCCGGATCGCGCCTGCGGGGGCGCCGTCGAACCGCAACGAGGCGCTCGAACTCGCGAACAGCCTCTATGCGCGCAAGATGTATGACCTCGCGGTTCCCGAATACGAGCGGTTCCTGATCTCTTCGAGCGGAAGCGAGGGACGCGACACCGCCCTGTTCCGCTTGGCCGAGTGCCACCGGATGGTCGGAAATCCCACCGCCGCACGGGCGGGATACGAGAAGCTCGTCATGGAATTTCAGAAAGGGGAATTCGCGGGAGCGGGGGCCTACCGGCTCGGCGAGTTCCTTTTCGGGGATAAACTCTACGATGCCGCCTACGCGCAGTTCCAAACCGCCGCGCAGGAATCCCAGGACAGCGAAGTTCGCCTCACCGCGCTGTATTTCTCCGCACGCAGTCTCGATTACCTCAAAAATGAGGCCGGGGCGCGGGCGGGCTACGAAGCGGTGCTGGCCGTGAAGGGAAAGAACCCGTACCGCGACCACGCACGAATGGCGTCCGCCGACATAGATGTTCGCAACGGCAAAAAGGAACAGGCGCTCGCCGCCTACGAAGAGATTGCCGGACAGCCGGGGAATGCCCCCATGGCGGTCGAGGCCGCGGTGAAAGCCGCATTGGTTGCCAGCGAGCTTGGAAAAAATGAGAGGGCACTGGAACTCTTCAACAAAGTTCTTTCCAGCGCCGGGGCCGGGGACTGGAAATCGGTGGCGGTGATCGGTGCCATGCGGCTGCGCTACAAGGCTTCGGACTACCGCGGGGTGGTCGGGATGGCGGGAGCCGCCGAGGGGCTGCCCGCCGCGGCGCGCCAGGAGGCCCTCCAACTCCTCGCCGCATCACACCGCCAGACCGGCAACAATCTCGATGCCCGCAAAACCTACGACCTCCTGCTCAAGGAATTTCCCGACGCACAGGGGGATTCCCGGTTTCAGCGCCTGGTGAGCCTTTATGCGCTCAAGGACAAAAACCTCGTCGCGGAAATTGACGCGTTTCTCGAAAAGACGACGAATCCCAAAGAGCGCATTCAGGCGCTCCTTCTCAAGGCGGAGACCCTTTTCAAGCAGGGCGACTACGCGGGAGCCGGGAGAGTTTACGAGGGGCTGGGCGCGTCCGATCTCTCCGGCGAGGTGCGCGCGGATGCGCTCTATAAGATGGCCTGGTGTCTCGCGGCGACCGGAAAGCACCCGGAGGCGGCCGCGGCGTATTCGGATTTCCTCTCGAAATTTCCCGACCACAAGCTTGCCCCTACCGCGCTGGCCCAGCGCGCGCTTTCCCAAGAAGCAAACAAAGCATTCGAATCCGCGATGAAGGACTTCGACGCCATCGCGGCGAAGTATCCCGGAACCAAAGAGCAGGAACTCGCGCTCCAGCACAAAGCCCTGATCTTCGGACAGCAGAAGAAATACCCGGAGATGGCGCGGACGTTCGACAGGCTCCTCGCCGAATTTCCCAAGACCGCCGCGGCCGGACAGGCGAACTTCTGGCTCGGCTGGGCGGCGTTCGAGCAGAAAGATTACCAAGGGGCGCTCGCAAAGCTCGAGTCCGCCCGCTCGCTCGACGTCGCGCAATACGGCGACCGGGCGACCCTGCGGATCATTCTGGCCCATTACTACCTCGAGGACCGGGACGCCGTCGCCCGCGAGGCCCAAGGCTACAAGGGCGGCAACATTCCTTCCGAGATCTCCCTCTGGCTGGCCTCGAAATATGTGGATGAGGGCGGTTACGCGAAGGCCGAGGCTCTCCTGCTCCCGCTCACCGCCAACCCCGCCGCCCTCCCGCCCGATGCCTGGATCCAGCTCGCCGAATGCCAGATCCGGCTTGGAAAATTCCGCGAGGCGCTCGGGCCGGCGGAGAAATTCCTCGCTTCCGCGCGCGATCCGGCAACCCGTGCGCGGGCGCTTCTGGCGTCCGCCCGGATCCGCCTCGGGCTCAAACAATTTCCCGCGGCGGCGGCGGCGGCCGACGAGGCGCTCCTTCTCCAGCCGGAGGGACGGTTGAACGCCGAGGGACGGCTGCTTCTGGGCGACATTCTCTTCGCGCAATCCGACCACGAGGGTGCCGCCCGCGCCTATATGACGGTCGCCGTGCTGCTCGAGGATCCCTCCATCACGCCGCGCGCCCTGCAAAAAGCGGCCGAGGCCTACCAGCGTGCCAACAACCGCTTCGAATCCGAAAAAGCCCTTGCCGAACTGCATCAAAAATATCCAGATTTTTCCAAGTCCGCCCAACCCTCAAAAACCAAACCATGAGAACCGCCCTGTTGTTTCTTATCTCCGCCGCAACCCTGCTCGCCGCCGAGATCGCCCCGCGCGACCTCCCGCTCCCCGACGTCAAAGCCACGATCCAGATCCCGGAGGGCTGGACAGTGGCCACCGAAAGCGAGGACGGGGTTTTTGTTTATCACTTCGGAAAGGCCGGGAAGCCGGGGAAGCCGGAGGCCGCGTCCATCACGTTGAGCGTCACCACCAAAGTCCCCGAGCGCGCCGAACAATCGCCCGCCGCCTACGCCGCCGCGCTGGTGGATATGTCGCAGGACGACGGAAAGGCGGTTCCCGTGCAAAAAGGGGAGATCGGCGGCCTGCCTTCCCTGAGGTCGGAATACCATTTCGAGGGCGATGCCGGAAAAATGCGCGCGGTCAACACCGCCATCCCGAACGACAAGACCGGCACCCTCTACTTTTTCTCCTGGCAAGCCCCGGTGGAGGAGGCTCTTGAGCGCGAGGCGGTCCGGGAAAAAATCCTCGCGTCCGTGAAATTCGACCCCGCGTTCTAAACAAGGATGCCAACCCCCAGCAGTATTTTTGCCGCGATCTTTTTTGGAGCCGTCGGGATGGGCGCGTTCGTCCATGGAAAAAGATCGGGGCTTGCGAAGCCCATGATCATCGGCGTCGCGCTCATGGGGTATCCTTACTTCGTTTCCGAGACATGGCTCGTTTTCTCCATCGGCGCGCTCCTGTGCTTCTTGCTCTACCTGTTCCGGGAGTAGTGCCCCTCCCTTTCCCTGCATGGGAAGGGGTTCCTCGTGTTAATGCAGTCGGCAACAAGACGCGGCGATCAAACGGTGCTGACAGCGGTCCTGCCACCCCTGTTGAAGCTGTTCGAGAGCGCGGGCGCGGTGGCTGAGTGTGTTTTTGATTTTCTGGCCGAGCTGGGCGAACGTTTTGCTGTAGCCGTCGGGCACGAAGAGCGGATCGTAGCCGAACCCGCCCGCCCCCTTCGGAGCATCAAGGATCGCGCCCCCGACCACCCCGGAGAACGCCGCGAGTTTTTCTCCGCGTTTTGCCAGCACGATCACACACCGGAATCGGGCCGAGCGGGCTTTCCCGGAGACGCCGGCGAGTTTTTTCAAAAGCAGCTCGTTGTTGGCATGATCGTCGGCTTGTTTGCCGGCATAACGTGCCGAGAGGACACCCGGCGCGCCGTCGAGCGCATCCACCTCAAGCCCGGAGTCGTCGGCAATCACCCATCCCCCGAACCTCTTCGACGCCGCGACGGCCTTGAGTGTGGCATTTTCCTCGAACGTGCCGCCGGTCTCCTCGACATCCGGCATGTCCGGCACGGCCGCGAGGTCGCAAATGGCGAACCTCGCTCCGAGGATCGTGCGGATCTCGGCGGTTTTGTGGGCGTTGCGCGTGGAGACGAGCAATGGGATTGCAGGAGCTGCGGGGTCTGGCATAGTGACCGGTTCCTACAATGTCCACGCAGCGCAAGCAATTTCCGTTCTCAGAATTCGAATCCCGATGGCAGCGGCATTGGATCGAATCAAACGCCTTTCATGCTCCGAACCCCGGCGATCCGGGGTTCGATCCCGCCCGCCCGAAATACTACATCCTCGACATGTTCCCGTATCCGAGCGGCGACGGACTGCACGTCGGCCATGTCGCGGGCT
>Ga0194054_10000810_pt1 | contig 15489 bp, 14 predicted proteins | sample SepL2210m_MetaG_FD_163628 | JGI IMG/M metagenome (GOLD analysis project Ga0194054, IMG submission 163628) | Anoxic zone freshwater microbial communities from boreal shield lake in IISD Experimental Lakes Area, Ontario, Canada - Sep2016-L227-10m | ecosystem: Environmental > Aquatic > Freshwater... | reverse complement strand
CGCCCGGCGTGAAATAGAATTTTTCGTAGAAGAGCGGGTCATCCGGGATGTGCATTTTCCGGTATTTTCCGAGGAACGATCCGTCGGCATCAATGATGGCGGCGGTGTTGTGGTAGAGCCCGGGCGTGCGGCGCTCGAAAAGCGAGGCGACGATGACGACGCCGAGTTCTTTGGCGAGCGATTGAAGGGATTCCGTGCCGGGGCCCGGGACCTCCTCCGCGAGATCGAAATATTTGTGATCCTCGGCCTGGCAGAAGTAGAGCGAGCGGAAGAGTTCCTGGAAGCAGACGATGTTCGCGCCGCGCGAGGCGGCCTCGCGGAGACCGCGCCCGGCGGCGGCGTTATTCGCCGCGATATCCCCCGTGCAGGCGTTTTGTACGATGCCGATTTGAACTCGTGATTGCGTCATGGCCGGGATAGTGCCAGATTCTCCGCCGATGAAAACCACACTTTTTTCCGCGCTTCTGGGTTTGACATTTGCCGCGATCTCCGCGACCAACGCACACTCTATGGACGATATCCGCATCATTGTTAAAACCAGCAAAGGGAATATCGAAGGCACGCTGTTCGCCTCGAAAGCTCCCGTCACCGTGGCGAACTTCCTCAACCTCGCGAAGCGCGGGTATTATGACGGCCTCACGTTCCACCGCGTGATCCCGAACTTCATGATCCAGGGCGGCGACCCGACCGGCACCGGCAGTGGCGGACCGGGCTACAAGTTCGAGGACGAGGTCAAGACGGGGCTGAAGCACGACAAGGCCGGGATTTTTTCCATGGCCAACTCCGGGCCGGGCACGAACGGCAGCCAGTTTTTCATCACTCACCTGCCGACCCCGCATCTCGACGGCAAGCACACCGTCTTCGGCGAGGTCGCCAAAGGTCAGGACGTCGTCAACGCGATCGTGGCGGGCGACAAAATTCTCAAAATCCAGATTGTGGATTCTCCCGACGCGCTCTTCGCGGCCCAGAAAGCCCGGATCGCCGAGTGGAACAAGGTTCTGAAGTGAGTTGGCATCGTGAAAATCCAGAGCGCGACATTTCATTCCAGCGCTCCTGATTTGCCGTCGTGCCCGGATTCGGCGTTCCCGGAGTTTGCCTTCATCGGACGCTCGAACGTCGGAAAATCGTCCGTCATCAACATGCTGACCAGGAAGAAAGACCTGGCGAAAATTTCCGGCACCCCCGGAAAAACCCGGCTGATCAATTTTTTCACGATCAACGACAACTGGAGTCTGGTTGATCTTCCGGGCTACGGGTATGCGAAGGTGGGCCGGAAAGAACGGGGCGACTTCAGCGCGTTCGTGGCCGATTATTTGCAGCGCCGGCCGAACCTCCGGGGAACTTTCGTGCTGATTGATTCCCGCCTCAGCCCGCAGAAGATCGATCTGGAGTTCCTCCGGTGGATGGTCGGCTGCGAGCTTCCATTCGTCCTCCTTTTTACCAAGACAGACAAGCTCTCCGGCACGGGGGCACAGGAAAACATCGGGGCCTTCCTGGAGGCCATGCGGGAGATCAGCGGGGATCGCCCGGAGATGCTCCTCAGTTCCTCGAAGCTCGGCCGGGGCCGCCCGGAGATCCTGGCATTGATCGCGGCCGCACTCGAAGAAGCCCCCGCCGAAGAAGACGCATGACCCTCGAAGATCTCGGCTGGAACGCGGCTTTCGCGGAGGAGTTTTCCGTTTATATCGCGAAAGGATGGGTGCCAGCCCGACTGATCCGCGACAACAAGATCACCTACGGAGCCTTGCTGGGAGATGGCGGGGAACTGCTGGTCGTGATGGGCGGGAAGCTTTACCACGACGCGGAGACCGATGCGGAACTGCCCGCGGTGGGCGACTGGGTGGCGGTCGGGATCGGCGGAAACAATAACGAACACGTGATTCGCGCCAGGCTCGCGAGGCAGACCTGCCTTTCCAGAAAAATGTCCGGCCGCAGCACCGAGGAGCAGGTGATCGCGGCCAACATCAACGTGGTGATTGTGGTGACCGATGCCGGCCCGGATTTCAACCTCCGGCGGATGGAGCGCTATTTCGCGATCATTGGCCGCAGCGGGGCAACGCCGGTGGTCTTGCTCAACAAGGCCGACCTTTTTCCCGACGAGCGAAATCTGGCGGCCGCCGCCGCCATCCGGGCACTGAACCCCGAGGCGGAGGTGCATATCACCAGCTTGGAAAACAACCCCGCCTTCCATGTGCTGGAACGCCATCTCAGGCCCGGCATTTCCCTCGCCTTCATCGGATCGAGCGGCGTGGGAAAATCATCCATCGTCAACCGCCTTCTCGGCGGGGAATACCAGTGGACCGACGAGGTGAATGCGAATACCGGCAAAGGCCGGCACACCACGGCCGCCCGCGAACTGATGGTGTTGCCCCGGGGCGGAATCCTCATCGACAACCCCGGCATTCGCGAGGTTCACATGTGGACGGATGAGGCGACCCTGCGCGAACGGTTTGCCGATATCGAGGAACTGGCGGGGCAATGCCGGTTTGGCGATTGCAAGCACGGCCCCGATGCAGGTTGCGCCATCCGCGCGGCACTGGCGGAGGGAAAGATGGATTCCGCGCGCTTCGAGGGATTCCTGAAGTTGGACGAGGAAATCGCGAAGCTCAGGCAAAGCCGCAAAAAACGCCAGATGACCGTTGACCACCGCACCCGCCGCGAGCAGCGGCACAAGACCAGCAGATACGCCGATCGTCACGACGAGCGTCAGACATCCCATGAGGAAAATGCCGACAGGCGTGGAAAGTCAATGAGCCCGGATGCGGGTTATTGAGTTGCCGGTTTCTTATCCGATCGCGCGCGCGACCTGCCACTCGTTGAGGAGGATGTGCGGTTGGCCGGGGTAGGAGGGCAGGAGAAAGAACACGAACGGCTTGTCGCCCGGCTGCCAACCGATCACATGGCGGACATTGTCTGTAAACGAGAAACACGTCGAGGGTTGATCCGGCGAGATCGTCTTCTTCCCCGCCTTGGAGATTTTCGCCTGCGCGGGATCCCCGGACTTCTCCGACTTCCAATCTGCGGGTGGACCGTTGAGCGCGAGAATCGAGTCCATCTCGGCCGGGGAGAAGCCCGACTCGGGGGCCCCGGATTTGCGGACCACCGCAAGATATCGCGCCACGTCATCGAAAAATCCGACGATGATCTCATCGCCGCCCTGCGAATAGGCGTAGGCTTTCTCGCCCTGCGCTGTCATCCCGAGCAGGCTTCTGGCCATCACAGAACTCCCGAGCAAGGAACCCACCGCGGCCTTGTTCGCTCCGAGCACCGCCGGGGCGGCTGCTCCCTCCGGTTTTTCAGTAGGCGGCCTGGGCACCTTTCAGGTTTTTCTTTTGAATCCAGGGCATGAGCGAGCGGAGGCGCTGGCCGGTCTTTTCGATCGGGTGCTGCTCTCCTTTTTTCAGGAGCGCGGTGTAGCGTTTGTTTCCGGTCTGGAATTCGTTGACCCATTCTCTGGCGAATTTCCCGGTCTGGATGTCCTTGAGGGCAGCCTTCATCCGCTTCTTCACCGAGGCGTCAATGATCTTCGGGCCAACCGTGACATCGCCCCACTTGGCGGTTTCGCTGATGGAGAACCGCATGCCGGCGATGCCGGATTCGTTCATGAGATCCACGATCAATTTCAGCTCGTGCAGGCACTCGAAGTACGCCATCTCGGGTGCATAGCCGGCCTCGACAAGCGTCTCGAACCCGGCCTGGACCAGCGCCGAGCACCCGCCGCAGAGAACGGTCTGCTCGCCGAAGAGATCGGTCTCGGTCTCTTCTTTGAACGTCGTCTCGAAAACTCCGCCGCGGGTTCCGCCGATTCCCTTCGCCCAGGCGAGCGCGATCTTTTTCGTGTTTTTTCCAGGGTCTTGATAGACGGCGATGAGTGCCGGGACGCCCTTGCCCTCGGTGAACTGGCGGCGCACGATGTGTCCGGGGCCTTTCGGCGCGACCATGGCCACGTTCACGTTCTTCGGCGGAACAATCGTCTGGAAATGGATGCTGAACCCGTGGCTGAAGATCAGGGTTTTTCCGGCCTTCAGGTTCGGCTCGATATCTTTTTTGTAAACCGCCGGCTGCTTGGTATCCGGGATCGCCACCATGATCACATCCGCGCGCCGGACGGCCTCGGCCGTGTCATAGACTTCGAAGCCGGATTTTTTCGCGACCTCGCGGCTTTTGGATTTCGGGTAGAGCCCGATGAGGACCTTCGCGCCGCTTTCCTTGAGGTTGAGCGCGTGGGCGTGTCCCTGGGATCCGAAGCCCAGAACGGCAAGGGTTTTGCCCTTGAGCACTTTGAGGTCGGCGTCTTTGTCTGTGTAGATCTTGGCTGGCATGGTTTTCTTTGGTTGTTTTTGGAAAAATTATTCGTTCGTGCGCGAGAGGGCGACCTTGCCGGTGCGGGTGAGGTCGCTGACCCCGAAGCCCGCCATCAGGGTCAGGAATTTGTTGATCTTGCCCTCGGTGCCGGTGATCTCGATCGCGAGCTTGCTCGGCTGCACGTCAATGATCTTCGCCCGGAAAATGTCGCAGATCTGCATGACCTCCGCGCGGGTCTTCGAGCTGGCATTTACCCGCAGCAGAACGAGCTCGCGGTCCACGTAGTCCCCGTCCCGAAAATCCTGCACCTCGATCACGTCCACCAGCTTTTCGAGCTGCTTGGTCACCTGCTCGAGAACCTTGTCGTCGCCCCGCACAACAATCGTCATCCGGGAAGCCGAGGGATCGAGGGTCGGGCCGACGTTCAGCGTGTCAATGTTGAACCCGCGGCCGCTGAACATGCCGGCCACGCGGGTCAGCACGCCAAATTTGTTTTCCACAAGGATCGAGATCGTGTGTCGCATGGATCGAATGAAGCCCGTTAGATTGCCCGAGCCGACAGGCGGAGTCAATCGTTTCTGAAAAAGCCGCCGCTCACCCCGGCGGGATGGACCCGTCGAAAACAAAATCCGCGGGTCCGGTGAGCGTCACATTTTTGAAGCCGCCCGAACTGTCGAAGCCGACCCGCAGAGTCTCTCCGCCGCGCACGCGCACGGCGACAGGGGAGGGCGCGCCGGTTGCCAGGTGGTGGAGGAGAGCGGCCGCGCAGACGCCGGTGCCGCATGCGAGGGTCTCCGCCTCGACCCCGCGCTCGAACGTTCTCAGGACGAGGTTTCCCGGCGACACGACCTGCGCGAAATTCGCATTGGCACCGTTCGGCGCGAAGGCCGGATGCCGGCGCAGGGCGGCTCCGGCGCGCGCGATGTCCACCGCCTCCACGGCGTCCACGAAGACGACCGCATGCGGGACGCCGGTGTTCAGGAAATGGACGCCGCAAAGAGCACCCGCCACATCGAGTTCCTGCGGTTCGCGGTGGTCGTGCGGTTCGCTCATGGTGATCGTCACAAGCCCGCCGGAGAACGTGGCGCGGATCAGGCCGGCCGGCGTGTCGAAGCGGAGGGAGGCCGGAGGCTGCGGAAGCAACCGCCGGGCGAACCGCGCGAAGCACCTCGCGCCGTTGCCGCACATCTCCGCCTCGCCGCCGTCCGCATTGTAATACCGCATGCGGAAATCCGCGCCCGACTCGGAAGGCTCGACCGCCAGCAGACCGTCGGCACCGACCCCCCGGTGGCGGTCGCAGAGTTTTGCGATCGCATCCCTTGACAGCGCGAGATCGAGGGCGCGGTTGTCCACAACGACAAAATCATTGCCGGCTCCGTTCATCTTCGTGAAATTCATAAAGCTAAGGGGTCCTTTGGATTATAGAAATCAAGCAATTTCCACCGCCGTTGAATTTTCGATCCGTTCCCATTTGCTGCCCGACATGCCAGAGACCGTAGCTTAACGTGGCAACCGATTCAAACCCCAATTGCCCGGCCGGCCAGCGCGTTCCGCCAGGGCTGTCGGGGCTTGCCATTTTGTGCCCTTCGGGAAGGATTTGCTGTTCGTCTGGCGGAATCCCTCCTTTATTCCTCCACACCAAGTTCCTCCAATCTCCATGTCCACACCATCAAACTTTATCGTTTCCGCTCTCCTCTCCCTCATCGTTGCTTCCCTTTCCGCCCAGGACACATCTCCTCTCCCGGCTGCCGGCGCCCACGTGGTCGATTGGGAAAACCCGGCCATGCTGCACGAGGGTACCGAGCCGCCATTCTCGACGATGACCGTCTTTCCGAACGCTACTTCAGCGCTCGGGATGGACCGGTCAAAATCCCCGTTTTTTCTCCCGCTCGACGGAGCCTGGAAATTCCATTGGGCGCCGAAGCCGGATGATCGGCCTGCCGATTTTTGGAAGCCCGGATTCGACGACTCTGAATGGAAGACGATTCCGGTCCCGTCGAACGTGGAGATCGAAGGATACGGGATTCCGATTTACACAAACATTGCCTATCCGTGGAGCCCGGTTAAGCCGCCGCTGATCCCGCATGACAACAACCCGGTTTCGTCCTATCGAAAATCATTCACCGTCCCCGATTCCTGGGACGGGCGGGATGTCTTTCTCACCTTTGACGGCGTCAATTCGTTTTTTTATCTCTGGGTGAATGGAAAGAAGGTCGGGCTGAGCAAAGACAGCCGGACGCCTGCAACGTTCCGCCTCAACCCGTATTTGAACAAGGGCGGGAACCTGATTGCCGTGGAAGTCTATCGCTGGTGCGACGGTTCCTACCTTGAGGACCAGGACTTCTGGCGGCTGAGCGGAATTTTTCGAAGTGTCTATCTCTGGTCCGCTCCGCAGGTCCACATCCGTGACTTCGAGATCAGGACGAACCTCGGCCCGGACTACCGCGACGCCGATCTGGCCATCTCGGCGCGGGTGAAAAATTCGGGGGCCACCAGCAAATCGGTTGAAATCGAAGCGACCCTCCTTGACGCCGACGGCAAGACAGTCTTCTCGGCTCCTGTCGGCAAGGCCGATCATCTGGCGCCCGGTGAGGAGAAAAAATTGCAGCTCTCCCGGAATGTGACCGACCCGCTGAAATGGTCCGCGGAGGCCCCGAACCTTTATACGCTTGTTTTGACCGAGAAGGATGAAGGCGGAAATGTTCTCGAATGCATTCCGTGGAAAGTCGGGTTCCGCAGTTCGGAAATCAAGGACGGACAGCTCCTCGTCAACGGGATGCCGGTCCTGATCCGCGGAGTGAACCGCCATGAATTCGATCCCAAGCTCGGGCAGGTCATGACGCGCGAGAGCATGGTCAAGGACATCGTGCTCATGAAGCAGAATAACATCAACACCGTGCGCGCCTGCCATTATCCGAACGTCCCGCTCTGGTATTCGCTCTGCGACGAATACGGGCTCTACGTCATCGACGAGGCCAACATCGAGTCGCACGGCATGGGATACAAGGAAGCCTCGCTCGCAAAAGATCCCGCATGGGGGCCGGCCCACATGGACCGGACGGTCCGCATGGTCGAGCGCGACAAGAACCATCCGTCGATCATCGTCTGGTCGCTTGGCAACGAAGCCGGCATGGGTGTCAATTTTGAGAAGACCTACCAGTGGATCAAGCAACGCGACTCCTCCCGCCCGGTCCAATACGAGCAGGCGGCGACCGATCCCTTCACCGACATCATTTGCCCGATGTATGCCACTCCCGAAAAGGTGCTCAAATATGCGGCGACGCCGCAGACGCGCCCGTTGATCCAGTGCGAATATTCGCATGCCATGGGCAACAGCAACGGCGACATCCGGGCGTATTGGGATCCGATCTACAAGGGAGCCAAACAACTTCAGGGAGGCTGTATCTGGGACTGGGTGGACCAGGGGATCGCCACGCCGATCCCCGCATCCGGCAAAATCGAGCCGATGGAAAACCCTCGCTCGATCAGCCTCGACCCGAAGCTCGGGACATTTTTTGCCTACGGCGGCACATTCGGCCCGAAGGGCATCATCTCCGATGGCAACTTCTGCTGCAACGGTCTGGTCGCCCCGGATCGCACCCCCCACCCGGGGCTCGCGGAGGTTAAGAAAGTTTATTCCCCGGTCCAAATGCGGGCCGCCAACGCGGCGGCGGGAGAAATTGAAATCCAGAACTGGAACGACTTCCTCCCGCTTGAAGCCTGGCTGAAAGGCGAGTGGAAAATCGTTGCCGAAGGCAGGGTCATCCAGTCCGGGCCGATCAACGGCCTCGCCGTGAAGCCGCGCGAACACCGGACAATCAAACTGCCGCTGAAAAACTTCCACCCGGAGCCGGGCGTCGAATATTTTCTCGACATCAGCCTCGCCCTCAAAAACCCGACTTCATGGGCGCCGGCCGGCCACGAAGTCGCTTGGGAACAGTTCGCCCTGCCGGTTGTTTCCCCGTTGACCGCAGCAGGCAAAACAAACCTCCCCGCGCTTGAGCTGACAAAGACCGACAAGCTGATCAACATTTCATCAAAAGGGTTTTCGGCGGGTTTCGACGCGACGACCGGCCTGCTGATCTCGCTTAAGTGCAACGGCACCGAACTTCTCGAGGCGCCGCTCCAGCCGCACTTCTGGCGGGCACCGACCGACAACGACCGCGGCAACAAGATGCCGGCTGCCCTGGAAGTTTGGCGGAAGGCCCACGAATCATGGAAGGCCGACAAGGTCACGGTCGATTCCGCCACCTCAGGAAAGGTTGGCGTCACGGTGGATGGCCGGATCGATCCGGGATCTTACAAGCTCGTCTGGACGGTTTTCGGCAACGGAGAAATTCAGGTGTCCGCGTCGTTCCAGCCGGAAGCTGACAAACTTCCCGAGCTTCCGCGTTTTGGAATGCAGACGACCATGAAGCCGGGATTTGACCGGCTCGAATGGTATGGCAAGGGACCACAGGAAACCTATTGGGACAGACAGGATGCCCGTGTCGGCATTTTCAGAAGCACCGTTCGCGAGCAGTTTTTCCCCTACGTGAAGCCTCAGGAGACCGGCAACCACGAGGCGGTGCGCTGGATTGCCCTTACCGACAAGAAAGGGGCCGGGCTCCTGGCTGTCGGCGAGCCGCTGCTCAGCGCCAATGCTCTTCACGCATCGACCGAAGACCTCTTCTGCGCGACCACCAAGGAAAACTTCCACCCATTCCAACTCCCCCGGCGCGAAACTGTCACCCTCAACCTCGACCTTCACCAGCGCGGTTTGGGGGGCGACAACAGCTGGGGAGCCAAGCCGCATCCACCCTTTCAGATCCAGCCCGCGCCGCTGTCCTATTCCTACCGCCTCAAAATCCTGCACGGCGGAGAATCCCTCCCCGAGTTTGCGCGGTCGAAGTAACCCTTCCAGCCGCAGATCCACGCGGATTTTTTCCGGATTATCCGAACCCGGACCAACCTCACTCCACCGGGATCGCCGCTGCCGCGGTTTCGCCGTCTTTTCCAAGCGGGAGCCGGAAGCCCAGCGGGATTCCTGCCAGCAAAGAAAGTCCGGCGATCACGAGTGCGGCGGGGATTCCGAGATGCGTGGCGATCCATCCGTGGAATGCGCTGCCGATGCCCATGCTGCCTTGAAAGAAGACGAGGTAAAACGACAGGGCGCGTCCGCGGATCTCTTCCGGAGCCGAGAGTTGGACCGCGACATTGAATTGGACGAGCACGCCCACCCAGGCCATGCCGCCCGCGAAGAGTGCCGCCAGCACGAGCGGGTAGCTGTGGGAAACGGCCAGGCACACAAGGACCCCCGAGAGCAACACGATGGCGGGAGCGATCAGCCTGTCCGGGTGATGCCTGCGACGGAGCCCCGGCACGAACCCGGCGATGGCAACAGACCCCGCTCCGAACGCGGAAAGGAGTGTCCCGTAGCCCGCGGGTCCGATCTTCAGTTCTTCGCGGGCAAGCAGCGGCAACACCGCCCAGACCGCGCTGGCACTGAAAGCAAAGGCCGACACCCGGACGAGCGGAGCGCGCATGACCCGCGAGTGCCGGACGAAGGAAAACCCCTCCCGGAGGCTCTTCCAGACAGCCTTTCCCTTTGCCGGCGGCGGTGGACGCTTCCATCCCAGCAGGACGAGGATCGTTCCCAGAAACGAAGCGGCGTTGATGAAGAACACCGAGGCGGGACCGACGGCCGCAACGAGAAGGCCGCCGATGGCGGGACCGACCGAGCGCGCGGCATTGAAGCTGATGCTGTTCAGCGAGACCGCCGCCGCGACATGGTCGGCGGGGACCATCTCCTGGATCTGCGACTGCCACGCGGGCAGGTTCATCGCGCTGAAAAAGCCGAGGCAGAACGTCAGCCCGAGCAGGAGGCCGGGCGACATCGCTCCGAGCACCGCGCAAATGCCGATGGCCACGGCGCAGGCCATCATGCCGGACTGCGTCACGATCAGGATCCGCCTGCGCTCGACGAGATCGGACAGCACGCCGCCCCAGATTCCCGCAAAAAATGTCGGGAGAAAAATGCAGGCGGGAACGAGTCCGACGAGGAACGGGGAGGTCGTCATCGAGGTCATCAACCAGGCCGCCCCGACGCCGTGCATGAGGGTCCCGATGTTGGAGGCGACGGTCGCGATCCAGAGGAAGCGAAAAATCGGCACCCGCAGCGGCGCGACCAGCGAATGGAAATACCCGTTGCTCACCAGAAGAAGCCGGCGAGCAGGACCACAATGCCGCAGATCACGGCGCAGAGGCGGTTCCACTCCATCTCCTACCTCAACGTACGGCGGTGGATCCAGATGCTCTGCATGAGCCCGAGGCAGAAGAGGGAGATCATCACAAACGACCCGCCATAGCTCACGAGCGGAAGTGGAAGCCCGGTGATCGGCGTGATCGAGATCGTCATCCCGATGTTCATGAACGTGTGCGTGAAGAGGAGAACGACGATTCCGATGGCCAGGAGACGTCCGAAATCATCGCCGGCTTCGATCACGATCTGCAGCATGACCACGAAAAACAGCGCGAACGCCCCAATCAATGCGACCCCGCCCAGGAACCCGTGCTGCTCGCCCATGACAGAAAAAATGAAGTCGTTGTGGACGATCGTCGAGGGAAGAAATCCGAGCTCATTCTGGGTGTTCGGCGCCTTGAATCCTTTTCCATAGAACCCTCCCGACCCGATGGCGATGAGCGATTGCGTGATATTCCATCCGTCGCCCTGCGGGTCCGCCTCGGGATTCAGGAATGTCGTGATGCGCGAATATTGATAGGGCTTGAGCCCGAAATGGACGACCAGCGGAACCATTGCCAAACCGAGCAGGAGGACGACGAGCAGCCAGCGCTTCGGGATCCCTCCCACAAACATCATCGCCAGCACCACCGGCACCCACACGATGCAGGACCCGAGGTTCGGCTGGATCAGGATGAGTATCCAGGGACCACCGACAATCGCCCCGCAACACAGAAGCCTCAGGAATGGAGCCATCGCCCGGGAATGGCGCAAAAAAAGCGCCAGCGTCAGGATCCCGGCGGCGACCGCCAGTTCGGACGGCTGGAAGCTCATGGGGCCGAGATCGATCCAACTTCTGGCCCCGTAACGTTTCTGGCCGAACATCATCGTCGCCACCAGCAGGAGGATGCTGAAAATATAGATCGGGATGGCGCCGAACCTTACCCACCGGTAATCCATGAGCGACACAACAAAGAACATCGGGAGGCAGATCAGGATCCAGATGATTTGGGAAGTCCAGAAATGTTGCTCCCGCATCCAGGTCGCGCTGTAGATCGCATAAACTCCATAGGTCAGCAAAGCCATCATCAGAACGAACAGCAGCCAGTTCATGCGAAGGAAATTGCGGAGGATCGAGTGCATCAGGCGAGCTGTGGCACGGCGGCCAGAAGAGATTTCGTGTAGTCGTCCTGCGGGTCGTTGTAAATGGTTTCCGCCGTCGCGGACTCGACAATTTTCCCGTGGTGCATGACCAGGACATGATCGCTGATGTGTTCGACCACGGCAAGGTCGTGGGCGATAAAAAGGTAGGCGATCCCAAGCTGTTCCTGCAGGTCCTGGAGAAGATTCACGATCTGGGCCTGGACGCTCACATCGAGCGCGCTGACCGGCTCGTCGCAGACGATGAACCGCGGCTCGACCGCCAGCGCCCGCGCAATCCCGATCCGCTGCCTCTGCCCGCCGCTGAACTCGTGCGGATACCGCCCCATCATCTCGGGCTGCAATCCGACCATGCGCAGCAGCTCCGCGACACGATCGCGGCGCTCGGATCCCGACAGGCGCGCGAAATGGATCTCCAGAGCTTCGGAGACGATTTCCGCGATGGTAAACCGCGGGTTCAGCGAACCGAAAGGATCCTGGAAAATCATCTGCATCTCACGGCGCAGCGGGCGGAACTCGCGTTCGCTCAGCGGGAGAATTTCCCGGCCGTTGAACTCCACTCCTCCCGATGTGGCGGGGATCAGTTTCAGGATTGTCCGGCCCACCGTCGTCTTGCCGCTGCCGCTTTCTCCCACAAGGCCGACGGTCTGGCCCGGCTCGACGGAAAAACTCACCCCGTCAACCGCCCGGATGTCCCCGGTCCTGCGGCGGAACACCCCGCCCTGCACGGGGAACCAGGTTCGCAGATCTTTGACTTCGAGGAGCGGCATGGAGAAAAAATCTATTCCATGTGGGCGGCATTGTCACCCGTCAACATGCCGGCGATGGAATTCCCGCCCGAAAGAGTTTCACAAGTGGCCCCGTCATCCTGCCCGAGCCAGATGACGCGCCCGAGCCAACAGCATTCCCGCTCCTACTTGATGAGGCCGGCTTTGCCGAGCGTTTTCAGCGCCCCGTTTTTCGAGATCGTCTTGAACGCCCGCACGGTCGCCTTCACGGTCACGAACTTCTTCAGCTCGGAGACCCAGACGCGTTTGGTTTTCAAATTCGGCTGGAAGAACCGCGGGGTCACGGCCGTCACGTGCATGCCGATGCCGCCCTTTTTCTTTGCCAGACCCCGCCGGTGAATTTTCGATCCGCGGACGGGCTTGGCCCCTGTAATGCTGCACTTTCTTGACATAATGAGAGTCGGCGAAATTACCTGCTCCCCGCCGCCAGTCAAGTTTTGTTTGCGGGAGTTTTTTGCCAGAGCGCTTGCATAGCAAAGCAGCTCTTCTGCCGTGGGTTCTGTGCCAACGGCCATCGGCGGTGAGAGGGCGGCTCCGGGCATACACGGGAAGGCCGAGCCCCGCAGCATCGTTGGAAACGAAGTGATAGGCCGCCAGTTCCATTCCACTCCGGAGATGCAACTGCCAAGGAGCCGGCTCAAAAAGCCGGCAGGTGAAGCCGATGATCGGCCATTCGCGGGCGGGAAACGGTTCGACCGGCCAGGATGCCACGCGGGCGGAGGGCTCGCGACCGATGCCGCCTATCCTAGAGAAAGCCACTGCATCTGATTGTCCCTTCGAGAAGTTTCAGCATGTTTTTCGCAGACCCAACTGGTTTTCTAGGATCAAGGTTGATTCCAGTTCCTGTTGGAAATCACCTGGCAGCCGGCCTTACCCGAGGTAGCCGTGTTTCCGCAGAAACGCTTCGAGTTGGTCAACGCCGAAGTCGCCGAGCACCAGTCCGTCCACTTCAATAACCGGAACCAATGTCTGCCCGCTGATCTCCGCCGCCTTCTGCCGGAAGGCCGGATCCGCCCCGACATCGCGGGCCGTGTATTTCCAATCGCGTTCCTCCAGCCACGCTTTCACATCCTGGCACCAACCGCAGATCGGACGCGTGTAAAGAACGATTCGGGACGGCTGTTTGAGAATCTTCATGCGACTCATTCGGGCGGTGGCGGCCGGCAATGGAAAAACGAGCGTCCGGGATTGGGAACGAAAGAACTTAAACCGGGATGGTGTTGACGAGCCGCTCCTCGAGCTGCTCGCGAAGAAGCATGTAGAAATGCGGATTGCGCAGCGCGAGGATTCCGAAAGCGGCCAGGGCCGCATTCGAGGGTTCCAGGATCGTGGTGACAGGCACGTTCGAGGGTGTCCGCAGCGACGACCAAACATCATCCGGGAAGTCTTTGAAACTTGCCGGGACGGTAATCACCGGAACTGTGGTTGAAGCCGACAGGGTCGGGCCCGCGCCATTCGATCGTCCAATAACGGCAATCACCACGGAGTCGGGCACCTGCTGCACCAGCCGGTGAAGCTCGTTCAATCCGCGGACCGGTTCCTTGTGAATGGAGCAGGTCGCGGTGGTGAGCTTCAAGCGCCGGGGATCCGGGGACCCTTCGCATAAATGCTCGAGCGCCTTGACGACCGGCGAAACATCGTCCTTGTCGGACCCGCGCCAGATGATGACCTGCTGAGCCGGCAGGCGGAAGCGGTCGGTGATTCCGGCGACGAGGTGATATTTCTCCGCCACGTCATCGAGCTTGCCGCCGTCGCGATACGCCTGTTTGTCTATGTGGGCGCCGTTCTCGAGCACCCGCCACGAATCATTGTCAATCACGTCGGCAAGAAGCAGGGCGCCGTTCTTTGTCAGGCCGAACTCGACTTTGAAATCAACAAGGGTGCGGGCTTCGAGTTGCCACGACTTTTCGAGGATGAGGAAGGCGCGCCGGGCGATCCGCTCGATTTCCGCAAAAAGCTTCCCTTCCCCGGCATGGCCGAAGACTTCATTTTCCTGGAGAACCAGGAAGGGCTTCTGCTGATGAACGGGCTTAGACGGCTCGAAGAGAGCAAGCGTCCCTTCGCGGCATTCCATGAGCGGGTCGTCGCAGGGGAGATTGTGCTCCTTCCACTTTTTGCCGCTTGTCTTGAGGAAGAATTCCACGAGAAGTTTGGGGAAGAGGTGGCCTTTGGCGAGGCCGGGCATCCGCTTGAGATAGGAGCCATGGGCTTCGCGTCGGATCACCACTTCGTACGGGAGCATCTGACATCGTGGAGCCAGGAACGTTTTCGCATCAATCTGCTCATCGAAGGCCGCGGGAACACCGCAGGCTTTGAGGAGGCGGAACACATTGCATGTTGTCCGGGTCGCGAGCGCGGCTTTCCCTTCGATGAGATCATGCTTTGCTCCGTCACCAGCGGTGATGTCGTCCTTCGAGAGGACCAACACCTTCTCCGGATCCCGCTTGGTGGCGAGGAGGATTTTGGTTTTGCCTTCGGCGATCAAGTCGCCGCCAACCGGTTGTTCTGTTTTTGGAGTCATTGAGGCTTTTTATTGTTGTCCGTAATGGCCGCTGCCGTGCGTGGTCTGTCAGCAGAAGTCTAGCAACAAAGGCAAGCAGAAGCCGGGGGATTTGGAAACCGAAATCGGTCCGGGCCCCCGCCCGGGTGGCGGTAGGGCAGGCAAGGAGAGCGCAGGGAACGCAGCAGATCTGCTGGGGCAGGAAGCCGGCGTGGCCACTGGCACCATCCGGATCCCCGCCAGCCCGTCAAACGGCACCCGGATCGTCTTCTTCTCGATCACCGCCTTGATCTCCTCGCACTTCGCCTTGGCCTCGAGAAATTGCGCCGAGGACTGGTCGTAGTCGGACTGCGAAGAAACCCGCTTGGCGAGAAGCCCCTGAAACCGCGCGAGATCCACCCCGACCGCCTGGCGCTCGCCCGATTCGGCCTCGGCCTGAGCGATGTGATGGACGTCGTGGAGACCGGTCTGGGAGGGTTCACGACAGGGGTCACCATCGAAGGACGCCAGCGCAT
>Ga0194054_10000808_pt1 | contig 15494 bp, 4 predicted proteins | sample SepL2210m_MetaG_FD_163628 | JGI IMG/M metagenome (GOLD analysis project Ga0194054, IMG submission 163628) | Anoxic zone freshwater microbial communities from boreal shield lake in IISD Experimental Lakes Area, Ontario, Canada - Sep2016-L227-10m | ecosystem: Environmental > Aquatic > Freshwater >... | reverse complement strand
GTGTCCGCCAGACCAGATCGCGGAGCGCGGGCACCGCCTCGCTCTTCAGACGAATCCCCGCCGAAGCAGCAAGCAAGCATCACGTCCTCCTCCGCGAGAAGAATCAACTCCATCTGGGATTCGATGAAGACCACCGGATTTTTGCAGTTGAAAAAAAAGGATTTCCGCACCGGGGCGACGCTCTGGACGGGGAGCCCCGAATAATACGCATAGGTGAGGTGCTCGTTCGGGGTCGCATAATACCGGGCGCCGGCACCGGCGGAAATTTTTTCCAAAGCACCGATCACGCAGGCAACGGCCGCCCGGCTTCCCGTGGCCGAAGGTTTTTCGAAAAAGGCCAGCCTTCCGCGTGCGGCCAGAAAAACCGTGATCGCCACGATGCCAAGCGCCGCCGCCAGCCTCGGAGGCGCACCGCGCAGGAGGTCCGCCGTGAACATGGCGATGAGCAGAACATAGGGAGTCCAAAGAACCAGCGAGAGCCGCTCGTAAAAAAAGCTCGCGGCAGGGACAACCAGATGGAAGGCCGCGTAGCTGAAAACCAGCCAGGCCAGCAGCACAAAGTAGATTTTCCCATGTTTCTGAATCGCCGTCCCGATCCGGTCCGGAAGCCAGGCGGGCTTCCATCTTTCGATGGCGAGCAGAACGAGCATCACCGCCAGCAGGGCGAGTTGCGACGGGCGATCCAGCGTGTAAGCCAGCCAGTCGGAGAGGGAATCAAAAAGCTTGTGGGCTTTGGGAACGCTCGAGGCGGTGGACAAAAAACCCGAAAGCCAGATCCATGGGACAATCAGCAGCGCGGAAAGCGCCCCGCCGCCAAGGGATTTCAAAAACCAGCACCTGTGACGGATCACCGCAGGAAGCGTCACGACGGCCACGGCCGCAAAAACCAGCGCGGAAAATTGATGGGTGTGAAAAAGCAGCGCCTCCGCGAGCCCGAGCAGCAAAAAGTCCGGCCACTTCCCCCTGCGGACAACCCGCAGCAGGCACCATGCCGCGAAGACCGTCAACAGCAGGGTCAACGAGTAATAGCGGGCCTGGTATCCAAAATCGACGGTCCTGGCATTGAACGCCATCAGTGTCAGGGCGGCAAAGCCGGCAGTTGTTCCGCCGAGGTCGCGCGCCAGAAAGAAGGTCAGGAGCAGGCAGAGCGCGGAAAAAATGATTGCGGGAATCCGGGGCGCGATCGTTCTCAGCGGGATATCCTCCACGCCATGGAGGACTCGCGGAGGAGTTGTCGGGCGGTCCGCGTGCAAACCGAACAGGGCCTCCGAAGCCGCGATGGCATAGAGCGGAAGCCAGCCATGATAGACGACCAGGCCCTGCGGGGAGTAACTGCTGTCGCGGAATTCGTATTCCGGATTTCCCTCCCACGGCTCGGTGAGGGTGTTTTCATAAACCGGGATCGAGAGGTATTCGTTCACCGGCAATCCGCGTTCGAGGATCGTCAGCGCGTTGATGCTCGACTCCGCCTCGTCACACCACAGCGCCGTGCGGTTCATCCAATCCACCCTGAGAAAGATTCCCAGCAGGATGATCAGGCATACCAGGGCAGCGGTTCCCTTGGGAAATCGCTTTCCGGATGCTCCGGCCGTTCCCTCCTGAAACGGCGTCGCCCTGCTGCTGTTGAAAAACCTCATCTTCTTCCCTCCCGAAGAGTCTTTTCAAAAAATGCGGCGGCGCGGGAGTTGATGCGCCCGAGGCTTTCGGACGGCCCCGTGAGCAGCGCGGCATCCGTGAAGTCGGAATGCGCCGCGCCGGCAATACGAAGGATCTCCGCGCCGGATTTCTCACGCCAGTATTCGTAGTCCCGGAAGCCTTCATCCAGAAACGCGGCGTTCCTCCGGGCTGCGGGATCGGCCGACCGGAGCTCGCTTTCCGTAGGGGGCGGAAGGTTGTCGGTGAGAAACAAAAACGGCCGGGGCGAGCCGGATCGCCTGGACTTGCCAAAGAGGTTGCCGTCGAGATTCACGCCGGCTTTCACGCGCGGGTCCGTGCGACACACCTCGGCCGCCACCGCTCCCCCGAAGGAATATCCGAGCACGCCGACATGGTCCGCATCAAGTTTGCCTCGAAATATTCCGCCGGCCAGATCTCCGGCATTCCAGGCCGGGAGCGAGGCGATCACGAACCGGACATCGCCCGACCGGAAATCGATCTCCCGCTCCGCAGCCCGGAAAAAGGCCGCGCTCGATCCCTCGGTGGAAAGGTCGAACCGCTCGAGGTTCTCATTCGTCACGATCGCACCACCGGGAGTTTTGACAAGCGGCGAGCCACCCGGGTGGTTGAGGGCGAGGACGACAAATCCCGCGGAGGCCAGCGTCTCGCAAAGCGTCGTGTTTTCAAAACTCCCGCCATCCCAGCCGGGCGAGCAAATAATCACCGGCCAGCGACCCGCCGCAGGCTCCGAACCCTCGCGCCCGTGCGTCCGCACAGACGCAAACTCCCGCGGCTTCTCCCACTCCGGAAACGGGAAATACGGTGCGGGCTTCCCGCACGGGCCGGGCTTGCGGGGATACCAGACCTGCGCGGCAATCGGGCGCTTCCGGGAGGCATCGTTGAGGAAAACCAGCGTCGTCCCGATCGGGCGTTTTCCGCCGGGATCCGGCAGCCGTATTGCAGGGATCGCCGGAGGTTTTCGCATCGCGATAAAAGTCAGGAGCGCGCAGAGGGAGACCCCGCCAATGAACAGAAAAACCTGCATCGCACGCATGACGGATTCTTGCCGTATTTGACAAAAAGAACAGCGGGAATGTTGTCAGGATATTCTGGCCAAGGCCGTGCGGAATCAATAGATTCTTCGGTTCTCCCCATGCGTGCAGACGTACACCCGTTACATTGCAACCAGTCGCTTGGCCTGCTTTCCAAGGCGCAAGGCGGGACAGCGGGCATAGCCGGTCTTTTCTCGCGCCGGGCTTTGGAATTTCCGCAACGGGAGGCGGTGGTGTGGGACGGCGGAGCCCTCACCTACGGCGAGCTGGAAGAGCGATCCAACCGGGTGGCGCGGCATTTGATTTCGCAGGGGGCGGGGAGCCTCGTGGGGATCGCCATCGAGCGATCCGCGGAGATGGTGATCGGGCTTCTGGGCATCTTGAAATCGGGCGCCGCATATGTGCCGCTGGATCTGAGCCAGCCACAGGGTCGAAACGAACTTTTTCTGCGCGAGACGGGCGCGGGGTGCGTGCTGGCGTCCAAAGGCGGTCCGGCGGTGGACCTGCCGGGAACGAAGGTTGTTTTTCTCGAAGATGCGGAATCCGGCACGAACCCCGGCAGGGAGACAGGTGGCGAGAGCCTTTGCTATGTTCTTTTCACCTCCGGTTCGACAGGAAAACCGAAGGCTGTTGGGGTGCCGCATCGCGCGGTCCTGCGGCTTGTGCATGGCGCGGATTTTGCGGATATGGCGGGGACGTGGCTGCACATGGCGCCGCTTGCCTTCGATGCCTCGACGTTGGAAATCTGGGCGCCGCTCTGCAACGGGGGCCGACTGGCGCTGATGCCGCCGGGCCCCCACTCTCTCCGGGACATCGGGGAGGCGATCCGCCGTCATGGTGTCACGTCCGCATGGCTCACGGCGGGACTCTTTCGCGTGATGGTGGACGAGCACATCGAGGGGCTTGCCCCGCTCTCGCAGCTTCTCACCGGCGGCGATGTCGTTCCGGCCGCGCAGGCCGGCGCCGTCCTCACGCGCCACCCCGGCCTGCGTCTCATCAACGGCTACGGGCCGACGGAAAACACGACGTTCACCTGCTGCCATCGGATCACGCCGGAGGATTGCGTGAGCGGAACGATTCCGGTTGGCCGGGCAATTTCCGGAACGACCGTTCGGATTCTTTCGGAGTCCCTCGAATCCTGCCCGCGCGGGGTCGCGGGCGAGCTCTGCGCGGGCGGCGAAGGTCTCGCGCTCGGTTATCTCAACCAGCCCGAACAGACGGCCGACAAGTTTTTCATTCACCCCGAATTCGGACGGCTTTACCGGACCGGCGACCTTTGCCGGATGCGCGGGGATGGCGTGGTCGAGTTCCTGGGCCGGATGGACAACCAGATAAAAATCCGTGGATTCCGTGTGGAGCCGGGCGAGATCGAGTGCGTGCTGGCGGCGTTCCCCGGCATTCGGCAGGCCGCCGTTGTTGCGACGGGGAGCGCGGAAGTCCGGCTGGCGGCGTGCGTGGTGCCGGCTTCGTTCGATGAAGCGGGGCTTCGCGGGTTTTTACAAACGCGGCTGCCGGCACACATGGTGCCGTCGGTTTTCCTCGGCTTCGAAGCCCTTCCGCTCAACGCCAACGGCAAAGTGGACCGCGCGGCGCTCGGCGCAAAAGTCGCGCCGTCCTCCGCGACAGGTCCGCGCCATTTGGTGCCGGAGGGCGGTGCCTTGGAAGCCCGTGTGCGGGCGGTCTGGGAAGACATTCTCGGCCGCGAAGGCCTCGGCCGCGACGCCGGATTTTTCGAATGCGGCGGCGACTCGATTCTGCTGGCGCGCCTGCACTCCCGGCTGGGCGGACTCACGGACGGCCCGCTGCCGATCACCGATCTTTTCGAGCACTCCACCATCCGCTCGCAGGTGGTTCTCCTGGCGGGCGGACTCAACGACGGAGCCAAGGCCGCGATCCGCGACCGCGCTTCCAAACAACGCGCCGCACTGGCCGGACGGAGGGCCGCCCGCTTATGAACAGCCTGCCGCAGGATTCGATTGCGATTGTCGGCATGGCCGGGCGATTCCCCGGCGCCGGGGGTGTGCCGGAGCTTTGGGAGAATCTCCTGAATGGCGTGGATGCGATCTCGCATTTCACGCCGGAGGAAATCGAAGCCTCGGTCGCGTCGCCCGAGGCGGTTGCGCGAGGCGAGAAATTCGTCCGGGCGCGCGGAGTGATCGGGGACGCGGCGATGTTTGACGCGGAATTTTTTGAAATCCCGCCGCGCGAGGCGGAGCTGATGGATCCGCAGCACCGGATTTTTCTGGAATGCGCGTGGGAGGCGCTCGAGAGCGCGGGCCACGACCCGCATTCCTTTCCCGGAGCGATTTCCATTTATGCCGGCCTGAGCCTGAACACGTATCTGCTCAACAACCTCTGCGGCGGCAATGATTTTTCGCGGCGTCTCGCGACGAATTATCAGGTCGGCGAATACTCCGCGATGCTGGGCAACGACAAGGATTTCCTGCCCACGCGGGTTGCCTACAAGCTGAACCTCCGCGGGCCGGCGATGGCGGTCCAGTGCGCCTGCTCGACCTCGCTGGTTGCCATCGCGCAGGCCTGCACGTCGCTTCAGACCTACCAGAGCGACATGGCCCTTGCCGGCGGCGTTTCTGTCACATTCCCCCAAAAGCGCGACTACCGGTACGAAGAGGAGGGCATGGTTTCGCCCGACGGTGTCTGCCGTCCGTTCGACGCGGACGCGCGCGGCACGGTCTTCAGCCATGGGGCCGCCGTGGTCCTGCTCAAGCGGCTCGCCGATGCCGAGGCCGATGGGAATACGATTCTCGCCGTCATCCGCGGGGCCGCGGTCAACAACGACGGGGCGGACAAAATTGGCTATGCCGCGCCGGGCTTGAACGCCCAGGCCGGGGTCATCGCGCTTGCGCAGGCGACCGCCGGAATCGAGCCGTCCACCATTTCCTATGTCGAAGCCCACGGGACCGGCACCCTGCTCGGCGACCCGATCGAATTTGCGGCGCTGACGAAGGCGTTCCGCGAAGGCGGCGCAACCGGCAACGGCTTCTGTGCGTTGGGCTCGGCAAAAGGCCACCTCGGCCACCTCGATGTCGCCTCAGGAGCCACGGGCCTCATTAAAACCGTGCTTCAGCTCCGGCACGAAACCATCCTGCCCATCCTTCACTTCGCAAAGCCGAACCCCCACATCGATTTTTCCGGCAGCCCGTTTTATCCGGTCACAAAAGCGATCCCGTGGCGGCGCGGAGAGACGCCGCGCCGCGCGGGCGTCACGGCTGCCGGCGTGGGCGGCACGAACGCGCATGTCGTCGTCGAGGAGGCGCCGGCCGCTTCGCCGACAACCGCCTCGCCAGGCCCTCATGTCCTGGTGCTCTCCGCGCGCACGGCAACCGCTTTGCACAAAATGGCGGCGAACCTCGCGGATCACCTTGCGGCGAACCCTTCGATGGACTTGGCGGATGTGGCGTTCACGCTGGCCACGGGCCGCCGGCCATTTGCCCATCGCCGCGCGGTGGTTGCGGCGGACAGGGATTCTGCCGTTGCGTCCCTGCGCGCGGAGGCGGAAGCTCCCGAAAACGATCTCGCCCGCACATGGATCGGGGGCGGAATGCCGGACTGGTCGGCGCACTTCGCCGGGCAGACCCGTCGGCGCGTGCCCCTGCCGACGTATCCCTTTGAGAGAAAAAATTATTGGGTTGGGCCCGGCACGGTGTCCGAGCCGGTCGGGCCGGAGCCGGAATCCATGGGCGAGCCCGTGGAGGATCTCGTGGGCGACGTGCGCCGGATGTTCAAAGAGCTGAGCGGGGTGGATGTGGACAACGAGGAAGCCACGTTCGAGGAGCTCGGCTTCGACTCGCTTTTTCTCACGCAGGTCAGCATCGCCGTCTTCTCGCGATTCGGGGTCAAGGTCACGTTCCGGCAGCTTCTGGGCGAGGTTCCCAGCCTTGCCTCGCTCGTCGCCCGTATCCGCCGGGAAAAGCCGGTCGGCCGGCCGGCCGTGGCGAAGAAGCAACGCGCGGGGTCTTCTCTCAGCGTGGTGCGCCGCCCGGCCGGAGGCCGTGCAGCCGAGGCTCCCGGCCGCTTCGGTCCGTATCGCCCGATGGACCGCGGCTCCGACGGCGGGCTCACCGACCGCCAGCGCAAAGCCCTCGACGATCTCATTGCGCGCTACACAAAGCGCACCGCCGCCTCGAAGCGATACACGGCCGACCACCGGGCGCACTACGCCGATCCGCGGGCGGTCTCCGGGTTCCAGTCGCTGTGGAAAGAAATGGTTTATCCGATTGTCTCGGAAAGCTCGGCGGGCTCGAAGATCCGCGATCTCGACGGCCATTCCTATGTGGACATCACGATGGGATTCGGCGCGTATTTTTTCGGCCACTCGCCGGCGTGGCTCACCGGGGCGCTCGAGGCCCAGCTCCGCCGCGGGATTGAGATCGGCCCCCAATCGGGAACGGCCGGCGAAATCGCCCGCGCGGTCTGCGACCTCACGGGCATGGAACGCGCCACGTTCTGCAACACCGGCTCGGAGGCGGTCATGGCCGCGATCCGCCTTGCCCGCACGGTGACCGGGCGGTCGCGCGTGGTTTATTTCACCGGCGACTACCACGGGATGTTCGACGAGGTGCTGGTCCGCGGCGCGTGGGTGGACGGCGAATACCGCGCGCAGCCGATTGCCCCCGGCATCCCGGATTCGCTGGTCGAGAACATGCTCGTGCTCGACTGGGCGGCCCCCGAATCCCTGGAAATCCTTCGTGCTCACGCGCACGAACTCGCCGCCGTGATCGTCGAACCCGTGCAAAGCCGCCGTCCCGGCGTGCAGCCGAAATCGTTTCTGCGCGAGGTGCGCGCGATCACCGCGCGTTCCGACACGGCCCTGATTTTCGACGAGGTCGTCACGGGTTTCCGCTGCCACCCCGGCGGCGCGCAGGCGTATTTCGGCGTTCGGGCGGACATGGCGACGTATGGGAAGGTCATCGGCGGAGGGATTCCGATCGGCATCCTGGCGGGCGCGGCAAAATATCTCGACGCCCTGGATGGCGGCGCATGGCGGTATGGCGACGGCAGTTTTCCCGAGACGGGCATGACATTTTTTGCGGGAACATTTGTGCGTCATCCGCTCGCCATGGCCGCCGCACGGGCGGTGCTCGACCAGCTTTATCTGCACGGACCGGGGCTGCAATTGCGCATGACCGAGCGCACGGATCTGCTCTGCCGCACGCTCGACGCGCACTTCGAGGCGGTCGGGGCCCCGCTCCGCGCGCCGCATTTCAGCGCGTTCGCGATGATCGAGCACGCGCCCGACCTGCGGTTCGTCAGCCTGCTCTGGTATTACCTCCGCGAGAAGGGCGTGCATGTCTGGGAGAACCGCCCGATTTTTCTGACGCTCGCGCACTCGGACGAGGACTTCGATCAGGTGGTGGGAGCGTTTGTCGAGAGCGTCGGCGAAATGCAGGAAGCCGGCTTCCTGCCGCCGGCCCCGGCGGGAACACAGTCCCTTGGCGTGCCGAACGCTTTTCCCCGCCACGACTCCGCACCGATGACCGAGGCCCAGCGCGAGATTCTGCTCGCCGTGCAGATGGGAGACGACGCGAACCGGGCGTTCAACGAATCCATTGTTGTGGATCTTCACGGCACGCTTGACCGCCCCGCTCTGGAAAAAGCCGTACTCCATGTCATGCAGCGGCATCCCGCGCTCCGAAGCACGTTCCGTCTGTCCGAGATGAGGCAGGTTTTCGAGCCGGCGCCGGATTCCTTCCCGCTGCCTGTGGGCGGGAGCCTGGAAAATCTTTGCCGGGAAGCGACCGGAACGGCCTTCGATCTCGAGCGTGGGCCGCTGGTTTTCTGGCGCCTCGTGCCGCTTGAGGCCGGGCACCACGCCCTGCTTTTCACCGCGCACCACCTTGTCTGCGACGGCTGGTCCATTGGCATGATCGTGGACGAGCTCTCGAAGAGCTACAACGCCTTCCGCGCCGGCCGCCTTCCGATGCTGCCGCCGCCGATGACATTCGGCGAATACGCCCGCGCGCTTCACGCGGCGCGGAAGGATGGAGCAAAGGACCGGGAGTTCTGGCTCGGGCAGTTCCGCGATGGCGCGCCGACACTCGACCTGCCCGCGGACCGGCCGCGCCCCCCCCTCAAAACCTACTCCGGCGGGCTCGTCTCCCGCGCGCTGCCGCGGGAACTCTTCAAACAACTTCAAGCCGCCGCGCCCGCGCTTGGCGGCACGCTTTTCTCGACTCTTCTGGCCTCGTTTGCGGTTCTTCTCCGGCGCCTCGGCGGGGAGAGCGATCTGGTGGTGGGAGTTCCCTCGGCGGGACAAACCCTGGCCGGATGCGATGAGCTGGTCGGGCATTGCCTGAACTTCCTGCCGCTGCGCCTGCGATGCGCGGAGGATGCGACGTTCGCCTCGTTCTCGAAGGACGTGCGGCGGGTTGTCCTCGATGCCTACGAGCATCAAAGCTTCACCTTCGGCAGCCTCGTGAAAGAATTGAAACTTCCCCGCGACCCGAGCCGCCTGCCGCTTGTCTCGGCGATGTTCAACATTGACCGCTCGGGATTCGACCGCCTGCGTTTCGACGGCCTCACCTTCCGTGTGAAGAGCAATCCCAAGCAGTTCGTCAACTTCGACATCTTCTTCAACGTCGTCCAATCCGACGCCGATCTGGAGATCGAATGCGAATACAACACCGGCCTCTTCGATGCCGCAACGATCCGCCGGTGGCTCGTTTCCTTTGAAACCCTCATCGGGGGAATCCTCGCCGCGCCCGATACCGGGCTCCTGGAATTGCCGGTTCTGGGCGGAGCCGAGCGGGCGGTTCTCCTCTCCGATGCCCGGACGACCTCCCGGCCATACGACCGGGAGGTTCCTGTTCATGCGTTGGTCTCGAAAGTTGCCGCGGCCTTTCCGAACAAGACGGCGGTCATTTCCGGGGAAAAGCGGATGACCTATTCCGAGCTGGAGGAGCTTTCCTCGCGCCTTGCATCCCGGCTCGCGGCGGCCGGTGTCGGCCCGGGCGATCTGGTCGGGCTCTGCATCGGGCGCTCGGAGAAAATGGTCGCAGGTCTTCTGGGGATCTTGAAAACCGGGGCCGCCTACGTTCCCATGGATCCGGGATTCCCCGCGGTGCGGCTGGGTTTCCTCTGTGAGGATTCGCGGATGCCGGTCATTGTTGCGGAGGACTCGACGCGGGAAGTTGTTGCGGGCAGCGGCGCGAAAATTCTTCTCTTCGACGAAGCCTCCGATCCCCGGGCGTTCGAGGCGTCCCCCCTCGGCGGCGAGCATCCCGCTTATGTGATGTTCACCTCCGGATCCACCGGGCGTCCGAAGGGCGTGGTGATCCCGCACCGCGCGCTGGCGAATTTCCTGCACTCCATGCGCCGCGAACCCGGTCTCTCGGCGGACGACACTTTGCTGGCCGTGACGACGCTTTCCTTCGATATCTCCGGCCTCGAAATCTTCCTTCCCCTGACCACCGGAGCGACCGTCGTCATCGCCTCGAAGGAGGCGCAGGCCGACGGGAATCTTCTGGCCGCCGAGATGAAAAGAAATTCCGCGACCGTGATGCAGGCGACTCCGGCCACCTGGCGGCTCCTGTTGGATTCCGGCTGGGACGGCTTCCCGCGGATGAAAATCCTTGTCGGGGGCGAGGCGGTGCCGTGCGAATTGGTGAACCGGCTGGTTCCGATCTGCGCTTCCGTCTGGAATGTTTACGGCCCGACCGAGACCACGATCTGGTCCACAACCGGGCGGCTCGAGCGCGGCGCCGGACCGGTTCTCATCGGCCATCCGATTGACAATACCCGGATCTACATCGTCAACTCCGCGATGCGGCTCCAGCCGCCGGGAGTGGCCGGCGAGATGCTCATCGGCGGGGACGGGCTCGCGCTGGGATATCTCCACCGGGACGATTTGACCGCGGAGAAGTTCGTCCCCGGCCCGTCGGAAAACCCGGAGCGGGTTTACCGCACGGGCGATCTCGCGCGACGCCATGCCGACGGCTCGATCGAGTGCCTCGGCCGCATGGACGACCAGGTCAAGGTCCGCGGGTTCCGGATCGAGCCCGGCGAGATCGAGGCCGAACTCGAAAAATTTCCCGGCATCCTCCAGGCGGTCGCCCACGTTCACGACGGCCGCCTGATGGCGTTTCTGCGGACTTCATCGAACGAGGATCTGTCCGCCGGGCTTCGCGGGCATCTTCTGGCCGCCCTGCCGGATTACATGGTCCCCTCGCATTTCATCCGCCTGGATTCGATCCCGCAGACCCCGAATGGAAAAGTGGACCGCCGCGCGCTTCCCGCCCCGGATTTTTCCGGCAAAAAAAAGGCGGGGCCCGCCGTCGAACCGGCCACCGGGCGGGAGCGGAAGCTGCTGGAAATCTGGCGGCAGGTCCTGGAGATTCCCGGCATCGGCGTCGAGGACGATATTTTTGAACTGGGCGGGGACTCGCTTTTGATATTTCAGATCAGCACACGGGCAACCGCCGCCGGGATCCCGATCCGCCCGGCGGAGATTTTCCTCCACCGGACCATCGCTTCCCTTGCGGCACATGCCGGGCGGGAGCAACAAGCCGCCACACCGCCGGCCATCCAAAGACTGAAACGAGATGACTTCCGCCGCAAAGCCTGAATCCAACGACAACGAAGAGGTTCTGGAATTTCCCGCCTCCGTCGCGCAGAAGGCTTTTTTCTACCTGGAACAGGTGGAGCCGGGCGTCACGCCTTTCAACATTCCCGTGCGCTTCGTCATCGAAGGCCCGCTGGACGGGGAGATTCTCAAAAACGCGGTCAACGAGATCATCAAAAGACACGAGGGGTTGCGCACGTTCTTTGAAGATCGCGACGGGGAAATCTTCCAGGTTGTCGTTCCCAAGTGGGACTTCGCGCTCGACGCCTTCGATCTTTCCGCGCTCGACGAGAAGGCCCGGGAAGAGGAGCTTCTGCGCCTGGGGATCGGGGAGGCCCGGAAGCGATTTGATCTGAGGCGCCTCCCGCTTTTGCGTGCCATGCTGGTTTTTCTGGGAGCGGAGAAACACGTTCTCCACATCACCATTCATCATGCCGTGGCCGACGGATGGTCATTGGGCTTGTTGGCAAAGGAAATCGCGGCCCACTATGCCGCGCTCGTCGAGGGTCGGCGGGATCCGCTGCCGGAGCTTCCGATCCAATACGCGGATTTTTCAGTCTGGCAGAGGGACTTTCTGCAGGGGCCGGAAATCGCCGGCCAACTGGAGTATTGGAAAGACCGGTTGGCGGACATGCAGGAAACCGAGTTCCCGACGGATTTCCCGCGCCCGCCCGTTAAAAACTGGAATGGCGACATCGTCTCCGTTCTGCTTCCCCGCGAGCTGACCGACCGGTTGAATGAAATGGCCCGGGCGAAAGGCGCGACCCTGTTTCATTTGTTTCTCGCCGTCTGCAAGGTTCTCCTGCGGAAAAACAGCGGTTCCGATGACATCGCCGTGGGGGCTCCGGTTGCGGGACGGGACCGGCCGGAGCTCGAGCCGCTGATCGGCACGTTCATCAATTCCGTGATCCTGAGAACCGATCTGTCCGGCAACCCTCCCTTTGCCGCCCTGCTGGAAAAAGTCCGGGCCACGGCCGTCGGGGCGATGGAGAACCACGAACTCCCGTTTGAAATGCTGGTCCGGGAATTGAGGCCCCACCGGCATCCGGGAAGAAACCCTCTCTTCCAGATCAATTACACCCACCAGCGGGCCTTTATGCGTTCCGAGACGTTTGCGGGGATCACGATGACCGGGATCCCCTCGGTTTCCCCCGGCACGATTTTTGATGTCAACTTTTTCACGGTGGAGAGGGATGGCGTTTGGCGGCTCTCGTGTGATTACTGCACCGATCTTTTCGAGCGCGCGACCGCCTTGAGGTGGCTGGCCCAGTTCCAAAAACTCCTCGTTGCCGTGGCGGAAAATCCGGACTGCCCGATTGATGATCTGAGCCTTCTGGATGAGGCGGAGACGAAGCGGCTGCTCGACTGGAGCGGGAAGGCGACCGCCTATCCTCGGGATTCCACCATCGGCCGGCTCTTTGCTTCTGTTGCCGGAAATTTCCCCGACAAGCCGGCTCTCGTCCAGGATGAGGAGTCCGTTTCCTACCGGGAGATGCTTTCCAGGGCCTCGGCTCTCGCGAAAGAACTGGGGGTTCTTCCTCCGGGAACGCCCGTGGGAATTCTTGCCACCGGTTCGTTGGATGTGATTGTCGGTCTGCTGGGCATCCTGCTGGCAGGCGGGGCTTATGTGCCGGTTGATCCCGCGCAGCCGATGGAGAGGATCTGTTTTCTTCTGCGCGACGCGGGAGTTTCCCTGGTCGTGACGGACGGGTCGGCGCGGGTGGAATGCGAGGGGACCCGGACCATCGTTGTGCCGGAGGCCGACGTCGCGCCAGGGGCTTTGCCCGTCTCCGAAGTGTCCGCCACCGATCCGGCCTACATCCTTTATACCAGCGGCTCCACAGGCCAACCCAAAGGGGTGATCGTGCCGCACCGGGCTGTCATCCGCCTTGTGCGGGGGACAGATTACATGGAGTTCCGCGAGGATGATGTCTTTTTGCAGGCCGCCCCGCTTTCCTTCGATGCCTCGACATTTGAGATCTGGGGTGCCCTGCTCAACGGGGCCACGCTCGTCGTGCCCCCCCCCGGCTCTCTGGCTCTCGACAGAATTGCCCTCTCGGTTCGGGAGCACGGAGTGACGACGCTTTGGCTGACTTCCGGACTCTTCCAAACGATGGTGGATGAACATCTCGACGAACTGGCCGGCCTGCGAAATCTTCTCGCCGGAGGCGACGTGCTTTCCATCCCCCATCTGCGCAGGGCGCTCGCCGCCCTGCCGGGAACGCGCCTGATCAACGGCTACGGTCCCACGGAGAACACCACGTTCACGACCTGCCATGCCATCGCCGCCGCCGATTTGGAATTGACGTCGGTGCCGATCGGAAGGCCGATCCCGAACACCACGGTTTTCCTTCTCGACGAAGCGGGAAAATTGGTTCCGGTCGGAATTCCGGGCGAGCTCCATACCGGCGGAGATGGCCTGGCCACGGGATACCTCCATGACCGGGAACGCACGGATTCGGTTTTTCTGGACGGCCTCGTCCCCGGAGCGGGACGCCTCTACAAAACCGGCGACCTCGCCCGCTGGCGCGAAAACGGGACATTGGAATTTCTCGGGCGCAGCGACCGACAGGTCAAAATCCGCGGCGTCCGGGTCGAACCCGGCGAGGTCGAGGCCGCGATTGCCATGCACCCGAGGGTCGCGGAGTGCCGGGTTGGCACGCGCGGACGCTCGGCGTCCTCGAAGATTCTTGTCGCTTGGGTTCGTCCGAACGGCCCGCTGGATCGCGAGCAGTTGATGGATTTCCTCACCGCCAAGCTCCCCGCGTTTCTCCGCCCGGATGCGATCGTTTTTGTGGACCGGTTCCCGCTCACGACCAGCGGAAAAATCGACATGTCCGCGCTTCCCAATCCCGATGATTCCACAAGGACGAAATCCGCCTCTCCCGAAACCGCGACCGAAAAACGCCTCGCCGCGATCTGGTCGGAATTGCTCGGGACCGACTCGATCGGACGCGATGACAATTTCTTCCATCTGGGCGGGCACTCGCTGCTCGCGCTCAGATTGTTTTCGCGCATCCACCGCGATTGGGATCTGACGCTTCCTCTGGCAACCCTCCTGCGGGCGCCGAGCCTTCGCATGCTGGGAAGTCTCGTGGACCGCGAACTCGCGGCGGACGATGACCGCGAAGGATCCGAACCGGTTTTGGCGGTCATCCACGCGGAAGGCGCCGGCACGCCGCTCTTTTGCATCCATGCCGGCGATGGCGGGATCCTCGTCTATAAAAAGCTGATGCCTTATCTGGACGGCGGACGCCCGGTTCTGGCCATCGAGTCGCCCGGGCTTCATGCCGACGAAAAATTTCATGTTCCGGGCATTGAGGAAACCGCGACTCTTTACTTGGATTCCGTGCGGAGAAGGCAGCCGCACGGCCCGTATCTCCTGGCCGGATACTCGTATGGAGGCACTGTGGCCTATGAGATGGCTCTTCAACTCCAGGCCGTCGGCGAGGAAGTGGCGCTCCTGGCGCTTTTTGACACCGCAACTCCGGATGTCAAAATGATCAAAGCGGGCTTGGCGGAGCGACTGCGGCGCCATCTTCAACGAAAAGGCGCCCATGGGCTTTTCGACAGGACCTTTCAAACCCTTGTCTATTTTTCCGGACGGCTTTCCCGGCGCGCCCTGCCCGTGCAGGACGAAACGGCGGAAGTCCACAGTGACGACCGCCGCAGAGAACTGCGGGAAGCCCATGCCAAGGCCATGAGCGCCTATTCTCCCGGCCGCTACGCGGGAAAATTAACGCTCTTCCGTGCATCCGATCACGGCGGAAGCATTTTTGATCCCCCCCGCGACATGGGCTGGAGCGGGCTGGTTGACGAGCTCGATGTCATCCCGGCTTCCGGCTCCCATATCTCCCTCTTCGATGGGAAAAATATCGGAACCCTGGCAAAAAATCTCCAAGCCAGCCTCTCCGCCTGCAGGCACTGAAGTTCCTTCTCAGACATCCTGACCTGCAAGGAAAGCTTGTGAGACGCTAAAGTCAGGGAGCACCGGGGAAGTCACCAATACGAAATTTGTTGCCGGGATGGCCTGCGACAAATTCACGGCGGTCACTCGTCAGGGAGTCGGTGTCGCCGGCGGCATTCGCATCGCGGGGCTCACCGGAGCGAACGGCTCGGCGGCGGCATCGTTTTTCGGCGGCGGCAATTCCCACACCATGATCCCGGGATCCTGCGCGACACCCGACGGACCCTCCATCCAGGCA
>Ga0194054_10000800_pt1 | contig 15554 bp, 17 predicted proteins | sample SepL2210m_MetaG_FD_163628 | JGI IMG/M metagenome (GOLD analysis project Ga0194054, IMG submission 163628) | Anoxic zone freshwater microbial communities from boreal shield lake in IISD Experimental Lakes Area, Ontario, Canada - Sep2016-L227-10m | ecosystem: Environmental > Aquatic > Freshwater... | reverse complement strand
CGTCGACTGCATAGGGGATGACGGATTCGACGGCATAAAGCACCCGCACGCCGCATTCGTTCTCGATGCGGATCAGTTCAGATTGGATTTTGTTATTCATGGTGGCGTTGATTTGGTGAAACGAAAAGCCGTCAGTCCTTTACCGGTGGAGGGCGGTTCTATTCCGTCCCTCGTTCCCTTCTGAACTCAAGACCCTGCGAACGAACATTCGCGGCCTGTCATGAATGGCACTGGGAACCAGTGCCATTCCGGCCAGTCATCTTGTCCGCGCCGCGCCGGGTGAAGTTCGGAATGTCGTCACCGCATTTTTCGGGAGCTTCCCAAAAGGGATAAGATAGGGATAAGTGGAGACACGACACGTGTCGAAAAATTCCACTCTTATAATTTACAACTCATTGATAAAGAATCGGAAGGGGAGGGATTCGAACCCCCGGTGGGTTTAACCCCACGCTCGATTTCGAGTCGAGTGCCTTCAACCGGACTCAGCCACCCTTCCTTATGTTAATCAATGAGTTATGTTGATGCCGGAAAAGATAATTTAATTTTTATACGGTCATGATGTTATGAGCACAACCGAAGCTGCGGAATCCTTGGAAAAGGAAACCGCTTGGACGCCGACAAAAGTTCAATTTCTCTACCGTCATCTTAACGGGCGATACTATGTCAGAACCTTCGCGGGGGGCAAGGAAAAATGTGCCAGCCTCAAGACCGGGAAGCCTGCCGCCCGGAAATGACATCCCTGCGGTTACCAGCTTGTCCGAGGTCACGCAACAGGCGGGTTGGATTTGTTCCCGCCGCAGGCCTCAAACTTCACCCCACCGGCTCCACGAACGGGGCCACGACGCACGAGAGTCCGAGCAGGGCAAGGATGGCAAATGCGATGAGAGGGAGGATCATGGTGAATTCACGCTGCCGGGGTTGAAGCGGCAATCGCTACAGGATCTGACATCAGGGGAGGCCAGACGTTCATTCCCAAGAGGTCAGCGCCAGCGAGCCGTCCAGCTTTCGCCAGACCACGGCATGGGCTTTGAGGTGGTTGCTGCCGTCAGTCACTTCGATCTCCAGCCGGTAATTCAATCCGGCGACCACCTGACGCTCCGCCTTCAGGATTTTGACGAGCCGGAGCGGACTTCCACTGGCTTTCGCCTGTGCCTTGACGGCAAATTCCGCCACCTTCCGCGCCTCGGAGTCGATTTCTGCCGGGGAGTATCCCCCGGCGAGGGCGGGTTGGTTGGTTTTCGCGGTTTTGTCGCTGGCGAAAGTGGAGGAGACAAGGACCAGGGCGAGCAGAGGGAGGAAGAATCGGTTCATGGGCAGAAAATATATCAGGAAAACTCCGGGGTAGGACAGTCTTTGTCTCGCGGGGCCTGATATTTCTGGCGAGGCATGAAAAACCGGAAATCCGCTCGCCCCTCGCCCCCTGACCAGCTACACACTCCGTTTGTCCGCGACTTGATCAAGACCTGTTACCCTTTCCGCCCATGTCCAACCTCTCCTCCTTCATCTGGTCCGTTGCCGATCTCCTCCGGGGCGACTACAAGCAGTCCGACTACGGCAAGGTCATCCTGCCGTTCACCGTCCTGCGCCGCCTGGACTGCGTGCTGGAGGCCACCAAGGCCGACGTGCTCGCCGAGCTGGCCAAGCGCGAGAAGGCTGGGCTGAACCCCGAGCCGTTCCTTCTGCGGAAAGCCGCCCAGCACTTTTACAACACGTCGCCGCTGGACATGAAGAAGCTCATGGGCGACCAGGACCACATCGGCGAGAACCTCCGCGCCTACATGCAGGCGTTCTCGCCGGCCGTGCGCGACATCTTCGAGAAATTCGATTTCCACACCCAGCTCGACCGGCTCGACCGCGCCGGGCTCCTCTACCAGATCACGGAGAAGTTCGCCAACATCGACCTCCACCCAAAGGCCGTGAGTAACGCCCAGATGGGTGCCGTCTTCGAGGAGCTGATCCGAAAGTTCGCAGAAATCTCCAACGAGACCGCCGGGGAGCACTTCACTCCGCGCGATGCCATCCGGCTCATGGTCAACCTCCTCTTCATTGAGGACGACGATGCCCTCACCAAGCCCGGCGTCGTGCGCAGCCTCTACGACCCCACGGCGGGCACGGGCGGCATGCTGAGCGTTGGCGGCGAGCACCTCGCCGGCCTGAACCCCGATGCCCGGCTGGTCATGTATGGGCAGGAGCTCAACCCGGAGTCCTACGCGATCTGCAAGGCGGACATGCTCATCAAGGGCCAGGACATCGCGAACATCATCTTCGGCAACACCCTCTCCGCCGACGGCCTGCTGGGAAAACGCTTCGACTACATGCTCTCGAACCCGCCCTTCGGCGTGGAGTGGAAGAAGATCGAGGCCACCATCCGCAAGGAATTCGAGCAGATGGGCTTCAACGGCCGCTTCGGCCCCGGCCTGCCGCGCGTGAGCGACGGGTCCCTGCTGTTCCTCCTGCACCTGATTTCCAAGATGCGTCCGGCGGCCGATGGCGGAAAAGAACGAGCCGATGGCTCCCGGTTCGGCATCGTCCTCAACGGCTCCCCGCTCTTCACCGGCGGCGCGGGCAGCGGCGAGAGCGAGATCCGCCGCTACGTGCTGGAGAACGATCTCGTGGAGGCGATCATCGCGCTCCCGACCGACATGTTCTACAACACCGGCATCTCGACCTACGTCTGGATCGTCAGCAACCGGAAGCCCGCCGCCCGCAAGGGCAAGGTCCAGCTCATCGACGCCAGCGGGTTCTGGCAGAAGATGCGGAAAAGCCTCGGCAGCAAACGCAAGGAACTCAGCCCCGAGCACATCGAGGACATCACCAAGCTGTTCGGGAATTTCCGCGAGGTCACCCGCGACGGCAAAACAGAAGGGTCGAAGACCCCCATCAGCCGGATCTTTAAGAACGAGGACTTCGGCTACCGCACCATCACCGTCGAGCGCCCCGAGCGCGACGCCAAGGGCAAGGCCGTCCTCGGCACCAAGGGTAAGGGGAAGGGCAAGCCGGTGCCGGATGCCAGCCTGCGCGACACCGAAAACGTCCCGCTCGCCGAGGACGTGGACACGTATTTCAAACGCGAGGTCCTGCCCCATGCGCCCGATGCCTGGATTGACCACGAGAAAACCAAGGTCGGCTACGAGATCCCGTTCAACCGCCATTTCTACGTCTTCCAGCCACCGCGCCCGCTGGCCGAGATCGACGCCGAGTTGAAAGGCGTCACCGACCGTATCCTCACCATGATCGGGGGCCTGACGAAATGAACACGCGATCCGGCGGCCATCGCATTTGACAGAAAGCTGGAAAGTTGGGAAACTGGGCGCGTGAAAGCCACTCTCGATCTACCCGGCGATCTCCTGCGGGAAATGAAACTGCGTGCCGTGCATGAGGGACGGAAGTTCAAGGACGTGGCTGCGGAGGTTTTCCGCCGGGGGCTGGTGCAGCCGACAAAAGATCCAGGCATCCGCCATCGCGTCAAGCTCCCGCTGATCAAGTGCCGCCACCCGGCCGTCAAGGACCTCACGCCAGAGGATGTGGCCGACATGCTGATGGAGCAGGAGGTTGAGTGGATCCATGAAGCTTCCCGACGTTAATATTTGGCTGGCCCTCACGCTCTCCAAGCACAGCCACAATACTGCGGCGACTTCCTGGCTGCAGGCCGAGGAACAGGGCCTCTGCTTTTGCCGCGCCACACAGCAGGGATTGCTGCGGCTGCTCACCACGGCGGAAGTGCTGGCCAGATATGGCAACCCCCCGCTAACGAACCGCGAAGCATGGCGCGTTTACGACCGATTCATGGAGGATGACCGCATCTCCTTCGCCCACGAACCCGAGGGTGTGGAGAAAATCTGGAAGACTCTCGCGCTCAGGGAAACCAACTCCCCCAAACTGTGGATGGATGCCTACCTCGCCGCCTTCGCCCTCAGCTCCGGGTTCCAAATGGTCACCACAGACAAGGCGTTCAGCCAGTTCAGCGGCCTCAAAGCCCTGATTCTGAAATCCAAAACGCCCTGACCGTGATCTGACCAAGTGACCATTTCAGCATTTCAGCTTTCAGCGTTTCAGCTTTTTCTCCCATGAGCTTCCCGCTTCACAACCCGGCCTTGAACCACTCCAGAAAACCCCATATCTTAACGCCATGAACACCGAATTCGCGCCGATCTTCAAGTTGGGGCGGGCCGAACGTCTTCAGCTCGTCGAGGACCTCTGGGACAGCCTGGCCGGGGAGGATGACTCCACGCCGGTCCCCGACTGGAAGCGCGACGAACTCCGCCGCCGGAAGGAACAATACGCGCAACACCCGGCCTCCGGGATCGCGTGGGCGGACGTCAAACAGCGGGCACGCGCCCACCATGGTTGAGAAGATCATCTTCACCCCGGAGGCTGCTGCCAACGCACCAAATGAATTACGCCGGCCTCGTCAAAGCCATCAACTCTGCGACCACCCAGCTTCAGGGCCGGGTAGCGGCGGCGGGCAACCAAGCGCTCGTCATCCGCAATTGGGTGGTTGGAGCTTACCTCATCGAGTTCGAGCAAACCGGAAAAGATCGCGCCAAGTATGGGACGCGTCTTCTGGAAAAGTTGGCTGCCGATTTAGCCGGCAAACAAATCAAAGGACTTGAAATCAGAAACCTGAGAAACTGCAGGCTTCTCTACCTGCGGTTTCCTCAAATTCGGCAGGCGCTGGCTGCCGAATTGGCTTTACCCTCCCGGATTCCGTTAGCGGTATTGGCTCTGCCGGTTCCTCCTCTGGATTCATCGGCACTGGTCGAACGGGCCGACTTGGGTAATTCGGCAGACACTGCCTGCCGAATCCCGGGGACACGCACCCCGGAATTGCCCACACCGCTTTCTTCCGGGGTCCTGCTCCGGCTCTCGTGGAGCAAACTCGTCGAATTGATCGCTCTCGACGACCCGTGGAAACGCGCCTTCTACGAAAACGAATGCCTCAAAGGAAACTGGTCTGTCCGCCAGCTCCAGCGCCAGATCGGCTCGCTGCTCTTTGAACGCACCGGCCTGTCCACTAACAAGAAAGCTCTCATCGAACGCGCCCGAAAACAGGAACCACATCGCCGGGAGCCTCCATGCGCTGAACCGGCAGGCGGTCCGGGAATACACGCCCATCGTCGAGGGCATCCTGCGTTCCCACAGCCGCGATGCCGACCACATCGAACACACGCTCGACGGGCTGGTCAGTTTCTGCGGATACGCCCCCGCCCTTGTTCTCTACAAAAAACTCTGCCGCCACTTCTGGGAAATCGATCCCGCCGCCACCGCCTGGCACATCCACGCCTACCGGGAAATGTGGGACTCGGAAGAAGCCGGGGAAGACAAATCCGCGCTCAATTTGCCTGACGGAGGTCTGACCAAGTGACCATTTCAGTATTTCAGCTTTCAGCGTTTCAGCTTTTTCTCCAATGAGCTTCCCCCGCTACCCGAAATACAAACCCAGCGGCGTCGAGTGGCTGGGAGATGTGCCGGAGGGGTGGGAGGTGAGGCCGCTCAAATACAACCTGCGCTTGTTGACAGAAAAAACCGACAGACAAGAGCGACCGGTCGCCTTGGAAAATATTGAGGGCTGGACGGGGCGCTTTATCCCGACCGAAACAGAGTTTCAGGGGGAGGGTATTGCTTTCGACGCAGGGGACATATTGTTCGGGAAGTTGCGGCCCTACCTTGCAAAGGCCTATCTTGCCGAGTCCCCTGGCGAAGCGGTCGGTGACTTTCATGTGTTGCGGCCAGTGGAGGGAATCAACAGCCGGTTTGCTCAATACGAAATCCTGAACCGTGAGTTTATCTCCATTGTGGACGGCTCGACGTTCGGTTCAAAGATGCCCCGTGCAAGCTGGGAGTTTGTTGGCGGGATGAAGGTCACAACACCTCCCCTCTCCGAGCAAACCGCCATCGCCGCATTTCTGGACCAGGAGACGGCGAAGATCGACCGGCTGGTGGCGGAGCAGCGGCGGCTGATGGAACTGCTGAAAGAAAAACGCCAGGCCGTCATCTCCCACGCCGTGACGGGAAAGGATGAAGTCAGAAGGATGAAGGATGAAAATGGCCGTTCCTACTTCATCCTTCAACCTTCATCCTTGCCAAAAAAGCCCTCCGGCATCGAATGGCTCGGCGACGTGCCGGAGCATTGGGAGGTATTTCCAATGAAACGGGATCTTGATTTTCTCACAAGCGGGTCGCGTGGTTGGGCTGAGAACTATTCCGACGAAGGGGAGTTGTTTATTCGGATTACCAATCTAACTCGCGGCAGTATCAGCCTTGATCTTTCCGACATTCAAAGAGTCGCCGTGCCCGATGGAGCTGAAGGATCGAGAACGAAAGTAAAGCCCGGCGATGTCCTGTTTTCTATCACCGCCTATTTGGGCTCAGTTGCAGTCGTTCCCGAAGACATTGAAAGCGCCTACGTCAGCCAGCATGTTGCTCTGGCTCGATTGCGACAAAAACGGCTGACGCCGAGGTGGGTTGGATTCGTTGCACTCTCATTGGTGGGGAAGACATGGTTTGAAACACAGAGCTACGGCGGCACAAAAATTCAGTTGAGTTTGGACGATGTAAGAGACCTGCCGATTACCGCACCACCCATTTCCGAACAGCACGCCATTACAGCCTTCCTTGACGCCGAGCTCGCCAAATTTGACACCCTCACCGCAGAAGCCCAGCGCGCCATCGACCTGCTGCAGGAGCGCCGAACCGCGCTGATCTCCGCCGCCGTCACCGGGCAGATTGACGTGCGGGCGGCATTGTGAGCGGCGGTTGGTGCGGGATTGCAAAGGCTCCCCGAACGGCTATTTTTGGACCATGAGCAACAGGGTGCAGATCAAGCCGGAACTTTTCCAGTGGGCGCAAGAGCGTTCCCGGATGAGCATGGATGAGCTGCGCAAAAAATTCCCCAGGTTGCCGCAGTGGATCAGCGGCGAGGCGGAGCCGACGGTGAAGCAACTCGAGAAGTTCGCCGGGCAGACATACACGCCGCTCGGTTACTTTTTTCTCGCGAAGCCACCCGATGAGCGCCTGCCGATCCCGGATTTCCGCACCGTGACGGATCGCAGGGTGTCGCGTCCGTCCCCGCACTTGCTGGACACGATTTATGCCGTGCAGTTGAGGCAGGAATGGATGAGGGGGTTTTTGGTCGAGCAGGGGGAGCCGCCGCTTGCTTTTATCGGCTCGCGCACGCTGAAGGACAGTCCCGATGTGGTTGCGGCGGACATCCGCCGGACCCTGGGCTTGGAGGCTCGCTGGAGCCGGAGCCTCGGGACATGGGAAGAGGCACTGCGGGTCCTGATCCAAAAAATCGAGGGGGTGGGCGTGCTGGTGATGATCAACGGCGTGGTCGAAAATAACACGCACCGTCCGCTGGATGTGGAGGAGTTTCGCGGCTTTGTCCTGAGCGACTCGCATGCGCCGGCGATTTTCATCAACGGATCGGATGCGAAGGCGGCCCAGATGTTCACGCTCGTGCATGAGCTCGCTCACTTGTGGCTGGGCGAAGGCGGCGTTTCGGACTTCAAGGAGCTGCTTCCCTCGAAAAATGCGGTCGAGATTTTCTGCAACAAGGTCGCGGCCGAGTTCCTCGTGCCGGCGAGGGAAATGAAGCTGGCATGGCAGGCGGTGAAAGACGAGAAGGCACCGTTCGAGCGGCTGGCCCGGGAATTCAAGGTGAGCCCGGTTGTCGCCGCCCGGCGGGTTCTTGATCTGGATCTGATTTCCCGCACGCGCTACTTCGCTTTCTACAAAGAATACAAGGAGGCAGCAGCGATCAGGAGAGCGAGGGGCCCCGGAGGAGGAAACTTCTACCTGACCCTCGGCTCGCGGCTCGGGAAGCGGTTTCCAGCGGCAGTTTACGTCGCCGCCAAAGAGGGCCGCCTGCCATACCGGGAGGCCTACCAGCTCACGGGGTTGAGCGGTGCCAGCTACGACCGTTTTGGAAGGGAGATGGGGTTCGCGCTATGAAACATGGCGGGCGGAAATTTCTGGTGGATGCGAACGTGTTGATCTCGGCTCATCGCTCGTATTACGCGTTTGATCTCTGCCCGGGATTTTGGGAATCCGTCAAAGCCGGTCATGCGGCAGGCAGAATTTTCAGCACGCGCCGCGTCTTGGCCGAACTCCAGCGCAACGAGGATCTTCTGACCGGCTGGGTGGCGGATCATTTGCCGGCTGAATTTTTTTTGGATGATGCGCTGACCCCGATTGCGTCGGAATACGCCCCGATGATGAACTGGGTTTCAGCAAGGGATTTCCTGCCTGCAGCGAAAGCCAAATTCGCAACCGATGCCGATGGCTGGCTGGTCGCCACCTCAAAGCATGCGGGCTTTTGCCTGGTGACTCACGAGGCGCGCCAGGATGGTGCGCGGGCCAGGGTGCCGATGCCGAATGTCTGCGAGGAGTTTGGTGTGAGCTATTGCAACACCTTCGATATGCTTCGCGAGCTTTCTTGCAGCTTTCGGTGATATGCCAACCTGGGTTGGAATTTATGAGCCACGAAATCACACCCTTTGAGCAAATCCGCCGGACGAATCCGGCGGGCAACGAGTTTTGGTCAAGCCGGGATTTTGCCCGCGTGCTTGGCTACAACGATTACCGGAACTTTGAAGCCGTCATCGCCAAGGCCCGCACGGCTTGTTTCAACAGCGGGCAGCGGGTGGAGGACCATTTCGTTGAGATCACCGAAATGGTCGGGATCGGCAGCGGAGCGCAGCGCCCGCTCAAGACCGTGATGATGTCGCGTTACGCCTGCTACCTCGTCATCCAAAACGCCGATCCAGCCAAGGAAATCGTCGCCGTCGGACAGACCTATTTCGCCATCCAGACCCGGCGGCAAGAGCTGAGCGACCAGGAGATCGAAGATCAACGCCGCCTCACCATCCGCTCGGAGCTGAGAATGCACAACAGCCAGTTGGCCGACGCGGCCAAGGGTGCGGGCGTCATTGAGCCGCGCGACTACGCCATTTTCCAGAACCACGGCTACATGGGGCTCTACGGCGGGCTCGGGGCACAGGACATCCACGCCCGCAAAGGCTTGAAAAAGGGGGAGCAAATCCTCGACCACATGGGCAGCACCGAACTGGCGGCGAATCTCTTCCGCGCCACGCAGGCGGAGGAAACGGCTCTGGGCGGCCATGCCGTAAATTCTTGTCAGGGTGGATTCGCCCCATATTATGCTGTCCTGTTCGTGTTTGTCGGTTGAAACCTCAAAACCACCGTGCCCGTCGCAAAAGCCAAAAATACCACCAATCCGATGAAGGCGCTTCGCGCCCGGCTCTCGGCAGCCGGCGTGAAGCCAAAATTCCTGAATGATGTCGTGCTGCCCTCGTGGTGGGACGACTCGATTGCCGCGACGAGCGGCGGATTCCGGGAAGCGACAGCATACATTTTCGCGCACCTCGGCTACAGTCTGGCCAGTCTGCTTGACGCAAAGCAGGAATTGGCGTTCGCCCATCATGGCGGGGTCAAATACAAGAAGGCCAAGGGGGTAACCGAGGAGGAAGTTTGCTTGGCGACACATTATGCCCTGGGAGTGGCCAGATCCGTCGCCTCCGCCTTTGTTGAATTCCCGCCCACCGTTGCAGTGCCCGCGCCCTTGGAATGGCGGCAACAACTTCTCGCCCAGTTCGAGCAGCCGGTCTGCCTGAGGCACATACTGAAGGTCGCTTGGGAGATCGGCATTCCGGTGATCCATCTGAAAAGCATCCCGGCAGGAGCAAGGAAGCCCGACGCCTTGACGACGATGTTGGATGATCGCCCGGTGATCGTGGTCATGAATGCCAGGAAGAGTCCGTCATGGATCGCCTTCATCGTGGCCCATGAACTGGGACACATCCACCACAGGCACCTCAAAGCCGGACAGACGCTTGTGGATGAGAAAATTGACACAAGTTCCGACGAGAAGGACGAGGGGCAAGCCAACGACTTCGCCGTTCAATTTCTGACCGGCTTCAGCGATCTGGGCCTGAGTTCCACCAGAAATCTGAACTGCGCCCAACTGGCAAACGCCGCGCGGAACTTCGGCACGAAATACCGTGTTGATCCTGGCGTGGCCGCGCTGAACTACGGCTTTACCTCGGGCCGGTGGCCGGTGGCCAATGGAGCGGTTGCTCTTCTTGAGAAGAAATCGGACGATGCCGGGATCTGTCTGAAGAAGGCGATGGAGGAGCATCTGGATCTGGATGCGCTGTCAGAGGACTCGCGGGAGTGGATCATCCGTGCGACCAGTGCCCTTGAATGATCTACTTCAGCGATGTGGATGTGGTGCTGAAGCTCGCGGCCTGCGGATTCCTGCCATTTCTGCCTGAGCTGCTCGGGATGGATGCCGGGGAAATCGAAATCCAATATCTTGTCAGTCTCAGGAGCCGCCTGAGCCGTTCGAGCAAGAAACTGGCAAATCTTCGTCAGGAAGACCTGGAGGCATTCTGCTCGGCACACCAGATTCTCGGCGCTTCGACAAATCTTCGCCGCGAGCAGGAACTTTTGCAGAGTGGGCTGGATCCCGGAGAAGCACTCCTCTTTGCCGAGGCCGAGGCAACCGGCGGCATCGTGGTCACCGGAGACAAACGAGCGTTGGCGGCTTACGCCAAGGTTTCGACATCAGTCGAGCGGGCAAAAATCAAGGTGGTTTGCTGGGAACAGCTGCTGTTGCGCGTTCACCAACTGCACGGTTACGAATCGCTGCGAAACGGATGTTGCGAAGGGATCGAAAGCGACAAACTGTTATCCTTGGCGTTCAGCAGCGGTCCGGCGACGCAGGAGGGCCATGCGCTTGAAGCCTTGCAGTCCTACCTGGGCGCTGTGAAGGCGCATTCCGCTGATATTCTCGTGCAATTCGACCCATGAGCCTGCACAAAGAAATCCACTTCGAGGACGAGATCTGCGGGCACCTTGCCGCCAACGGCTGGCTGTATGCCGAGGGCGATGCGGCGGACTACGACCGGGCGCGGGCACTCTTCCCGGCGGACGTGTTGGCCTGGGTGCAGGAGACGCAGCCGAAGGCATGGGAAGCCCTCATTAAGAACCACGGCACCAACGCCGGGGACACCCTGCTCGCCCGCCTGCGGGAGCAGATTGACCAGCGCGGGACGCTCGAAGTGCTCCGGCAGGGCATCGAGATCCTCGGGCTCCGCCAGCCGCTCAAGCTCGCGCAATTCAAGCCCGCGCTGGGGATCAACCCGGAGATCCTCTCACGCTACGCCGCGAACCGCCTCCGGGTGGTGCGTCAGGTCCGGTATTCCCAGCACAACGAAAACTGCATTGATCTCGTCCTCTTTCTGAATGGCGTGCCCGTGGCCACGGTCGAGCTGAAGACCGACTTCACCCAGAGCATCGGCGACGCCGTTGACCAGTATCGTTTTGATCGGCACCCCCATCCCAAAGGCAAGGCCCCCGAGCCGCTGCTGTCGTTTCCCAACGGGGCGCTCGTGCATTTCGCGGTGAGCAACGCCGAGGTCCGCATGGTCACGAAGCTGGCCGGACCGGCAACGGAGTTCCTGCCATTCAACCAGGGCGACAACGGCGCGGCGGGCAACCCCGTGAACCCGGCTGGTGGACACCGCACGGCGTATCTGTGGCAGGATGTCTGGGCGCGGGAAAGCTGGCTGGACATCCTCGGCCGCTACCTCATCGCCCGGCGGGACAAGAAAAAGCAGATCACCCAAATCATCTTCCCCCGATACCACCAGCTCGACGTGACGCGCGAGATCCTTGACGCCGTCCTGGCGGAAGGCGCGGGCGGAAAGTATCTGGTCCAGCACTCGGCCGGCTCGGGGAAAACAAATTCCATCGCGTGGACAGCGCACTTCCTCGCCGACCTGCACGATGCCGAAAATAAAAAGGTGTTCGACACCGTGCTTGTGGTCTCGGACCGCACGGTGATTGATTCGCAGCTCTCCGAGGCCATCTTCGACTTCGAGCGCACGAGCGGGGTCGTGGCCACGATCAAGGGCAACGACGGCAGCAAGAGCGCAGAACTGGCGGCGGCCCTATCCGGCGACAAGAAGATCGTCGTCTGCACGATCCAGACATTTCCGTTCGCGCTCGAAGCCGTGCGCAAGCTGGCGGCCACGCAGGGCAAGCGGTTCGCCGTGATTGCTGACGAGGCGCACAGTTCCCAGAGCGGCGAGGCGGCGGCCAAATTGAAGGCCGTGCTTTCCCCCGAGGAAATCCTGGAGCTCGGCGACGGCGGCGAGGTCAGCACGGAAGACATCCTGGCCGCGCAGATGGCAACGCGGGCGGCGGATCCCGGGATCACGTTCATCGCGTTCACGGCCACGCCGAAGACCAAGACGCTGGAGCTTTTCGGCACGCGCCCCGATCCGTCACGCCCCGCAGGTCCCGACAATATCCCGGCCCCGTTCCACGTTTACTCCATGCGGCAGGCCATCGAGGAGGAGTTCATCCTCGATGTGCTGGAAAACTACACGCCCTACAAACTGGCGTTCAAGCTGGCGCACGAGGGCCGCGAATACGACGAGAAGACCGTCGAGCGCAGCGCCGCCATGAAGGGGATCATGGGCTGGGTCCGCCTCCACCCCTACAACATCGCGCAGAAGGTCCAGATCGTCGTCGAGCACTACCGGCAGTTCGTGGCCCCGCTCCTGGCCGGGAAGGCCAAGGCGATGGTCGTCGTGGCCAGCCGGGTCGAGGCCGTGCGCTGGCAACTGGCCATCGACAAATACATCAAGAGTCGCGGCTATCCCATGCGGACTATTGTGGCGTTCTCCGGCGAGGTGAACGACAAAGCCTCCGGTCCCGACGCCTTCACCGAGAACAGCGAGACGTTGAACCCGAACCTGAAAGGCCGCGACATCCGCGAGGCGTTCAAGGGCGAGGAATACCAAATCCTTCTCGTCGCAAACAAATTCCAGACCGGCTTCGACCAGCCGCTTCTGTGCGGCATGTATGTGGACAAGCGGCTGGCGGGAATCCAAGCCGTGCAGACCCTCTCCCGCCTCAACCGCGCCCACCCCGGCAAGGATACGACGTATGTGCTCGACTTCGTCAACGACACGGCGGACGTGCTCGCCGCGTTCAAGGCCTACTACACGACCGCCGAGCTCGCGAACACGACCGACCCGAATCTCGTTTTCAACCTCCGCGCCAAACTCGACGCCGCCGGGCACTATGATGACTTCGAGGTGGATCGCGTCGTCGCGGTGGAGATGAACCCGAAATCCAAGCAGGGCGACCTCGTGGCCGCGCTGACACCGGTGGTGGACCGCCTGATGAAGCGCTACAAGGCGGCCCAGGAAGCATTGAAGGTCGCCAAGGCCAAAGAGGATGAGGTCGCCGCCAAAGCAGCCCAGGACGAGCTGAACGCGCTGATCCTCTTCAAGGGCGACATGGGTGCCTACGTGCGTCTCTACACGTTCCTCTCCCAGATCTTCGACTACGGCAACACCGCCGTCGAGAAGCGCTCGATCTTCTTCAGGGTCCTGATCCCGCTGCTGGAATTCGGGCGCGAACGCGAGGGCATCGACCTCTCGAAGGTCGTGCTCACTCACCACAACCTGAAAAACCTCGGCAAGCGGCCGATGCTGCTCGGCGCGGGCGACACGCCGAAACTCGACCCGATCACCGAGACCGGAAGCGGCCGGGTGCAGGAAAAAGAGACCGCCTACCTCAGCGCGATCATCGAAAAGGTCAACGACCTGTTCGAGGGCGAGCTCACCGACCAGGACAAGCTCGTTTACGTCAACAAGGTCATCATGGGCAAACTTCTGGAGTCCCCGAAGCTCCAGCAACAGGCCGCGAACAACAGCCGCGAGCAGTTCGCCAATTCCCCGGATCTTAACTCCGAACTCCTGAGCGCCATCATGTCCGCCCTCGACGCCCACACCCTGATGAGCACCCAGGCCCTCAACTCCCCCGCCGTCCGCCAGGGCCTCAAAGACATCCTCCTCGACCACTCCCGCCTCTGGGAGACCCTGCGCACCTTCGCGGCGTGAGCCCGCTGCCACCGGAGGGATTTTTCGCGGGACCAATGACGGAACAAATCACGCTACTCTCACCCGAACAAGTCCGGCTCATCCTCCTCCACCCTCGGCGGCAGTGGCGCAAACCGGGGCGCCTCCAGTAGCGGCATGCGCGGATGCTGGAATCGGTCGAGTTCCTCCGGGCTTGAGGCGCGGGTGACAACCTTGATGATCGGCTGGGTGGCTTGGATGTCCACCAGACCCCGGATGACGAATCCATCCTCCACGTCATCCCAGATGAGTTTTCCGGTGACCTCGGAGCGCTCTGCAAACCGCTCTGCCGGCAGGCCGATCAGAACCGCCCCACGCTTTTGCCACCACGAGAGGATTTCGCTTCGGGCGAACCCCGCCCAGGCATGGCGGACGATCCCCCGCTCGCCGGAGCCGGTGACCTCTTGGCCGGGCTTGTAGGTTTTCCCTCGGAACTGGAACGTCGCACACATGGCGGGCCTCACGTGGAAAAATGGAGGGCCAGCCAGACCGCATCGGCCGACACGGATTCCACCCGGTGCCGGGTATTGGCCGCAATCAGAAGAAAGTCGCCGGTCTTCAGCGTCACATCCCCGCCGGGATCAAACCGCAGCACGGCCTCACCACGGACCAGCATCACCCACTCCGGCTGCTTCTGGTCATACCAGAACCCTTCCGCGCTGGCCTGGCCGTTCGAGACGATCTGCTCCAGCCGGATGCCCGGCAGGTCGAGGAGGGTTCGAAAGGTTTCTTTCTCTCCCGGTGGGGACTCCATGAGGTTTTTGACGACAGGCGGCATCACTGCTCCCCATACCAGACAACGGGAACCACTCCAAGCGCGATGGAGGTGCATTCTTTTCACTTTTCGTTCTGTCCCTCACTGCTGGGCAAGCGGTAAACTGCGGTCATGACCACAGAACAAATCCACGGGCATGAAATCATCGAACTCGTCGCCAAATACCCGGAAGGCATCGCGACCGGTACGCTCACCGACATCGTGGCGGGCGAATTTGGGACCGGCGCACGGTTCTTCACCTGCTCGGCGGAGAACATGTCCCTGCCGGAACTCCTGGCCTTCCTCGGCGAGCGGGACAAGGTTCGGCTCCGCGACGGCCTCGTTTTCCCCGGTGGATCGCCTGCCTGCGAGCACCATTGATCAGACGCATGAAAGCTCTCCTTGAATTTCTGCGATGCCTGTTCCGAAGACCGGAGCCGGCGCCACGGATTGGGACCCGGTGGATGCCGTAGGCGATCTCCCCATGCGACGAGCCTCAATGCCACAGCCTGAAAAGATCCAGCAGCTCCTCGCCGCCGGACGCGCGATCGCCGAAGGATTTCTCCGGGACAAGGGGCAGGTGCCTCCCATGATGCTGGCCTTTTCGGATGACGGGATGATTCTCCATTCCGCCACCAGCACGACGCACCCTCAGGTGAAGGATGACTTTGCCGGGGCCTGCCGATTGCTGGCGCGAGCGAACCGCTCCACGGCCGTCGTCCTGATTCTGGAAGCCTGGGCACGGATCGCCCCTCCCGGTGGATCCATTGATACCGACATCCGCCCCTCCACCGCGCCGGACCGGATCGAGGTCGTCAGTCTCAACGCTGAGATTCCCGGTC
>Ga0194054_10000799_pt1 | contig 15555 bp, 13 predicted proteins | sample SepL2210m_MetaG_FD_163628 | JGI IMG/M metagenome (GOLD analysis project Ga0194054, IMG submission 163628) | Anoxic zone freshwater microbial communities from boreal shield lake in IISD Experimental Lakes Area, Ontario, Canada - Sep2016-L227-10m | ecosystem: Environmental > Aquatic > Freshwater... | reverse complement strand
GCTCTTCAACGTGGTGGGATCCACGGATGTTCTGGCGCTCAGCACCGACCGGCCCCAACCGCACCAGCGCCTCCTCACCAGAGCGGTCGGCATCGGCAAGCGCTGGCTCGCCGTCAGCACGCTGGCCGCCGCCGCCTCGTCGATCTACTGGGCGCGCGACCAGTTTTTTTCCGAAATGCCGATCGAGGAATTCCGCAAGGAGGTGCACCGGCTCAGCAAAGCGGGCCCCTCCGCGTCGGGCGGCGTGACGTTCGATCCTTACATGGCCGGGGAACGAACGAGCATCGAGCAGCGCACGGGTGCCTTTCACGGAATCACTCTCGCGACCAAACGCGAACAGATGCTTTCGGCCATCATCGAGGGCCTGATCCGCGCGAGCGGCGAGCGCCTGCCTTTGCTGGAATCCCTCGGGACTCCCCTGCTTCCGACCGTGATGGTTTCGGGCGGATCGGACCGGCTCGACAAGATCCTGCATCGCGACTGGCCGGGCCGGTGGACTTACCGGGCCGTCACCGACGCCACCATGCGCGGGCTGGGTTCGATCACGCCCCGGGAAGGCCGTTGATAAAGGAGTGGGCGCCTTTTGCCTTTTCAAACCGGATCCGGCGATTCCTCACGCGGAGACGCGGAGCCCGCGGAGAAAAACCGTTTTGGGGTTCAAAAAAAACGGCCGTCCCGCCTCTCAATGCGCCTTCTCTGCGGCGCGCGGGTGGGCGGCCTCGTAGGCGCGCTTCAGGCGCTCGACGGTGACGTGGGTGTAGATCTGGGTTGTCGAGAGGCTGGCGTGTCCGAGCAGCGTCTGCACGCTGCGGAGGTCGGCACCGTTGTCGAGGAGGTGCGTCGCGAAGCTGTGCCGCAGCTTGTGGGGGGAGAGGTTCGCGGGCAGTCCGGCCTGGACGAGCCGCATGCGGAGCATCGCCCAGATATTCCGCGCCGAGAGCCGGCCCCGGGATTTATTGAGAAAGAGCGGGCCGGCATGGACGCGCGCGGCCTGGCGGTATCGCGAGATCGCTTCGAGAGCGGGGCCACCGACCGGACAGATCCTCTCGCGCCCGCCCTTCCCGGTCACCCGCGCGGTCTCGCCGATCACGTCCACGTCCCCGACATCAAGCCCCGCCAGCTCGGAGAGCCGCATCCCGGTCGAATAAAAAAGCTCGATGATCGCCGTGTCGCGCGCGGCCATCCAGACCGTCGCCTGCTTCGACTTTTTGGTTTTCCCGGGCGTTTCGATCAGCGTCCCGACCTGCGGGGGCGTCAGGAACCGCGGAAGCTGGCGCTCGGCTTTCGGAAGCAAAACCTCGCGCAGCACATTTTTTTTCACCTCGTTCCGCAGGAGGAGAAACGCATGGAACGCGCGGAGTGCGGAGAGCCGGAGCCGGACGCTGGCGCGGGCCATTTCCATTTTCATCATGTCGAGCATCCACGCGCGGTAATCGTCGGCCCGCATCTCCGCCCACGAGCCGGAGGGCCGGAATCTGCGGAACGCCTCGATCGCCGCGCGATACGTTGTCACCGTCCTCGGCGAGGCGTTCCTCTCCGCATCGAGATAAACCAGGAACTCCCGCACCCTCCGGTCGGGAGCGGGATTGCGCGCGGGGGGCGTCGGCTTTTTTTTCAGATCCGGGCGCCCATCGGGGCGGGGAGCGGAGGCTGGGCGGAGTGGCCGACATCGCCGGCGCGCGAGGTCGCCCGCTCGAACTTCAGCGTCGCCGAGCGGGTCTCGACACCGTCCGGCGAGGTCGCAACGATCGGGATTTCGTAGTTTCCGTCCGGGAAGACGAAGTGGTGGCGGAACGTCCCGTCCGGCGCGAGGGCGACCGGCTTGCCGTCGATCGTGACCTTTGCCTGCGGGTGGGTGCCGCCGTAGAAGATGACCTCGGCATTGACGTGGAGGAAGAATTCCCTCTGCGCGAACCCGAAGGATCCGATGTTTTCAGACCCCCCCCAACTGCTCGTTTCCGCGTGGCTCCAGCTGCTCATCTCCGCGCGGCTCCAACTGCTCATCGCGGCCAGGCTCCCGCTCGACAGGGCCGCCGCTCCCGCCCATGAGGACGTCGCGGCCTGCAGCCAGCTCGAGAGGGCGGCGGCATTCCATGACGATTGCGTGAAGGTGGAAAGCCCGGTCTCGCCCTGACCGGACCACGAGGATCGCGCGGCCCAGCTTGTCAACGCGGCCGTCATCCAGCTGAAAAGCGCCGACGACGACCACGAGGAGGATTCCGCGAGCACGCTCAGCGCGCTGAAAAGGCTGCTCTCGGCCGCACCCAACGGAACTTTCGACAGGAGCTCGCTGACCTCCTCCGAATGCAGGCGCTCGCCGAGTCGCTGCCGGATCCGCGAACTCAATTCCTCCGAACTCAGCGGGCTGCCCGGGATCCCATCGAGAAATTCCTTGCCCAGCAACGCTTCGAAAACCACGCGGTCCTCCGGGGTGAGCCCGCCGGATTCCAGCGCGAGAAGTTTGCCGTCCCGCTGCAGCCGTCCCAGCGCCTGGAGGAGCGTCTCCCCCGCCTGCATCGTCGTCTGGATGCGGCCCATGAGCTTCTGAAAGCTCACGTGCAGCGGGATCGTGGCGAAGTCGAACTGCTCGGACTCCGACATTTTGTCCTGCGGGGTCCGGATCGTGGCCGAGCGGGCGATCGCCTTCCATTGCCCGCCCCGGTAATATCCGATCTCGACGAAATATTCCGCGCCCGCCTCGTTCGCCGGGAGGTGCCAGTTCCGGGTTTCAAACGGGACTTCGGTTTCGCTCTCAACTTTTTTTCCGGGGCCGAAAACCCGCAGGAACGTCCGGCCGCCCGGGTGATGGGCGATCGCGATATCCCAGTAGATGAAAAGCCAGTGCGGATCCTGCGCGACGAGGAAAACCGTGTCGGTCCCGTAGGTTCGCGGCAGCTCGCCGAGGCTGTCCAATGCGGGGGCTCCCGGAGTGGAAACCCCTGCGGTTTTCTTGGCGGTTCCTGCGGCGCGCACGGCCGGTCGAGCCGGTTTTTTTCCTCTCGAAGTCTTTTTCATATTTCCCCCCTTTATTGAACTCAACAGCTCAATGGTCAACCACACCGATCCCCGGCGCGCAATCCTTTTCTCCCGGACTTTACTTAGAGATCTTCCCTCCCGCCTCCGAACCATGCCGATCTCCACGTGGCGGGCAACAGCCGCAGGCGCATCAGGCCGAAGATGGCGAGCGCCGCGCACCAGCTCGCCAGGCAGGCCGACATGCAGAATCCATAATACCAAGGCGGCGAAAACCGGAAGGCGACATCGCCCGGGTGGTTCACTTGGACCGAGAGCAGCGCCCCGACTGCCCGCAACACCGGGAGGGGAGTCCCCCCCTGAAATGCCTTCCAGTCCGGGTGATAGGCTTCTGTGGCCACCAGAAGACCCGGGCAGTCGCCCGCTTCCAATCCGGCCACCGTGAAGGAATGGTAGTTCGCGCTTCTCGGAGATTTGAGGGACAGCTTTTTTAAGTCCGCAGCTTTCTTCATCCCGGCACGGCCGGGTATGTCCGGCTCTCCCTGCGCCTCCATTTTTCCGGCCACCGGCCCCTCGGCGCCTTCGACCGCGATAAGCCCGTCTCGTCCAAGCAGCAGAACAGCCACGGGGTTTTTGAAGATATCCGGCCCGGCACCGATCAGGCTCTTGGCTGCGTAGGCCGGATATTGGCTCGACGCATTCTCCAAAACCGTAAACCCCTCGTTCTCGAAAACCACCGGGAAAAGCTTTTTGAACCTCTCCTGGTAATCTTTTGGTGTATCCGGATCGAGGCGGTCGATCAGCACATACGAAATCCCGAACAGATCAAAATACGCCTTGCTCGTCTCCTGGGACATCATGGATCCGGCCTCCATATATCGGATCCACCGCAACTGGAAATGCCGCAGCAAGGCTTCGTTGGCCAGGGCGCGCCCCGAGTCTCTCGGTGTCGTCAGGTAAAAATACCGCCCCGACAACGCATAAACCCGGCCGGGAAAAGAAGCTTTTGAAAGGAACCCCTGCGCTTCCCCGTAGTCGGAAAATGTTTTTTCCGGGAGACCCGGACGGAAGAACGCGCGGTGCAAAAACGAAATGTCGAGCGCGACGAACCCGAGAATGGCAGCAACGCCCAGTGCCCTCTGCCACCCCGGCAGCGGCATCCGCGCAAGAAGCGACCATCCCGCACCCGCCGCCAGAACGGCACTCAGCGCGCCGAAAGCCGTCCACACAGCGCTCGGCGCCCGGATGTCCCGATAAAAAGGAATCCACTCCAACAGCCGGAACCCGGGGATAAAATAGAAAATCGCGATGCAGGCGAGCGCGCAGACCAGCCGGATGTTCCCGCGCCCCCAAAGCAAATAAATCAGCAGCCCCTGGGCGACCAGCGCCCCCCACACGAGCGGAATCGAAAAATCGGAACACGCCGCCGAGCCGGAGAGGTAGGCGAAGTGGCTTCCGAAGATCGAGCGGGGACCGGAAGCCAGCCAGGTCGCCAGGAGCAACAGCGCGGTGAAGACGCGAAGCGTGCTCCAAGCCGGCAGACCGGACCACTCAGCGCGGGCTCTCCCGAGAAAAAGCGGAAGAAAAATCCCCGCCAAAACGACCGCTCCGAGATAAAATTCGATCGAGACGTGCCGGGTGGCGGCGAGCGCGGGAATCGCCGTGCCTTGGGAAAAAACGGTCCCCCAGTCCACCCAGGTGATCGCCGAGAAAAACGAGTAGTTCTGCTGCCATCCGGCGAATGGCTCCATCTCGAAGAGCGCCAGAAACCGGGATTCCCGAAAGACGGGGATCAGAGGGAACAAGGCGAGCGGGATGGTCAGCGCCGCCCCTCTCAGGCAACCGACGAAGAGGTTTTTCCGACTTTCCGGCGAACCGCCAAGCAACCGCCACAAAAAAAAGATGCCGCCCGCCGGAAGGAAAAGCAGGAAGATCTTGAAGTAGCACATCACCATCGCCGCGACACTCAAAGCCAGCAGCATGGAGCTTCTCCAGGCAAGCCGATCCTCACAACGAACCATCCCAAGAAGAATCAACGGCGCGAAAACCATGCACGCTGCCGTCGTCAGGTGCTCAAGCATGGCAAGCCGCAGAACAAACTGGGCGCAGGTCACATAAAGCACCGCGGTGAAAGCGGCCGTCCAGCCGCAGAGCAAGACCCGTCGCGAAAAGGCATACATCGCAAGCCCGGCAAAGAAAAGCGTCAGCAGACCAAAAACCTTGAAAGCCCCAATGGCTGGAACCCACAGGCTCAGCACCCACGCCAGGCTCAAGAGCCCCGCCACCGGAAGGAGGCTGACGCTAAAAAGCGCGTGGCTGTGGCCGAAAAGGTAATTCGGGGTCCACCAGGGCCAGCCGCCAACCGACCGGGCCGCCCAAAGAAAATCGAGCCCCCGGACAGTGCCGCCATACATTTCCTCGAACGAGGGAGTCTGCCTGAGCCATCCCCAGCCAAGAGCGCAGCAAAACGCCACCAAAAACCAGATCAGAGCGGAGAGTGCGGGTCTGCGGAACATAGGAAATGCGTTTCAGCGTGAAGGTTAGAAATTGATCCGTTCTTTTTCCACCACCAGCGGCCGCCGGAGAACCTGGGTGTGGATCGCCCCGATGTATTCTCCCAGAATGCCGATAAAAAAAAGCTGGACCGAGGAAAACAGGAACAACCCGATCACCACAGGCGCGATGCCAGCGGAAAAATTGTTCCAGTACATCAGCTTGTAGATAAAGTAACCCGCCGCCACAAACAGGCTGAAAAAAGACATCGCGAATCCCAGCATCGTGGCCAACCGGAGCGGAACCTTCGAATGGCTGGTGATCCCGAGCATCGCCAGATCGTAGAGGGTGTAGAAGTTGTTGGTCGTGATCCCCCGCTGGCGGGCGGCCTTTTTGAAAGGCACGCGCTCCACCGGAAACCCGATCTCAGAAATCATTCCCCGGAAATAGGGATACGGGTCCTGCGCTTGGCGGCAGTAGTCCACCACCGCCTTGTCATAGAGCCCGAACCCGGTGAAGTCGTCGATTATCTCGGTGTCCGAAAGCCTGTGGACCAGCCGGTAGTAGAATTTCCTGATCACCGAAAAGCCGGTCCCATCCCGGCCGCCTTCCTTCACGCACACAACCGCCTTGAAGCCGGCCCGCCATTTTTCCACCAACAGCGGAATCATCTCAGGCGGATCTTGCAAGTCGGAGGCCAGGCAGACGGCGCAATCGCCTGTGGCCTGCAGCAGCGCGTGATAGGGAGAGCGGACATGCCCGAAATTCCTCGCGTTCAAAATCACCTTCAGACGGGGATTTTTCGCGGCCAGCGACCGCAGGATGTCCGCTGTCCCGTCGGTCGAAGCGTTGTCGATGATGAGCAGCTCGTAGTCGCAGTCCGGGATCCCCTCCACGGCAGCCACCACGCGTGAAACGAACTCCGGGACATTGCCCGCCTCGTTGAAAGTTCCAGAGATGACGCTGAGGAGCATGGCGAATTCAGATTCCGCGCTGCAGGATGCCCGCTTTCAGCTCCTCGTCGTAGGCATACGGGCTGTCGATTTGATCGATCCTGAGCGGAGCGTCCTTCGCCACGTCAGAGAGAAGTTCCTGCCCCCGCATGATTTCCCGGCAGGAGGCCTGTCCTTTCTGGAGGGGGATGGACAGATAAAGATCCTCATCGGAAATGGGGTGTCCTCGCTTGAGGTCCCTCTTCGCGTAAACGCCGCGCACCAAGCCATCCAGATAGGACACCTCTTCCGGGGACGGAGTCCGCTTGACCGTGCCCGGGTGGCCGCACATCGCCTTCACGCGACGGTAGGCCTTGAACCAGGTGTCCGCTTGGTGGGGAAGCGAGCAGTAGGGAGAAACCTTGATCCCCTCCCCTTCGATGTCGACGTGCCGCTCGAACGTGCGTGCTCCCTTGGCGTAGGCGATCGCGAGGCTGGTTTCCCAGTCGTGGTATTCGTGGGTGGAAAACCCGATCGTGTTGTGCGGATACCGGGCCCGCAGGTAGTCGATCTGGTTGAGCTGCAGATCGCGATCCTCGGTCGGATAGAGCGAGACGCAATGGTTGAGCGCCAGCGGGATGTTCCGGTTCGCGAAGTAGGTGACGAGGTCATCGGTGTCCTTCACCGAGGATCCCCCCGAGGAGGCGATCACCGGCTTGCCCGTCTTGGCAATCCGTTCGATGAGAAACCAGTCATTGATATCCGAGCTCGCCAGTTTGATGAGCGGAATTTCGAGCTCCTCGCAGAGATCGACAGAGGCCTCGTCAAACGGTGTCGCGCTGGGGAGGCAACCAGACCGCCGGATCGCCTCGACCAGCGTGGCGTAGTCGGATTTCGACATCCGGGTGTCGCGGGTCTTCTTGATATACCGGATGTCATCCCTCGAGGCGAAATCCTTGTGGATGAAATTCTCCACATCGCGGAACTGGAGCTTGATCGCCGCCCGGATGTTGTTGAATCGAACGATCTTGGAAAAATCGGCGATGATCTCGAGCCCGCGCTCCACTTTGCCCCAGTGGTTGTTCGCCATCTCGAGGACGAACAGCTCTTCAAAAAAGTCGCGTTGAATCATGGGAGTCACGCCGGCACCGATAGCAGATAGCCCTCGATATCGGAAAACTTTTCTACGCGGGTCGCGGCGGTCTCCGCCGCCGCACCGTATCCGTAGGCGGCCGCGATAAAGCGAAACCCGCAGGCATCGGCGGCAGCCGCGTCATCGGCCCCGTCTCCCACCAGGGTGGTTTGGCCGGGATCGAGGGCGAACCGCCGCATCAGTGCGCGGGCACCGTCCGGCTTCGAAGCGAATGGAGACTCCGGGGAATCCGGGGCCAGCACTCCGGTGAAAAACTCCGCCAACCCCAGTGTGCCGAGTATCGTGTTCGTCGGCGCGACCGGCTTGTTCGTCAATACCAACATCCGCAGGCCGGCCGCCTGCAGCCGTGAAAGAGTTTCCGTCACGCCGGGGAACGGACGCGAATCCAGACAGCCTTTTTCGACATAGTGGGAACGGAACGCGGCAACGAGCTGCGCCATTTTTTCAGGATCGAGATCCGGCCACAGCCTTGCAAACATCGCCGCGACCGGCGGACCGATGATCGCCTTCAAATCCGGCATCGGCACACCGGGCAGCACGCTCCCGATTGCCGTGCGGGCGGAATATTCGATGCCCGGCAGGGAGTCCACCAGCGTGCCGTCGAGGTCGAAAATAACGCTTCTCATGGCTCGACCGCATAGGCGACGACGTCGAAACCATTGAAGCCATGGTAGCGAAGGTGGAGCGCGTGGGAGGGAGCCAGTTCTTTCAGGAGCAGCGGCACCTCCCAAAGGTGCGAAGGGAGGTGATAGGCGCAGGCCGCGATCCGGGGACGGTGGGCACGAATCAATCCGGCAGCGCCGTTGAGCGCGCCTATTTCGGTGCCCTCGATGTCCAGCTTGATGAATGTGGGCCTGAAACGGGGCAACACATCATCCATGGCTACGACTTGGATCATTTGTCCGCCGCCTGCACCAATCGCACTTGCGGCGCCCTGCCCGGGCTGGAAGCCTCGCATCACCGTCTCGGAATCCACTCCGCATGGAAAGAGCACGACATCTTTCAAACCCGACCCCTCGCCGTCCAACCACAACCGCAAGTCGCAGAAATTCCGGGGGTCAGGCTCGAACGCGGCGACGGCCTCGATCTCAAACGCCCGCATGGCGGACAGAGTATCTCCGTTGAAAGCCCCTGCATCGATCAGCCGCACCGGCTCGCGCAATGGAGGCAGGTCGTCGGGGAAATACTGATGCTCGCGATCCGGCGACCGGAGTAGCTGGAGGTTCGAGGTCAGCCTCAGCTCCACCAGCTCGACGTAGATCTCCCGGCTCCTGTCATCCTCCCAAAGGTCGAGGCCGCGAAAAATGTCAGCCATGTGCTCATCCCAATACTCGCGCCCTGCCAGCCAGAAACGGGATTTCAACCCGCCGGGAAATTTCGCGTCGAGACAGGCATAGGGCAGCACGCTTTTGAATCCGTCCCGCCGGAGTGATGTTTCGATCGCGCCGGTGTCGGCGGTGAAATTGAAAACAGCAATCAGCACGGGGATCCCGGCCCGAGCCAAATCAAGGGCTTCGCGGCTGCCGGGCGCATGGCAGGGAATACCGCCGACAGGCCCAATTTCCGCAGCATGGGCATCCAGAAACGCGGCGACCTTGTAGCCTTCCTCCCGGAGAACGCGGAGCACATCGCGCCCGCAGTTGCCCGCGCCATAAACTGCCAGCGTCGCGCCGGGCGCGGGCAGGAGCGGGGCATCATGTCGGGCGAACAACTCCGCCAGCCTGAGCTTTGCCGAAGGGAGGTCCATGGCTATTCCTCCGCGAGCGGAACGATCATATTTTCGCGCAGTTCATCGCGGCTGAGAAACGGGGCCATGTCTTCCAAGGGAGAGGAAACCATGCGCCCGTCGGGCAGGCGGCGGGATGTCAGCTTGGGTTCGAATGTCTGCGTCCGGTCCAGCATCACCTCGCACACTTCCGGATCCGGCGACGCCAAAACGCGGCGCAGGGCCTCCGTGAAATCCGGCCCCTCGATCCGGCTCGCGTTCAGACCGTAGGCCTGCGCGAGCTTGATCGGATCCGGGAACGATACCCCGCTCGCCGGTGTCGCGCCGACTTCTAGGCCGAAGAAATTCGACTGCGTCTGCCGGATCGAGAGATACCCGCCGTTGTTGAGCACGAAGAGCTTTATCGGCCAGCGGTGGTGCGCCACCGTTTGCAGCTCCTGGATGTTCATCTGCAGGCTGCCGTCGCCGGCGAGGCAGATCACCCGCTTCCCGCCTCGCGCGACCGCCGCGCCGATCGCTGCGGGCAGGTCGTGCCCCATCGAGGCGGCGCCGGAATTCGAGAACATCCGCTGGCCGAGCTGGATGTCCGCGCACTGGAAGGTCACGATCGTGGCGGTGGCATCGCCGCATGCGATCACGTCGTCCGCAGCGAGCTCGCGCGAGAGCACGTGGGCGAAATGATACGGATTGATCTCCGGCCCGCGGGAAAGTTTTGTTTCCGGCTGAAACACGGGATACCGCTGCACTCGCTGCCGGCACCAGGCCAGCCACTCACCATGGGCCGGTGAAGGCGCATGGGCACCGAGCTGCCGATCCATCTCCTCGAGAAACACCCTCGCATCGCTGCATACTGGAAAGTCGATTTTTACCATCGGCTTTTCCAATTCCGCGCGATCCACATCGACCTGAATCTTTTCGGCATGGCGCGCGAATGAAGCCCAGTTGTAGCTGACTTGCCGGACATTCAGGCGCGATCCGAGGACGAGAACAAGGTCGCTGTTCTGGACTGTGAAGTTGCCAGGACGGTCGCCGATGCTGCCGGGGCGCCCGCAGAAAAGCGGGCTCGACGACGCGATGAGATCGTGTGTCCACGCCGTCGTGACCGGGATGCCGAGCTTTTCAATGACGCGCTGAAAAACATCCACAGCGCCTGCGATGCGGACACCGCTGCCGGCCAGGATCACCGGGCGTTTTGCGGCGGAGATCTTCGCGATGATGCTCCGGCAGATTTCCGGCAAGCACTCCTCGTCGGATTCCTGCGCATCCTCGGCGGGATCGTATGCGCGAAGCGTGGCGGCATCGATGGCAGCTCCCTGCACATCCACGGGAATATCGAGCCAGCACGGTCCCGGCCGCCCGGTGGCCGCGAGATGAAGCGCCCGCTCCAAGTGGTAGCGGATCGACTCCGGCTCGGCCACCATCACCGCATATTTCGTCATGTGGCGGACCATGGAGACGATGTCGATTTCCTGGTCGCCGAACTGGCGGAGTTTTCCGGTGAGCCCGTGCGTGCGCAGGCAGGTCTCGCGTTTCACCTGCCCGGAGAGGACGAGCATGGGAATCGAATCGGTGAAGGCGCCGAACACGCCGTTCAGCGCGTTGACCGCCCCGGGTCCGGAGGTGACATTCACCACGCCGATCCGGCCGGTGACACGGGCGCACCCCTCGGCCGCCATCGCGCTGGCCTGCTCGTGGTGGTTGCAAATGTATTGGACGCGCGGTTCGCGTCCGATGGCATCGTTCAGGTGCATGGCTCCTCCGCCCGTGACCATGAAAATGTGGCCGACCCCGCGGTCGGCAAGAGTTTGGATGACGTAATCGGCAACGCGGATTGTGCTCATTCGGGTTTATCAGAAAGCTCCACGACGGGGTTGGTCAAACCCAGACTGCGGATGGCCTGGATGATGGCTGTGGAGTTGATCAGCGAGCAGACAAGAATCGGGGTTGTGCCGCGAGGCAAATCCCCTCCTCCGATCACCTTGCGCCCCAGGAGTTCCTTGCCTTGGTTGACCGGATTCCCGTCCACGAAGGCCTCGATGGCTGCCTCACGGAGGCAGGTCTCGGCGAGCAGCTTCATGGTCAGTTGCCCGGTGCCCCAGACGATCACGGAGAGGTGCCTGTCGAGCGCGCGGCGGATCGTCTCGTCAAGGCGCCGCATCCGATCCGCCGAGGCCCGGATGTAGCCGTCAAGGGCCGGGCGCAGCAGTTCGTCTTTCTCGATCGGCTGCGGGGCACCGGCCACCCGCGCAAACCAGAACAGCGCAGGATAGGGCATGTCCTTGGCCGAGTAGATTTCCTTTGTCCCCCCGGCCTCGGGAATAAAGCCGCGCGTCCGGAAGAGGTTCGCCAGGCTGGTCGTCGAGAAATGGTTGATGTGCTCGGTGTTGAAATCCTGGAACGGCGCGACCAGAAACTGCTCGTATCGCGTGGCATCGGGAACCTCGATGTAAACCCATCCTCCGGGATTCAGCAAACTCCGGAGACGCTCCATGGCATCCCGAAGATCGCGCACGTGTTCCATCACATGGCTCAGGATGATTCCGTCGAAGGTCCCGATCCCGGCAGGAACGCCGGAGAGCGTGCCGGTCCAAACCCTTCCCGCAGCCGCCTGGCTGGCTATCTCCACGCACGATGGAGAGGGGTCGATCCCGCAAACATTCGTGTAGCCGCTGGATTGAAGTGCCGCAAGCAGTCCGCCGCCGGCGCAGCCGACATCAAGGATTCTCGATGAGAGGGCGGGGGCGAACTTCGCCACATGGCCAGCCAGTTGATGGAGACGGCCGGCGTCCCACGGCGAAACGCCGGCTCCGGTCGAAGTGGTGCCGTCCGCGTATTTCGACATCGCTGAATAGTAGGCGTCGTAGGCGGGCTGTGAGACTAAGGTGTCCGCAAAGCAGAAGCCGCACGCGTCGCAGGCGACCACCTCGTAACGATCCTGCAGCGGATGCCCTTCGCTGAGTGTGAAGCGCTGGGTGTGCAGGACCTGGACGGAGGGACAGTCGCAGATAGGACAAGGGCGATGCAGGGTTTTCGATTTCATTCTGAAGAAATGCTCGCGGCGGAGAACCGGATAGTTTTTTCGGCGGCCTCGTTCAAACCGGTCCATGCGCGAAGGCCGAGTTCGGTGTGCGCGCGGATCGTGCGGGGAACATAGACTGCTGGCGCGGTCCCTGGCATTTCCTTCCCCTCAAGGACCAGCTGCGCGCCAAACAGGCTGCCGATGGCGCTGGCGAGGTCGGCCATGCAAACGTCTTCCTCGGATCCGACATTGAACGCACATCCCGACCGGCCATCGAGCAGGATGGTCCATAGCCAGGCGGCCATGTCGGCGGCGTAAAGATAGGAGCGGACTGCGGCCCCATCGCCTTTGACTGCGATCGGGCGGCCCGCCAATCCATCTCCGATGAAATTGCCTATGGCGAAGTTCGCGTCAAGCGGGAGCCGCGGCCCGACGAACGCGAACCCGCGGGCGATTTTCACGGCGGTGCCATGACTTTTCCATGCCGCGAGGCATTGCTCTTCGACTTTTCTGCGGATTTGTCCGTAGGACAGCGGGGCATCGAGAGAAACGAGCGGATCGTCTTCCGAAAAAGAAGCGGGCGGGTCTTGGGGCTGGTAGACCGCACCTGTGCTGCAAAGAAGGAAGGACTGGGAATTTTTTTGAACAGCGATGTCGAGCAGGCGCTGCGTTGCCGATTGAAAAAACACATCCATTTCCGGCAGCGCGGAGCTGGCACCCGGAACAAGCGAGTGGATGATAAAATCCACCCGACCCTCCGGAACCGGCATGGTGGCCGCGTCGGATTCCAGGATTTCCACGCGGGGGTCGGCCGCGAGGTGGGGGAGGCGCTCAGAAAAGCGCTGCGCGTCACGGGTCACCGCAATGGCCCGGAGAGGGAGATCCCATTGTGTTCCCGCATAGAGGAACGATTCCAGCATCCAGCTCCCGAAAAAACCGGACGCCCCGGTGAAGAGAACGCGCGCGTTTCGAAGCTCGTCCCAACCGGAACCGACGGACTCAACGACATGGCGGAGGTCGTCTTGGGGAAGCGGGCGGTTCATGGCAGTTATCTTTAACCCCGGATCTCACGGATTATCACGGATATGAACAAAAAAGAGCAGAAGATATCCCTGCGGCGGAGTGACGCCGACCCGGCTTTCTCAATTCTGGACGCCCCGTCGCGGGTCGGGTTCCGGCGAGGCAACCGGCAGGAAATCCACCCGGTCGTAGATCTCGGCGAGCGGGATTTCGCATGCGATCGAGGGGAGGGTGACGAGGGCGGCCGGGGCGGTGGTGAAGCGGAGGTTCCATTCGTCGTTCGGCTGGCGGAGGAATTGTTCGACGCGGGGTTCGGACTGCGAGACGAAGAACTTGCTCTTCGTTTCGCCGTGCGTTCGGCGGCCGGGTATTCGGCGGCGGAAAGAAAGGTTTTCGGAAGTGCGCTCATGCGGTGGAAAAGGTATCAGGCTGCCAGTGAGGAGTCAAAGAGTGCAGGCCCCGACAAGAGCGCGGAGCCGACGGCCCTCAACGACATGGCGGAGGTCGTCTGGTGGAAGCGGACAGTTCATGGCAATAATGACATGAAAGAGATCATGCGTTTCTCCGGAGAAAAAATGAAAAGCCCGGTGCCCCCAGCGACAAAACCGTTTTCGGGTTTGCAGCCGGCTGGTTATGAAATCGAATTCCGCATGTGCCCGCGGATCGATTTCTCGACCTCCGTGCCCGACGGCAGGGCGGCCGGCCAGGCGGCGGGGGCGGCGATCGCGGTCTCGAGCTGACGCAGGTAATCGGCGCGCGGGATTTCGACCGCGCCGAACCGCGCGAGATGCGGCGTGACCCACTGGGTGTCGAGCAGGAGGAACCCGCCGGATTTCATCATCGCGACCAGGTGGCAGATCGCGACCTTCGAGGCGCCGGTCACGCGGTGGAACATGGACTCCCCGAAGAACGCCGCGCCGATCCGCACGCCGTAGAGCCCGCCGACAAGGAGTCCGTCGCGCCAGACCTCGAGCGAGTGCGCGTGCCCGACCCGGTACAGGCCGGCGTAGCTTCGGAAAAGCGTGCCGTCCATCCACGTCTCGTCGCGATCCGCGCAAGCGCGCATCACCTCCGCGAACGCCGAGTCCCAGCGCACCTCGAAGCCCGGGTCGCGAAGCGCCCGCCTCGTGCCATGGGGAATTTGAAAGCCTTCCAGCGGGATGATGCCGCGCGGATCCGGCGAGAACAGGCGGATCCCGCCGGAGTCGGCCATCGGAAAAAATCCCTGCCGGTAAAATCCCAGCAGCGTTTCCGGTGGAATCGTGTTTGCCATGACGCAACAAATCACTATTCTGCGGCGCATGAAAGGCGTGATCTTGTTCTTCAGCGTGGCCCTTTTGTTCCTGTTGGGAGGCTGCTCGGTGACCGAGCAGAACGCCTCCGGTGTCGGGCGGCAATTCCAGGACGGCATCCAGGGCCGCGGGAGCATCGTCCCGAACGATCCCACACGGGATTCGTTCGGCCCGGAATACCGCTGAACCTGCGGGCCGTCCGGGGAAACCCCCGCCGGTGACTGACGTCTGTTTTCTATTTTTTCCATGAGCGACCATCAACCAACCGGCGAGAAAATCCTGATCCTGGATTTCGGCTCGCAATACACGCAGGTCATCGCGCGCCGGGTGCGCGAGTGCAGCGTCTATTCCGAGATCGTCCCGTTCCACACGAGCGCCGCCGCGATCCGCGCACTGAAGCCGGCCGGAATCATCCTCTCCGGCGGCCCGGCCAGCGTCTATGCGACGGACGCTCCGCAGGCGGATAAAAAAATTTATGCGCTGGGCGTGCCAGTGCTTGGGATTTGCTACGGGATGCAGCTGATCGCGCACGGGCTGGGCGGGAAGGTCGAGCGGTCCGACCGCCGCGAATACGGCCCCGGAAAATTGAAGGGCGACCCGTGCTGCGCGCTCTTCCACAGCCTTCCTGCTGAGCTGGATGTCTGGAACAGCCACGGCGACAAGATCACGAAGCTTCCGGCGGGCTTCCGGGCGCTCGGCCGCACGGAGAACTCCCCGCATGCGGTCATCGGCGACACGAAGCGGAAGATCTTCGGGCTTCAGTTCCATCCGGAGGTCGTCCACACCCCGCGCGGCAAGGAGATCCTCGCCAACTTCGTCCACCGGGTCTGCGGATGCCGGGCGTCGTGGACGATGGAGTCGTTCATCGAGCGCACGTGCCGCGAGATCCGCGAGCAGGTCGGCGGCGGCAAGGTCATCCTCGGGCTGAGCGGGGGCGTGGATTCCTC
>Ga0194054_10000793_pt1 | contig 15640 bp, 15 predicted proteins | sample SepL2210m_MetaG_FD_163628 | JGI IMG/M metagenome (GOLD analysis project Ga0194054, IMG submission 163628) | Anoxic zone freshwater microbial communities from boreal shield lake in IISD Experimental Lakes Area, Ontario, Canada - Sep2016-L227-10m | ecosystem: Environmental > Aquatic > Freshwater... | reverse complement strand
GAACAAAACCCCATCGCGACCACGTTCAGCTTGTCGAAAACCAGCGACCCGCAAGCCAGCGAGATCAGACACGTCCACGCCAGGATGAGCACCGAGCCCGCCAGCGGCACGAGGGAGCGGAAAGAAAACCAAAAGAGCAGTGTGACAAACGCCATCGAAACCAGGCTGGTCACGGCAATATCCCGCTGCATCGTGCTGGCGATCTCATCCACGTAGGCGGAGCGGCCGGTGATCGAAATCAATGGTGCTCCGGGCTGCTTGCGGAACTCCTCCACGAAAGAATGCGCTTTTTGCATCAGGGCGCTGCAATCGCCGGAAGCAAGGCTCGGCATGTTGGCGATGACGGGAACAATCCGGGCCTGTCCGTCGGGTGAGACGAGGTCAATATTCTCAGCCATCGAGAGTTTTTCCGACAATCTTCCAGCCACAGGAGCAATCAGCCCGGTTGGGTCGTTCATCAGTTCGATGCGGGCCAGCGGAGAGCCTGCCGTCGCCTTGGCTGCAAGCTTCTGGAGGCGGCTACGGAGAACATTGGGTTCGAGTTTCTCCACCGTCTTGTCAAAGTCCTCGTCGTTCTGCCCGAGGATCAGAGGGGCCGCGAGGATAGGAAGTGTCTCCCGGCCTTTCTGTGATTCCATCGGCGACGCATCCAGAATCCTCAGCACCCACGGCTGCCTGCCGAGCGCCTCCACAAAATCATCCGCAAGGCCGGGATCTGTGCCGGGGGGGGATTCCACGAGAAACGCGAGCTCCCTGGCGGAGTTGAACTGCGAGTTGAAAATCTTCAGCCCCCGCACCGAGGCCGCGTCCGAGGGAAGCAGGTTCAGGATCTCCGAGTCGAAGGACTGCCGGCTCTGGAACAAAAAGCCCGCCGCGAAAAGAAGCAGGACCGCCGTCGCAATCAGCCATCCCGGCCGACGAACCGCGAGATAAGCAAGGCTACGCGAAAACATCCGGGGAAATTAGGAATGTGGAATGTTGAATTGGGCCGCTGCGCGTCTGAGTGCCGCGCAGTACGCGGATAAATTTCCATTCCTCATTCCTCATTCCACATTCCTCATTTCGAATTTCCGCCGCCGGAGGTTCAGACGTTGAAGCGGAACTCGACGACATCGCCGTCCTGGACCACATACTCTTTTCCTTCGAGGCGAAGCTTGCCTGCCTCTTTGGCTTTTGCCTCGGAGCCGAAAGCCATCAGATCCTCAAAAGCAATGATCTGGGCAGCGATAAAACCGCGTTCAAAATCGCTGTGGATTACGCCCGCCGCAGCCGGAGCCTTGTCGCCAGTGTGAATCGTCCAGGCGCGGGTTTCTTTCGGCCCCGTCGTCAGGTAAGTTCGCAGACCGAGCAGATGATAAGCGGCACGGATGAGTTGGCTCACGCCGCTGTCCGCGACTCCCAGGCCCGCCAGGAATTCTTTCGCTTCCTCCGCCGGTAGGTCGGCCAACTCGCTTTCGATCTGGGCGCTGATGACGACCGCCTCGCTACCGAGGTGGGCGGCGGCGTATTCGCGGACCGCCTGCACAAATTTGGCGGCAGGCGAATCGCCGGCGAGGTCGTTCTCGCCGACGTTGCAGGCAAAAAGGGTCGGCTTCGAGGAGAGCAAAAAGAATCCTTTGAGCAGGGCTTTTTCCTCGGGGCCGAGGTCGGCGGTCAATGCGGGACGTCCGGCATCGAGGTGAGGAAGGAGCTTTTCGGCCAGCGCCAGTTCCGCCTTGGCTTCCTTGTCTCCGGCGCGCGCCCCTTTTTGCGAGCGCTCGGCGCGTTTTTTCACCGAAGCCATGTCGGCCAGGATCAGTTCCGTGTTGATGATCTCGATATCGCGGACCGGATCCACCGAGCCGGTGACGTGGTGGATATCATCGTTTTCAAAACACCGGACGACTTGGATGATCGCGTCCACCTCGCGGATGTGGCTCAGGAATTGGTTGCCCAGCCCCTCGCCCTCGCTCGCACCCGCCACGAGCCCGGCGATGTCCACGAACTCGATTGCCGCCGGCAGGATCTTTTCCGACTTGGAAATCGCGGCCAGCTTGTCCAGCCGGTCGTCCGGCACGCTGACGATCCCGACATTCGGCTCGATCGTGCAAAAGGGAAAGTTCGCCGCCTGCGCCTTGCGCGTGCGGGTAACCGCGTTAAAGAGTGTGGACTTGCCCACATTGGGCAGACCGACGATTCCGGCTCTGAGCATAGGCAACAAACACTACATCGCCCGCCTGCGGGGAGGAAGGACGAAAAAGTCCTCCAAAAAAGAAATCTTCAAATCGCGTGCGGTATTCGCTGGAATGCAGTTTATGCATCTCAACAATGTGGTCGGTTATTTGGATGAACTGCTGAATATCCCGCTGGTCGGCGACTATCCGAACGCCCTCAACGGCCTCCAGGTCGGGAATGCCGGCGGGCTGTCGAAAATCGGGGCCGCCGTGGATGCGTGCGAGGCCGTGATCGGCGAAGCGACGGCAGCGGGGGTGGATTTTTTATTGGTTCACCACGGGCTTTTCTGGGGCGGTCTCTCCCCGCTGACCGGAGCGGCCTACCGAAAAACGCGGGCGATTCTCGAGGCCGACATGGCGGTTTACAGCGCGCATCTCCCGCTTGATGCCCACCCGCGATTCGGAAACAACGCATTGCTCGCTGAGGCGCTTGGGCTTGAGAACGGCGAGCCTTTCTTCGAGGAATTCGGGGGACCGATCGGGTGGAAATTCGAGACGGAGATCAACCGGGAGGTTTTGCGCAGCCGCATCGAAAAGGCGGTGGACGGCACGGTGCATCTGGCCCCGGGCGGACCGGTCGAAGCCCGGCGGATCGGGATTGTGACAGGGGGAGCCGGCGGCGAGGTGGCCCGGGCGGCCAAGGAGGGCGTGGACACTTTCATCACGGGCGAGGGCCCGCACTGGTCGTTCACGGCTGCAGAGGAACTCGGAGTCAACCTCTTTTACGCCGGCCACTACGCCACCGAGACATTCGGGGTTAAAGCACTCGCGGAGGAGATTTCCAAAAAATTCGGCGTTCCATGGGAGTTCATCGATCACCCGACCGGGCTCTGACAAGTTTATGAACACCGATTATATTCGTCTGAAAGAAATCCACCGCAAAGCCGTGTCGGCTTATCAGGCGGGAGACCGCGAAGCGGACAAACTGGTGCCAGTCTCGGACATCGAATTTCTCGCGACCCTGGGCGTTTCTTCACAGGTCCTGATCGACTACGCGGAGGACTTCGCCCGTTATAGGGAGCCGGAGTGCGCGACCTTTCTGCGGGTGGTGGAGATCCGCAGCGACTATTTTCGCAATGTCCAGAAAGGGAGCCCGGCCGAGCGGATTGTTCAGGAGCCTGAGCTTCCGCTCAAGGCGGACAAGTGCGATGGCATCGCCTGGCTGCCGAGAATCACGCAAAAAGCCCGTTGCTTCTTGGAAGGGACGCTCTGCAGCGAGGTCATGTATGGCTGCAGCGGAGACAGGGCTTTTCTCCGAAAATTCCTCCTCACGCTTCCGGGCTTTCTCGAAAAAGTGAGGGATTCCGGAGAGGACACGGCGAAACTTTTGGACTACGTCCGCGGAGCCTGAAATGCCATTTTTGCAACCCTGGCCCGAACAAAAGCAAGGGCAGGAAATCCCCTGCCAAGGAGATCTTCTTACGAGTCCATTTATGTAGGCGTTTGGGAATCGTCGGGCTGAAGAAGTTGTTGTCGTTGTGGACATCCCGAATTGCCTGGCAGACACAGTCGGCGCAGGTGTGATCAGTTGCCTCCGCGCCTCCAGCGGGTGAACCACCACACGCCGCAATGTTCTGAGCGGAGGCGCCCTTGCCAAAATGGCAGCTCTGGGCTCTAAATATGACCGCCCTATGAAAACGAAAATGATCCCGGGTTTTCAGATGTGGGTGATTGCGTGTCTTCTGTGTGCACCGGTAGTCCATGCAGATTGGTCCTTTGTTATGCTGGGCGACACCCGTGGCATCAGAGACACGACAGCAACGGGGGTCAGTCTGGAGTTGCCCGCCATCGCCCAGAAAATCGGCACCTTGAATCCGGACCTGGTCATGGTGGCGGGCGATCTGGTCAACGGCAACGATGTGCCGGCTGCCTCCGCTCTAAACAACTACGCGCTCCAGTTCGACAACTGGAAGGCTGCCATGCAGCCGGTATTCAACTACTCCACGAACACGGGCATCCCGATCTACACAGTGCGCGGCAACCACGAGAACATGTGCAGCGAGGGTGCCCCCATCGCCGATTTGAAGCAGGCCTATTACGACGCCTTCCACACCTACCTGCCGACCAACGGCCCGATCAACAGCAAGGACGACAACCAGGTGGGATTCAGCTACTCGTTCACCCACAACAGCGTCACCTTCGTCGCCGCCGACCAGTATTTTTACTACGATGCGGCGAGCCTCGATGGCTACCACTCGCTGGACCAGACCTGGGTTTCCAACCAGTTTGCAGCATCCTCCTCGACCTTCAAAGTCCTGATGGCTCATGTGCCGGTTTTCCAAACAGAGGGTGGCGGAGAGACCGAGCACTTCTTCGGCGACGACACCACCGGAAACATAACCCGCTCGGACTTCTGGAACACGATGGGAGCGGATGGCGTGCAACTCTACCTGTGCGGGCACGTCCACAACGAAAGCGTCGCCACCACACCCATCCCGGACGGCGGCACCATCCTCCAACTGATGGCGGGCAACGGCGGGGCAGCCCCTCCGGATCCGATCGGCGACCAGCCCGAGCCGGGAGTGGACGTGCTGCATACCAGCGACAAATTCGGGTTCTCGCTGGCAACGGTGGGAGCCGACGCCATGACGATCCAATACTTCTCCCTCAACACCGACGATAATTCCTGGTCCATCGCCGCCTACACCACCGTGCTTGTTCCGGAACCTTCATCCGCATGCTTGCTGGCATCGGGATTAACGGTGCTGATCTCCGCGTGCCTTTGCAAGTTCCGAAGAAACCGATTGGGGTTGATCACTTCCGGCGGGCGACGAGCGCAAGGCGCTGCCACCACCAGACGGTTTTGCCATTCTCCTCCGCGAGTCGAAATATCCTGCGCGCTTGAGGCGGAGCCGAGCGGATAAGTTCCATGACCTCGTCCCTGTTCGCCGTCGGCGTGCCTGCGGTCTCAAAATACCAGTTCAGGTCCGGCTGTTTGAACGGAGTCATGGCGCATTTAAAAACCTCAAGACCCGCATTTCGACAGAGCCCCGACCACTCGCCCGGCGACAGAAAACGCCCGTGGCTCGGGTCACGCCATTTTTCAACGGCATGAATCCATTCCGCCGCCTCCGCTTCGCCGTCCGGCACGCTGCCATCGATCAGGAGAAAGATGCCGCGGGGTTGCAATACCCTGGCCACCTCGGAAACAAAGGCCACCGGGTTGCTGAAGTGGTGTGCGGCGACACGGCATGTGACGATTTGGAATGTTGCGGCTTCATAGGGCAACCGCTCCGCTTCATGGAGAGCGGTTTCGAGCACGACTCCCCTTGATGCCGCCATTTCAGAAGCGCGCTCGATCATCGCCGGCGAGAGATCCGAGGCGGTGACCGCCCAGCCGTGCTCCGCGAGCCAAACCGCCGTGTGACCTCCACCGGTCGCCACATCCAATGCCCGGCCGGCTGGCAGGAGCGGCAACCCGTCGAGAGCCTCCGCAATATCCGCGACATCGGCCAGAATGTGCGACGGCCCATAGTTCCGGCTTTGACGGTCAAATTGCTCGCGGGAAGCCTGCTGGCGATGGTCGAGTGACATGCCCTCCCCCTACACCCGGATCCCGGAGGGAGAAAATGATTTCTTGCGCCGCACGGGCGACGGCGTCCAATGTCCCGACCCATGATCCGTCACGACAACCGGTCCGCCAACGAACTCCGCACAATTGAAATCCAGAGCGGCATCGCCCCACACGCGCAAGGCTCCGTCCTGGTCGCCTTCGGGAACACCCGCGTCATCTGCGCGGCGATGATCGAGGAATCGGTCCCCCGCTGGATGAAGGAACAAGGCGTGACCGGCGGATGGCTGACCGCGGAGTATTCTATGCTCCCCTACTCGACGCTCACACGCAAAACCCGCGAGTCCACGAGAGGGAAACCCGACGGCCGTGGCACCGAAATCCAGCGCCTCGTCGGCCGCTCCTTGCGCGCTGTGGTGGATTTGGAAAAGCTCGGCTCGCGCACGCTCTGGGTCGATTGCGATGTCTTGCAGGCCGATGGCGGGACCCGGACCGCGGCAATCACCGGCGCTTCGGTCGCTGTCGAACTCGCCTGTCGGGCTCTTGTCGAGCAAGGCAAACTGGCGGCCCTGCCGATAAAAAACCGAGTGGCAGCGGTAAGCGTGGGTATAGTAAAAGGCGAGGTAATGGTTGATCTCGACTACATCGAGGATAAGGACGCCGAGGTGGACATGAATATCGTCATGACCGACAAGATGGATTTTGTGGAAGTCCAGGGCTCCGGCGAGGAGTCGGTCTTCAGCGCCGCCCAGCTCGAATCGATGGTCGCAGCTGCCAGAACCGGTATTGCCAAACTTCTCGAAATCCAGAATGCTGCCCTCTCAACCCCATGAAAAAAGCGCTCATCACCGGCATCACCGGCCAGGACGGCTCCTATCTTGCCGACCTGCTTCTCTCCAAAGACTACGAGGTCCACGGCATCATCCGCCGCGCCAGCACGTTCAACACCGCCCGGATCGACCACCTTTACCAGGACCCCCACGTCAACGGCGTCCGGCTGTTCCTCCACTACGGCGATCTCGCGGACTCAGTGAACCTCGTCAAACTCATCTACGAGTTGAAGCCCGATGAAATCTACCATCTCGGCGCACAGAGTCACGTGCGCGTGAGCTTCGACATCCCGGAATATACTTCCGACGTGACCGGGGTCGGCACGATCCGGATCCTCGAGGCCATGCGGGAATCCGGGGTCAAATCCCGTTTCTACCAGGCTTCAAGCAGCGAGATGTTCGGGAAAGTCCAGGCCGTCCCGCAGACCGAGACGACGCCGTTCTGGCCGAGAAGTCCCTACGGCTGCGCCAAGGTTTTCGCCTACTGGGCCACCGTGAACTACCGCGAAAGCTACGGCATGCACGCCTCGAACGGCATCCTTTTCAACCACGAAAGCCCTCGCCGCGGCGAGACGTTCGTGACCCGCAAAATCACCCGCGCGGTGGCGGCGATCAAACTCGGCAAGCAGAAGTCGCTTTACCTCGGAAACCTCGATGCCCAGCGCGACTGGGGATATGCCCCGGAATATGTCGAAGGCATGTGGCGCATCGTCCAGCAGGACGCTGCCGACGACTACGTGCTCGCCACCAACGAAACCCACACCGTCCGCGAATTCGTTGAGCAAGCGTTCGGCCATGTCGGCCTGGATTGGCAGGAATTCGTCAAATACGACGCCCGCTACGAACGGCCCGCAGAGGTCGATCTCCTCGTGGGCGATCCGGCCAAGGCCAAGAAGCAGATCGGCTGGGAACCGAAGACGAAGTTCCGCGACCTCGTGCACATCATGGTCGATGCCGACTTCGAAGAGCTGAAATCAAAGTCTTGACTCCCCAAGAGCATCCGTTAGTTTTTGCAGCTCTCATTATGTCAAGAAAGTGCAGCATCACAGGGGCCAAACCCGTCCGGGGATCCAAAATCCACCGACGCGGTCTGGCAAAGAAAAAAGGCGGCATCGGCATGCACGTCACGGCCGTCACACCACGCTTCTTCCAGCCGAATTTGAAGACCAAGCGCGTCTGGGTGCCCGAACTGAAAAAGTTCGTCACCGTGAAAGCCACGGCGCGTGCATTCAAGACGATCTCGAAAAACGGAGCCTACAAAACCCTGGCCGGTGCAGGGCTTGTCAAATAGTTTCCACCCGCAGACAGAACCACTAGAAATCCAAAAGCCATGGCCTTCAGCGTACAAAGCAAAAAATCAGGTAAAACCTATTTCCTGCACCGCCGCCTCCAGCAGCTCAAAGGCGGCAGAGAAGTGACCCTTTATTACTTCGCCGGCGTGGCCGGTGAAGCAGCTATCGACGCCCTGCCGTCCGGTTACATTGTATCCGAGAACGAGCGCACCGGGCTTCCCCTTCTCAAGAAGGGTTGATCACGGCCCTAGCAAAAGCGGCATGATGACGGGTGACAACACTCCTCTCAGGAGGTAGTGGTTCTCTGCATGCCGCTCCTCGAAGTCCAAAACCTCAAGACTTGGTTTCCCGTGCATGGCGGATTGCTCCGCCGGCAGATGGGCGACATCAAAGCGGTTGACGACGTCAGTTTTACCGTCGAACCAGGACAGACGGTCGGACTCGTCGGCGAAAGCGGAAGCGGAAAAACGACCGTCGGAAGAACGATTCTCAAGCTGATCCCGCCGACATCCGGCCGTGTCGTTTTTGACGGCCGCGAAATCCTCCCGCTCAGCGAAAAGGAATTCCGCCCGTTCCGCCGAGAGATGCAGATGATTTTCCAAGACCCGTTCGGTTCGCTGAACCCACGCTTCAGCATCGCCGAAATTGTCTCCGAAGCGCTGGAAATCCATTTCCCGAAAAAATCGCGCGCAGAGCGCCGCGACCGGGTGGCCGAGCTTCTGCGTCTGGTGGGCCTCCAGCCGGAAATGATGAGGCGCTACCCCCACGAATTCAGCGGCGGCCAGCGCCAGAGGATCGGAATCGCGCGGGCGCTTGCCGTCGAGCCGCGATTCATCGTCTGCGACGAACCGGTGAGTGCACTGGATGTCAGCGTACAGGCCCAGATCGTCAACCTCCTCCAAGACCTCCAGGAGCAGTTCGGCATCGCCTACCTTTTCATAGCCCACGACCTCGCCGTGGTCGAACACATCAGCGACCACGTCCTCGTCATGCACCACGGAAAAATTGTCGAGTCCGCGCCAGCGGAGGCGATCTACAACAACCCGCAGGACGACTACACAAAGTCGCTTCTGGCCGCTGTCCCACAACTCGCCTGATGCACCCGATCCTTCGAAACTTCCTGCGGATGAACTGGGTCCTGTTCGCGCTCACGATGGTGATGTTCGCCTACGGTGTTTACGCGATCTACAGCGCGACCTGGATGCGCGACCAACATTTCTGGACCTCCCAGATCGTCTGGATCCTCATCTCCCTGCCGATGTTCTTCGTGGTGTCGTTGATGGACTACCGGTGGGTGAGGTTCGGGGCCATTCCGATTTACGTGCTGAGCATGGTGCTGCTGGTCGCGACGATGCTGTTCGGCCAGAAGCGCTACGGGGCCAGGAGTTGGCTCGACCTCGGCCCGATGAGCTTCCAGCCATCGGAGCTCGCGATCGCGGCGGGCATCCTCACGCTCGCGATTTTCCTGCAATACACGCGCGCCATGGCTCCATTCCTGAGGCTCCTCTGCTGCGGGGCGATCGTCGGGGCACCCTGGGTTCTCATCCTGATCCAGCCGAACCTCGGATCGTGTATCGTGTGGGTTCCGGTCGTTCTGGCGATGCTGTTCATCGGGGGCATCCCGAAACGCTGGCTGATTTCCATGCTGCTCGTCGGCGCCACCATCATCCCTGTTTTCATCCAGTTCGGGCTCAAGCCCTACCAATACGCCCGCCTCACCACTTTCCTGAATCCCGAGGCCGACCCTCAGGGCGACGGATGGAACATCATCCAATCGCTCATCGCCATCGGCTCGGGTGGGTTTTCCGGCAAGGGGTTCAAGGCTCCGAACACCCAGCTCGAGCTCGGGTTTCTCCCCTCGACCGCGGTTCACAACGACTTCATTTTTTCGGTGATGTGCGAGCAGCATGGGTTCGTTGGCGGCGTGGCGCTCATCGGGGCATTCGCGCTGCTGTTCGTGCTAACGCTGCAGATCGCGATCGAGGCGGAGGATGATCTGGGCCGGTTGCTGGCGGTGGGATTCACCCTGCTGCTTTTCACCCACACTTTCATGAACATCGGCATGACGATCTCGGTGACCCCGATCACCGGGCTTCCGCTGCCGCTGATCAGCTATGGCGGATCGTTCGCGCTGATCACGCTTTTCGGGTTGGGAATCTTGCAGAGCATCTGGGTTCACAGGCGCTCGACGAGGTGAGGCGCCGGGGTGATGACCGAGCCCTATTTCGATATCGCGGTTGGCGTCGCATCGTTTTTCGCAGGCGTTCTGGGAGCCCTGATCGGCCTCGGCGGCGGGATCATCATCACTCCCCTGCTGGTCCTCGTTTTTGGTATCGATCTCCGCTACGCCATGGGCGCCGCGCTTTGCTCGGTGATCGCCACGTCCTCGGGCGCAGCCGCCGCCTACCTCCGCGACGGCATCTCCAACATGAAGATCGGGCTGTTCCTCTGCATTGCCACAACGATCGGAGCCGTCTGCGGCGCGCTTCTGGCCACCGTGCTGGACCAATCCCTGCTGGCCGTCATCTTCGGGGTAGCCCTGCTGGCCACGGTGTTTCTTTCCCTCGGGAAAAAATGCGGACCCCGGCTTCTGCCCGGGGACTCGGATCCCCTCGCCCTCAAACTCGAATTGCCGGGAGAGTTCCCTGGTCCGGACGGAGAAAAATCCGCCTACGGGGTTGCGGCGGTCGTCCCCGGATTTTGTGTGATGTGGGTGGCGGGCGTTCTCTCCGGGCTGCTGGGCATCGGATCGGGGGCATTCAAGGTACTGGCCATGGACCAGATCATGAAGCTGCCGTTCAAGGTGACCACCGCCACCAGCAACTTCATGATCGGCGTGACCGCCGCGGCAAGTGTCGGCATCTACTTGAAAAAAGGCTACCTCGATCCTGCGCTGGTTTCGCCCGTTGCGCTGGGGGTGCTCGCCGGCGCGTTTGTGGGAGCCAAACTTCTCCCTGTCGCCCCAGTCAAACTCCTCCGCGTGGTTTTTCTGACGGCCGTTTCCTTCATCGCGGTCCAGATGATACTGAAAGGGCTCCATTGAGCCGGCTTCCTTCCATTCTCGCGCGAGTCATGATCATCGGCACCATGATCTCCGCATCCCTCATCGCTGCGGGCCTCGTCTGGTATCTCACCGCCCATGTCGGACAGAACCCCGGAGATCACATCTTTTCCGGCGAGCCGAAATTCCTGGAAAAACCCATCGACATGGCACGGAGGGCATTCGATTTCGACGGGGCCGTCGAACGCCGGAGCATCGCTATGCTGGGCATTTTCCTCTTGCTTCTGAATCCCCCTCTCCGCGTGCTCCTCGCGGGCGCCGGATACGTTTTGGAAAAAAACCGGATGTATGCGCTGATCAGCGCCGTGGTGTTCGCGGTCCTGGCCTTCAGCTTTTTCTGGTGAAGACAGCCTATTTCAAGACCCTGGTTGCCCCGCTCGCCAATCCGGTCTTCCGGGCGCTGTGGATCGCCACCGTCTTCTCGAACGTCGGCACCCTCATGCACAGCGTTGGCGCGGCATGGCTGATGACATCGATGACATCCTCTCCCCTCCTCGTCGGGCTCGTGCCAGCGTGCATTTTCCTGCCGACTTTCTTCGCGGGGATCTGGGGCGGAGTCCTCGCCGACATGGTAGAGCGGCGTCGTATTCTGATTGTCACCCAGTTGGGGATGATGGTCGCCGCCGCCGTTCTCGGCGTCTTCACGGTCACCGGTCACATTTCTCCACCGATCCTGCTGCTGCTCACATTCTGCCTGGGATTTTTCAGCGCCCTGAATCTGCCTGCCTGGCAATCGCAAATCCAGGAAATGGTGCCGCACAACCAGGTCGCCGCCGCGGTCTCCCTGAATAGCATGAGCTTCAATAGCGCCAGGTCGATCGGTCCAGCAATCGGAGGATTGCTGGTGGCAGCAAAGGGTCCGGCCGTTGTCTTTTTTCTCAACGCCGCCTCGTTTCTGGGAACCGTGTTTGTGCTGGCGGCCTGGAAACGCCCTCCGTTTCAACGCCCCAAGAAAGAGGTTCTCAAGTCCCTGCGGGAAGGTTTTGTTTTCGCATTTTTTTCGCCGGTCATGCGGGCACCGCTGCTACGCGTTTCGGCGTTCGCATTTGCTGCGAGCGCCATCTGGGCGGTGCTACCTCTGCTCGCTCGTGAGGTCCTGAAAACCAACGCTCTCGGCTACGGATTCCTCCTGGGTGCCTTCGGGCTGGGTTCGATTGTCACCGGCGGCCTTGTCCCAGGACTGCGGCACCGGTGGCACCCGGACCGGATCGCCGGACCGGCCATCCTCCTGCTGGCCCTTGCATTTCTTGGCCTCGGCACCGTTCACAGTTTCCCTGTGGCGCTCTGCGCCCTCTTCGCCGGAGGACTGGCGTGGGTCGCCGTGCTGATCCAGTTCAACGTGGCCGTGCAGGTCTCCGTGCCGGAGGCCATCCGGGGGCGCGCCCTCTCCTTTTATCTGGTGTTTTTCCAAGGAAGCATGGGGATCGGCAGCGCCTGGAACGGATGGGTGGCGACGCACGTCGGAATCTCCTACGCCCTCGTCCTTGCCGGCATCGTCCTGCTGCTCGGCCTGCCGTTGATCGCCTGGTTCCCGCTCCCTCAATCCACCCAGCCGGACGACCTTCTCACCGGGGAAGCCGTCGCCAAAATCACGACGATCAACGAGTGAGCCCGGCGATTACTCACCAGGGAGCGTGCGGAGAATTCAGATTCGACTCTTCCGGGCCGGTCGGGCAGAGTCTCTGCCATGATTGTTCCCGTTCCGCTTCAGCGTTCGCCATATCACGTGCATGTCGGACCCGGTCTGCTGGACCATGCTGGAAGCTTGGCAGCGGGAGTGATCAAGACAGGAAGATGCGCGCTGATTTCGGATACCCATGTGGCTCCTCTGTATGCGGAGTGCGTCTCGAAATCGCTCGAAGCCGCTGGATTTCTCCCCGTGACGTTGGTCGCGCCTGCGGGGGAAAAGTCGAAGTGCATGGAGGAGGCCTCATCGCTGTGTGAGCAGATGATCTCCTCGGGGCTGGATCGAAGTTCCGCAGTGATCGCGCTCGGAGGCGGTGTGGTCGGTGATCTCGCCGGTTTTGTCGCGGCCATTTACAACCGGGGAATCCCGTGCATCCAGGTCCCCACCACGATCGTCTCTCAGGTGGATAGCTCGGTCGGCGGAAAGACCGGCGTGAACGCGGCCGGCGGAAAGAATTTGATCGGGGCCTTTCACCAGCCGCGGTTAGTGATTGCCGACACCGACACGCTCGCCACCCTGCCGACCCGCGAATTCAACGAAGGCTTCGCGGAAGTCATCAAACACGCGGCGATCCGCGATTTCTCCATGCTCGATGCTCTCGATGACCTGCCTATGCTCATCGCTCGGAACGTGGCGATCAAGGCCGCGATTGTCGCCGAAGATGAATTCGAAACCAAAGGAGTCCGCGCACTCCTGAACTTCGGGCACACGATCGGCCACGGGATCGAGAACGCCGCCGGCTACGGGCGCTACCTGCACGGGGAAGCGATCTCGCTCGGGCTCGCCGCCGCCTGCCGGCTGTCGGTGGAAAAAGCCGGGCTCGATCCCGCAGTTCAAGACCGGATCCTCTCTGCTCTGGCCCGCTACGAGCTTCCCCTGACCCTTCCTCCTGACATCAAAACCGAAGACATCGTCTCCGCTATGAGGAAGGACAAAAAATTCCACGGCGGCTCCGTTCGGTTTGTCCTTTTGAAAAAGCCGAGTGAAGCTTTTGTTTCGCACGACGTTACCGAGGCGGACATCGTTCGCCAGATCGAGGCGCTGCGGGATTAACGCGGATTGCGCTTGACCAGGGCGGACGCGGCGGGAAGCCTCCCCCCGTGCCACAGAGGGAGACAAAAAAGTCCGCCGGGGATTTCCAGTCATGGAACGAAACGTTCGGGGAGGACGGGGCTCCTCGGGCGATGTATCGCCCGCTGTATGACCGGCTCGACAGCATGCCGGTCGCAACGACCAGGGCTCTCGACGAACGACTCGAGGCTACGATGCGCGAAATGGGCGTAACGTTCGATATCGCGCGGGACCGCCCATGGGGGCGGCGCCCGTGGTTCTGCGACCTGCTCCCTCAGATTTTCACCCCACAGGAATGGGAGCCGCTTGTTGCCGGAATCAAGCAGCGGCTCCGGGCTTTCGAACTGTTCCTGCACGATGTCTATTCGAAGAAACGGATTCTCCGCGTCGATGGCGTGCCGATCCAGCCCGTGCTTGGCAGTGCATTTTTCCGACATGCGGCGGCCAACCTTCCGCCGCCGGGCGGTGCGTATCTCCACCTCAGCGGCATCAGCATTTGTCGGCTTCCGGGCGGGGAGTTCGGAGTCAAGCACCACTATTTCAGCAACGCATCCGGCATGTCCTACATGATCCAGAACCGCCGGGCGCTCGCGCGGGTGATCCCTCAATCGTTCCAGGAGACTTCGATCCACTCGATCGCCGATGCCCCGACCGACATTCTGGAAATGTTGCGGTCGCTGTCCGGAGTGGCGGAGCCGAGCGTGGTGCTGCTCTCGCCCGGCCCCGGGAGCCCGGTATATTCGGAACACAGTTTTCTGGCCAGAAGGATGGGTATTCCGCTCGTGCAGGGAGGAGACCTCCTGGTCCTTAACGATGCGGTTTATCTCAAAACTGTTTCCGGCCTCGAAAAGGTCGAAATTATTTACAGCCGTATCTCCGACCAATGGCTCGACCCGATGGCCTTCCGCCGGGATTCGGTGCTCGGCGTTCCCGGCCTCGTTCATTGCATCAGAAAAGGCACCGTCGCGGTCGTCAACGGGATCGGATCCCAACTCGTCGATGACCGCAGCCTCCTCCCGCTGGCGGGAAATATCATCCGGCATTACCTTGGGGAACGCGCGATCCTGAAGAGCCTGCCAACCTACTGGCTCGGTGACATCGACCAGCGCGAAATGGTGCTCGCCGATCTCCCCGACTATACCATCCGCCCGCTCTATGGAGAGAGGATCGTGATGGGCGGCGACGGGCTCAGGCCTTCCCCGGAAAAGCTCGCAGAAGTGCGCGCGGAAATCCTCGAAAATGCCTCCCACTTCGTGGCGCAGCCCCAGGCGTGCGATGCGGCCACTGTCTGCTTCCAGAATGGCAAACGGGCAACGCGCCGGCAGGACCACATCCTTTTTGCCCTCCGGCTCGGCAACGGCGACTACGAGGTGTTTCCAGGAGCTTTGACACGCGTATCCACGCACGAGACCCCGTATACATCTTCCGAACTCGGCGGGGGAAGCAAGGACACCTGGGTGGAGGTCGGCTTCGAGGAGGAACAACATGAGGTCGAGATTCCAAGAAATCCGGAGAGCACCCCGCCCGCCCAGTTTGTGACCAGCCGCGTAGCTGAGGCCTTCTACTGGATAGGCAGATATATGGAGCGCGCTTACAGCCTCGCCGGCATGGTCGGGGTCATTGAATCCCTCGAACTCGAGGAGCTCAACCCCACCGAGCGCACCCATTACCGGCCGATCTGGAACCGGATTCTTCCCATGCTCGAGGGGAGCGGCTCGGCGACCCGCAGGACCATCTCCAACGCCCCCGGACGCTACCGGCTCACACTTGATATCGAGGAACCGGGCTCGGTGGTCAGCGCGATCTTGCGTGCCTCGCGAAATGCCGAGGGCGTCCTGGAAACATTGAGCCTCGAGGCTTGGGGCGTTCTGAGCCTTCTACGGGACCGGTTTCAGAAAACCCGCTTCCGTCCGGATGCACCGGCCGATGCCCTTACCTCCTCGAGCCGGAAACTCTGCGATTTTGCCCGAGCGCT